>MTEW01004029.1_pt1 | contig 296011 bp, 279 predicted proteins | sample 1042681 | NCBI WGS metagenome assembly MTEW01 (sample SAMN06185811, study PRJNA358809) | soil metagenome | isolation source: soil biostimulated with citrate as carbon source | place: India | collected 2015-05-23 | reverse complement strand
CATTGCCAATGATCCTGCGGCCTATGGTGCCCTGCGCGGCTCTGGTCGGCTGAGGGACAGGCTTCTGGCCGTTGGCCGCGAGCGAAAGACAGCATTGGAAGCCGTGCCGGATGTCCAGGCGAGTGTCCGCTCGCTGGGATCGAGCTGGGCCTCAGCCCTGAAGGCTGCAACAACAGCAATCGCCGCAGAGCGTCAGCAGATGGCAACCGCAATTCCCGGGTTGTCAGAAGAAGCCGGCGAAGAACTCCGTCGCATCACAACTGCGATGCAAAAGAAGACCGCGCGGCTTGACGTCCTCGTCGGTTCGCTCGAGCCGCATATTCGTCGGGAGTTTACAAGCGTCAGCCGCGCCCTTGATCTTAGGTTCGGGCGCAACGCAATCCTGCGCGGCGACAGTGAAACCATCAGTCGCGTGCCTCCGGCACAACGTTCCGTCTTCGAGGCGCTTCAGAACACGTTGAAGGTTCTTCAGCAAATAGTTTACACCGCCAGGGCCCAGGAAACCGCAACGATACGTCAGAGCCAGAAACTCGACCGCGGTCAAGACGTCCGGTACTAACCTGTTCGCAAGGTCCAGGGGCAGATTCATTCCGTGCCGTGTGCCCCGGACTGTTGCAATGAACTGTGTCGACGGGATCGGGTTCTGCATGAGGTAGAATTCGACCGTGTGACAAATCTCTTCATTTTGACGCATCTTGACATTCCACCTACTAGAAGGTAGATATCGAGTATGAGCAATTTGTCCACCACTTCCGATGATATTCTCGCTTGCGCCAAAACCTTGATCATGTCGGGCGGGTATAATGGGTTCAGCTACGCGGATATCGCCAGCGTCGTAGGCATTCGCAAGGCCAGTATCCATCATCACTTCCCGAGCAAGGTCGATCTGGTAAAGGCACTAATCGTGCGACATCGTGAAGATACAGAAGCAGGTTTTGCCAATCTCGAGAGCAAAGTCGATGATCCGCTGGAGCAACTGCAGGCTTATACTCAATACTGGAGTGCGTGTATCACGGACGGGAGTGCGCCATTCTGTGTAGGGGCGCTTCTGGCAAGCGAAATTCCTGTATTGCCACAGGAACTCGCTTCTGAGATTCAAAACTATTTCAGATCGTTATCGAGATGGTTGACATCAGTCCTCACACGCGGCGCAAGACAGGGCCGCATTCGCTTGATCGACTCCCCTGACATCGAGGCGGAAGCCTTTGCTGCTACCGTTCACGGAGGGATGTTGTCGGCGAGAGCCCACAGCGATCCGAAGATGTTTTCGCTTATAGTTGAACCAATGCTTCGCAGACTGGCTGCGGCACAGTGATTTCGATCAAAGCCTGATCATGCTCGGTAGTCAGGCTATCAATTGGCAGGGAGGCGAATGCGGCGACCCCGTTATCCAGCCTGCAGCCATCATCGCATTGATATTTCGAAACATGCCGGGCGCAGGCAATGCCTGGAATGAATATCGAAATGTTGTGTACCTGTTTCTGGAATGTCGCTGTCACGACGGTGCTTCTCGTCGGCCAGTTGTCAAAATGGCGAGGGAATTTTGGGAAGGATGACTGTGGTGAATGTGGATGGATGCTATCAGTATGTTTTGAATGGTTAATCGACCGTCCTGATCAATGAACTAGGTTTTATTCTAAAACCTATCTACTAGTAGGTTGTTATCTTTACAGGAGCTTTGGTTATGTTTGGAATTTCCCCGCTAGGCTGGATGCACACGATCGGCAGTTTGCCTGCCATTCCCCTGGCCATCTACATGTTCGTCCGCTACGGGCGAATTTTGCCCGGGTCAAAATCCGGAGGTCTTTATTTTGTCTCGATGCTCATAGGTGCTGGCACAACATTTCTCGTTGCACGCCAGCAGGTCAGCTATGTTATCGGTGCTGCGACGATAGTTCTACTCATTGCCGGTTATTCAATCGGTTACAGTTCAATCTTTGGTCGTGCGACCCGCTATCTGGAAACAGTCTTTTTAAGCTTGACTGCCTTCCTGCTAATAGTGCCGGCGGTAAGCGAGGTATTGCGGCGCGTACCAAATGGTCATCCATTTGTGACCGATCTCAAATCCCCGTTGTTGCTGGGCGCGCAGGGCAGTCTTTTGATCATCCTCATCATAGGACTGACAGCTCAGCTTATCTATCTGAAAAAACAAAACAACCGGTGATCGCGCGGACGGCATATTTCTCCTATCCAAGCAATGAGGTTCAAAGACCCCGTGGAATAATGAGCTCCGTCGGTATCATTTCGGGCTGGTCGGTCGTTTGTGCAGGCTCATCCAGAAGCTCGAAGGCGCGTTCGATCATTGCCTGAACATTTTGCCGGGCCATCACGACCGGGAAGTGGAGAACCTCAATGAAGGGGTCCCAGTCGAAACACCCGATGGAGCACTCCCGGACCTCGTCAACCGGCAGTGTCTTGAGAAAACTGACGATACCCTCAAAGGGGCTCGTCGAGTTAACGAAAAGCGCCTCCGGCAGGCCGTTAAGTTCACCGTAAACTGCGCGGATTGCACTTGCGGCATTTTCGGGATCGTAGCCATTCGTCGTGATTGTTCCGCCGCGAACCGGAAGGTTCAGCGCAGCCAGTTCATCCTTATACCCGCGCACACGTGCGCGCGTGTTGTGGTCACTATCCACGCCACCGATGAAGTAGAAGCTGTTTTCCGTTCGATGAGACCTGCGGCTGGCAATCTGGCGGGTCAACTGTCGGGCGCCGTCATAATTGTCGCTGATCACGGACGCGCCGTGTTTTCCCGGAAGGTCAACATTGATATGCTTCAGGTGAGCCTTTTCGCACAGTTCCGCGACACTGTCCGGATCGGTTGCGCCTGCTATCAGCAGGGCATCGATGTTGTGAGCAATCAATGTTTCCACAGTGCTGCGTTCCTGCTGCGGATCGCGCAATGTGCTGGCAACGACCGGAACAAGATTCCGGGAGCGGGCTACCGCTTCAAAGGACGCCGCCATCGAGCTGAAATATCGATTGTCCAGCATCGGCAAGATCATGCCGATCAAGCCGGAGTTGGATATGCGTAATCCGCGCGCTTGAAGGTTGGTCGTATAGCCGAGTTCACGGGCTATTACTCTTACTCGGTCCGCCGTTGCTTTATTTATCCTGCGGTTTTCCCACGAACCATTCATGACAGAAGCAACGGTCGACGGAGATACTCCAGCTCTTTCCGATATGTCGTAAATGGTTACTTTCCGGGGAGTGCTCATCAAGCCTGCTTTTCATGTGGGTAGAAGTTCGATCTTAGCGGTCTGTCACCACCCGCTGCAAGTGGGAGCAGGTGCGAATCCGGTGTGTTCCTCTGGCATTTTCCTCTTGACCGGATACCGCATGTCGAGCAATGATCGTGTTGCACTATCGATGGTGCAGTGTGACGACAAGCCGAGAGGAGCGGTGCGCACATGCCGAGGGCGGGGAAGAGCCTTCGTTTCATGCACAACAATCCTCGTCAGCAGCGCTCGATTTGATTGGCGTACCGCGATGCGGTGTGCCGTCAGAATGATCGGAACTTTGTGGAGTAGAAGGTCGCTATCGGGAGAACATTCAGGGTGGAATAGCGAGGCGAAGTTCGTCTGTAAGGTTGCGAAACAACAAAATTAAAACCCAACGGGAGTGAGACATGAAGAATCTGTTTGGTAAGGCAGCTTTTGCTGCGGTGATGCTGTCCTCTTTTGCGAGCGGTGCTCAGGCAGAAGTGAAGGACGCAGTGGTCGGCTTCTTGATGCCGGATCAGGCATCCACCCGTTATGAAGAGCGTGATTATCCGGGCTTTGCCGCCGAGATGAAGAAGATCTGCGAAAGCTGCAAGGTGCTTTATCTCAATGCCGATGGCGATGCGAGCAAGCAGCAGCAGCAGTTCAACTCGGTCATTTCGCAGGGCGCGAAGGTGATCGTGCTCGATGCGGTTGACACGGCGGCGGCAGCCTCGCTGGTCAAGCTGGCCCAATCCCAGGGTATCAAGGTCATCGCCTATGACCGTCCGATCCCGGATGCGACCTCCGATTTTTACGTGTCGTTCGACAATGAAGCCATCGGCAAGTCGATTGCCGAATCGCTGGTCAAGCACCTGAAGGACAAGGGTGTACCGGGCGACAAGGGCGGCGTCCTGCAGATCAATGGTTCGCCAACCGATGCCGCAGCCGGTCTCATCAAGAACGGTATCCATGCCGGACTGAAGGACAGCGGCTACAAGACGCTTGCCGAATACGATACGCCCGAGTGGGCACCGAGCAAGGCACAGCAGTGGGCCAGCGGCCAGATCACTCGCTTCAACGACCAGATCGTCGGCGTGGTGGCTGCCAATGATGGCACCGCTGGCGGCGCGATTGCAGCCATGAAGGCGGCTGGTATCGATCCGCTTCCTCCGGTCACCGGCAATGATGCGACGATTGCAGCGCTCCAGCTCATCATTTCGGGCGATCAGTACAATACGATCAACAAGCCGTCGGAAATCGTTGCTGCGGAAGCCGCACGCGTCGCGGGCCAGCTTCTGAATGACGAAACCCCGAAGGCAGAAGCCACGCTCTACAACACGCCGTCGAAGCTTTTCGTTCCAGTGGTCGTGACGGCTGACAATCTCAAGGCTGAGATCATCGACAAGAACATCGTTTCGGCTGAAACCCTGTGCGTCGACCGCTATGCCGAAGGCTGCAAGAAGCTCGGCATCACGAAGTAGGCAACGATACGCCCGGCCGGTATCCCGGTCGGGCGATTTCATGGATAATGGCATATCGCACGATATGCCGGGGAAAGCGAACTATGTCCCAGGAAAACAAGCCAACCGCGTCGTCGCGGCAGCCTGTGCTGCGTCTCAGCGGTATATCCAAGAATTTTGGCGCCGTTTCAGCGCTGACCGATATCGATCTGGAAGTCTTTCCGGGGGAGGTCGTCGCTCTTGTCGGCGATAACGGCGCGGGGAAGTCCACGCTTATCAAGACGCTGGCGGGTGTGCATCAGCCCACGTCCGGCACAATCGAATTCAATGGCGAGAAGGTTGTGCTTTCCTCGCCGGGCGTTGCGCTCGATCTCGGCATTGCGACGGTTTTTCAGGACCTGGCGCTGTGCGAGAACCTCGACGTTGTCGCCAATATCTTCCTTGGCCGCGAAATGAGCCCCTATCGCCTCGACGAAGTGTCGATGGAAATCAAGGCATGGAAGCTTCTGAACGAGCTTTCTGCCCGTATTCCAAGTGTGCGCGAGCCGGTGGCCTCGCTCTCTGGTGGCCAGCGCCAGACGGTTGCGATCTCGCGTTCGCTGCTGCTCGATCCGAAGCTCATCATGCTCGATGAACCGACGGCAGCGCTGGGTGTTGCGCAGACCGCTGAGGTGCTCGACCTGATTGAACGCGTCCGTGACCGCGGCCTCGGGGTTCTGATGATCAGCCACAACATGGAAGACGTACGCGCGGTTGCTGACCGCATCGTCGTGCTGCGGCTTGGCCGGAACAATGGCGTTTTCTACCCGGATTCCTCGAATGAGGAACTGGTCGCCGCCATTACCGGAGCGAGCAGCAATTCCGTTTCCCGCCGTGCCGAACGGCGTCAGGCGCAGCATGAAGCCGGTCAGGCCCACGACCGGGGAGAAGCATAATGAACCAGGCTACCGGAAATACCCCTCTCGACCGGCAGGATACCCGCGTGCGCCATGACGAAGGCGTTTCAGGCGCGCTGCGCAATTTCTTCGACCGTGTTCGCTCGGGCGATCTTGGATCACTGCCGGTCATCGTCGGCCTCGTCATCATCTGGACCGTCTTCCAGACATTGAACCCGGTTTTCCTGTCGAGCAACAATCTCGTCAACCTGCTGTTCGACTGCTCGACCATCGGCGTCATTTCGCTCGGTATCGTCTGCATCCTGATGCTGGGCGAAATCGACCTTTCAGTCGGCTCGGTCAGCGGTCTTGCTTCGGCAATTGTCGGCGTGCTGTGGGTCAATCATGGCTGGCCGGTCGGGATCGCAATGCTGGCAGCGCTCTGCACCGGCGCGCTGATCGGCCTGCTTTACGCATTCCTCTATAATCGCTTCAGCATGCCAAGCTTCGTTTCCACGCTGGCTGGCCTGCTGGCAGCGCTTGGCCTGCAGCTTTATCTCTTGGGCAATACCGGCTCGATCAATCTGCCTTACGGCTCCTGGCTCGTGAGCTTCGGCCAGCTTCTGGTGATGCCGCGCCCGCTTTCTTATGCGCTGGTGCTAATTGCCGGACTTGCAATCTTCTTCACCGGGTTCCGTTCCGCGCAGCGCCGCCGTGAAGCCGGTCTGTCGGCACCGTCGTCGGCCGGGATTGCGCTCAAGGCCATTGTCATCACGGTCATTGTCGGTGGTGCAGTATTCTATCTCAACCAGTCGCGCGGCGTGCCATGGATGTTCGGCCTGTTCGTGGCTCTGGTGATCGCGATGAACTACGCACTCACCCGCACCAAATGGGGCCGCGCCATGCAGGCCGTTGGCGGCAATCGTGAAGCTGCGCGTCGCGCTGGCATCAATGTGAAATTCATCTACATGTCGGCCTTCATGACCTGTTCGGTTCTCGCCGCCGCAGGTGGCATTCTCGCAGCGTCGCGCCTTGCCTCCTCCAGCCAGCAGGCCGGTACGGGTGACGTTAACCTCAACGCCATCGCGGCAGCGGTCATCGGCGGTACCAGCCTTTTCGGCGGACGCGGCAGCGCGTGGTCGGCATTGCTTGGTATTATCGTCATCCAGTCGATCGCCAGCGGTTTGACGCTGCTCGATCTGTCGTCTTCGCTTCGCTACATGATCACGGGTGCGGTGCTCGCCATTGCCGTGATCGTCGACTCCCTTGCCCGCCGCTCGCGCCAGTCGCACGGTCGCGCCTAAACCTCTAAGGACTGAAAAAATGGCTCAGGATCTCAATGGAAAAGTCGGCGCCGTTACCGGTGCAGCCTCTGGAATCGGCTTCGAATGCGCAAAGCATATGATCGAAGCGGGCATGACGGTTTTTCTCGTCGATCGCGACGAGAAGGCGCTGAAGGAAAAATGCGCCGAACTCGGCGACAAGGCCAGGCCGCTGGTCATCGATCTGCTCAATCCGGCGTCGGTCGCCACCATGATGCCGCAGATACTCGAACAGGCGGGGCAGCTCGACGTGTTCCACGCCAATGCCGGCGCCTACATCGGCGGTCCTCTTTGGGAGGGCGATCCGGATGCATGGGACCGCATGCTGAACCTCAACATCAACGCCGCCTTCCGCACCATTCATGCGGTTCTGCCGCACATGATGGAACGCAAGTCTGGCGATATCATCGTTACGAGTTCGGTCGCCGGTGTCGTGCCCGTGATATGGGAGCCGATCTATACCGCCTCCAAGCACGCCGTTCAGGCTTTCGTGCATACGGTTCGTCGTCAGGTCGCCCCGCATGGTATCCGCGTTGGCGGCGTTCTTCCGGGGCCGGTCGTCACCGCCCTCATCAGCGATTGGCCGAAGGCCAAGCTCGATGAAGCGCTGGCCAATGGCAGTTTGATGGAACCGAAGGAAGTCGCGGAATCGGTGATATTCATGCTGACCCGCCCGCGCAACATCACCATTCGCGATCTGGTCATTCTTCCGCAGAGCCTCGATCTGTAAATGGGAGCGACCATGACCAGCTATTATCTCGGCGTTGATGTCGGGACGGGCAGCGCCCGCGCCGGCCTTTTCGACGCCAGCGGTACCATGCTTGCTTCGGCCAAACGCGATATCACTATCTGGCGCGAGGCGGGCAGCATCGTCGAGCAATCGAGTGCCGATATCTGGCGGGCGGTGTGCGAAAGTGTGCGCGAAGCGGTCAAGCTTGCGGGTGTCGATCCGGCTGATATTGCCGGTATCGGCTACGATGCGACATGCTCGCTGGTCGTGCTGGGCGAGGGCGGCAAACCGCTTGCCGTGGGGCCGTCCAACGATCCTGCACGTGACATCATCGTATGGATGGATCACCGCGCTGTGGGACAGGCCGAGCAGATCAATGCGACCAGGGCCAGGGTTCTCGACTATGTTGGCGGCACCATTTCACCCGAGATGGAAACGCCAAAACTGTTGTGGCTGAAGGAAAACAAGCCGGAAACCTTTGCCGCCGCCTGGCAGTTCTTCGATCTGACCGATTTTCTGACATGGAAATCATGCGGCAGTCTGGCTCGTTCGGCCTGCACCGTGACCTGTAAATGGACCTATCTCAGCCATGAAAAGCGCTGGGATGAAGCCTATTTCCGCGAGGTTTGCCTTGGCGAACTGGCCGATGAAAATTTCGTCCGCATCGGCACCGAGGTTCGTGCGGGTGGCGAAAAGCTCGGCGGCTTGAGCGAACAGGCAGCGGCAGAACTTGGTCTTGTGCCCGGCACCGCGATTGCCGCTGGCCTCATCGATGCCCATGCGGGCGGTATCGGCACAGTCGGGGCGCGCGGTTCGGAAGGCCGGATATTGTCACGCATGGCCTATGTGTTCGGCACATCGGCCTGCACCATGACCACTACCGAACAGCCGGTTTTCGTGGATGGAGTCTGGGGACCCTATTATTCGGCCATGGTGCCGGGCCTGTGGCTGAATGAAGGTGGCCAGTCGGCAGCGGGCGCCGCTATCGATCACCTGATCCATATGCATCCATTTGCCGTGGAAGCCAAAAAACAGGCGGCAGCCCAAGGCAAGGGCCTGGCCGACAGCCTTGCAGAAGAAGTCGGAGCAAGAGGCGGCGCTGAAAAGGCGGCTGCGATCATTGGTGATATTCATGTCGTGCCGGAATTCCTCGGCAATCGTGCACCTTTCGCCGACCCCGATGCGCGCGCGATCATCGCGGGGCTTGATCTTGATGCCGGGCTCGACAGTCTGACAGCGCTATATCTAGCGGGTCTTTGCGGCCTCGGCTATGGTGCGCGACAGATCGTCGAGGCGCAGAAGGCAAAGGGTATCGAAACCGATACTATCGTCGTTTCAGGCGGAGCAGCGCGTTCGCATCTGGTGCGACAGGTGCTTGCGGACACGACAGGCCTCGTTATCGCTGCGTCTACGTCGCCGGAACCGGTTCTGCTCGGTTCGGCCATGCTGGGGGCTGTAGCGTCAGGGGCTTATCCTGATCTCGCCGCCGCCATGCATGCCATGTCGGAACTGGGTGCGGTGAACAGGCCGGACGCCGAGCGCGCCAGATGGCACGACAGGCGTTTCGAGGCTTTCACGCTGCTGCAGGCAACCGCGCGGAAGATCCGCTCCCTGGATGGCTCGAACCAGCTGTAAAGATGGGCGAACAGGCTGGATCAAGCGGTCGCAGACGGCCTCGCCAGAACGACGAGCGCCGCGATCAATGGATCGCGGCGCTGTGAAATCAACAGGGCCTAGATTCGGGCTGGTGTTCAAGTTGATCTTGCCGGAGGCGATGCCGTCCCAATGGCAGCATGATCGGGCGACCGGAAGTCGGGTCTGTCATGATGCGGCTCTCCAGATGAAAGACCTCGCGGATATTCTGTTCCGTCAGCACTGTGTCGGGCGCGCCGCTTACATGCAGCCGCCCGTCGGCCATTGCGACAAGAAAATCCGCATAGCGCGCGGCAAGATTTAGATCGTGCAGAACCATCACAATGGTGGTTCCGCGCTCTCGGTTAAGGTCGGTGAGGAGATCTAGGACTTCGACCTGATGGCTGATGTCCAGAAAGGTCGTCGGCTCGTCGAGCAGCAGAATATCGGTCTGCTGGGCCAGCGCCATGGCGATCCAAACGCGCTGGCGCTGACCACCTGAAAGTTCATCCACTGGTCTGTCGGCCAGTTCCGTTGTCCGGGTTGCCTCAAGTGCTGCCGCAATTGCTTCGTCATCTGCGCGTGTCCATTGCGAGAAAACGCCGTGATAAGGGTTTCGGCCCCGGCTTACGAGATCGGCAACCAGTATGCCTTCCGGTGCTATGGGCGATTGCGGCAAAAGACCGAGCATCTGCGCAAGCTGGCGGGAGGGAAGTGTGTGGATCGACCTGCCGTCCAGTAGCACCTGCCCGTGGCGTGGGGCCAGAAGCCGGGACATCGTCCGCAAAAGCGTGGACTTTCCGCAGGCGTTCGCCCCAATGATTGCCGTCACCTTGCCGGATGGTATCTCCAGGTTGAGACCATCCAACACCAGCCGGTCGCCATAGCCGGTGGTCAACTCCTGAACGATGAGCGTGTGATCGGTCATAGGGAAGCCCCGCTGCGGTTGGCGCGAATGATGAGGTAGATGAGATAGGGAGCGCCCAGGGCCCCGGTGACGACGCCGACCGGATAGCGCCCCGGCAGCAGGAACTGCCCGCAATAATCGCCAGCGAGAACCAGTATGGCCCCGATCAGCGCCGACGGGACGAGGAGTGAACCATTGTTGCCGATGATGCGCGATGCAATCGGGCCGGACAGAAAGGCGACGAAAGCGATAGGCCCCGCGACAGCGGTGGCAAAGGCTATCAGGCCAACGGCGCCGATGATGATGGCGATCCGGGTTCGCCCGACATGGGTTCCCAGCGCGGCGGCGCTGTCGTCGCCCAGACGCAAGGCTTCGAGATCGCGCGACCGGCTTAAAAGCAATCCGCCGAAGACAACCAGCGCGACCAGAAGCGGCAACATCTGGTCCAGCCGCGCACCGTTGACGCTGCCGGTCAGCCAGCGCATGGCTTCCTGCAGGCTCCAGGCGGGCGCGGTTGAAAGAATGTAGGCGATGAAGCTTTCGATCATCGCCGCAACACCGATGCCGACAAGGATAAGCCGGGTTCCGGCAACCCCGTTCCTGAAGGAAAGTCCGTAAACCGCAAGCGCCACGGCAAGCCCGGCGGCGACGGCGAAGATGGAAACCACCGGTCCGCTCATGGAAAGCACGACGATCGCAAAGACGGCGGCAGCGCTCGCACCTGAGCTTATGCCGATAATGTCCGGACTTGCGAGCGAATTGCGCAGCATGAGCTGGAATGCGACGCCGCCGAGCCCGAAGCTCAACCCCGCCAGCACGGAAAGGACGGCGCGCGGCAGGCGCAGCTTGCCCACCGTGAAGCTTGCGCCCGGAACGTCTTCGCCCAGCAGCACGCGGACAATATCCTTCGGCGGCGTGAAGGATTGCCCAAGCATCAAAGTCAGGAGGAACAAGGCAAGGAGAATGACGAGCAGAAGGCCGATGACCAGATTGCGCTTGCGGGTCCGGCTGCGGCGGTTTCTGGCGATGAGATCGGCGGTGGAATGCAGCATGGTCACAGCTCGCGAACCCGTTGGCGCCTGACGATCCAGATGAAGAATGGCGCACCGATGAGCGCGGTGACGATCCCGACATCGAGTTCGGCAGGCCGCGCAATCAGCCGCCCGACAATATCGGCGGCGAGCAGTAGACAGGCTCCACTGAGGGCCGAGAATGGCAGCAGCCAGCGGTGATCGACCCCGACCAGCAAGCGACAGAGATGCGGTACGACCAGCCCCACGAATCCGATGGGACCGCAGATGGCGGTCGTCGCGCCGCAGAGGAGGATTGCGCCGAGCGCTGCAATGGCGCGTGCAACGACGACATTTTCACCCAGCCCGGCGGCAAGTTCATCGCCAAGTGCCAGCGAGTTCAGCTTGCGTGCCGATAGAAGGCTGACGATGAAGCCGACAGCGAGAAAGGGAAGCACATATGAAAGCCGGTCGAAGGTTGCTCCGCCGACGCCGCCGATCTGCCAGGCGCGGATGCCGCCAGCGATATCGTTGCGCGGCAGAACCACGGCGATGACCAGCGAGGAAAAAGCGACCGACGTGGCTGCTCCGGCCAGCGCGAGCTTGAGCGGTGTCGCGCCGCCGCGCCCAAGCGATCCAACCGCATAGACGAAGACGGAGGCGCAACCGGCGCCAAATATGGCGGCCCAGATATAGGCAGATGCCGAGACGATGTTGAACCAGGCGACGCCGATCACGACGGCGAGCGACGCGCCCATATTGACGCCCAGAATGCCGGGGTCCGCCAGCGGATTGCGGGTGATGCCCTGCATGATTGCACCTGCCAGCCCGAGCGCGGCACCCGCGAGAAGCGCCAGCAGGGTGCGCGGAATGCGCATGGCGACAGCGGCCTGTCCGACGGTGTCCATATGGCCCCGCAACGCGGCAGCAATGTCTGACCACGGTACTTCGCGCGTGCCGAGCGACACGGATAGAACGCAAAGGCTCACGAGAAGAAAGACGACCGCGCCGAGCCAGCCGGACCTCGCTCTATTGGACCGATATATGGTAATTGGCTGGCTTGAACGCCGGATGCGGGCGACGGTCATTTTGCTTTATCAATCGCACCGGCGAGAAGGGCGACATAGTCCTTCAGAACCCAGGAGATGGAAAGCGGCGTGGGATTGGCCGCTGTTCCAAGCGGGTTTCGGCCCAGCATCACCACCGCGTCGTTTTCCACGACCGGCATTCTGGCGAGAAGCGGATTGCGCTTCATCGCGTCCAGCAATTCCCGGCTGCCATAGGTCACGACGATGTCGACGTCATCGAACATGTCGACACGCTCGGCGCTGATGGAGCCGGAGAACTGACCCGGTTTGGAGGCATCAACCACGCTTTTGGGCGAAGTCAGGCCGAGGTCGTTGAAGAATCTGACACGCGTATCGTTGGTAGTGTAGAAATTGACCGTGCTCAGGTCCGTCGTGTCGAGATGGGTGACGAACATGGCCGACTTGCCCTTGAGGCGCGGATACTGGCTGACTGTATCGGCAATTTCCGCTTCGATCCTTGCGATCAGCGCTTCGCCTTCTTCCGCCATGCCCATGCCAGCGCTGTTGAGGCGGATCATGTCGCGCCAGTCGGTGGACCATGGCGCTTCCGGATAGGCGACAACCGGAGCGATCTGGCTGAGCGTATCGTAATCCGACTGGCTGAGGCCGGAATAGGATGCAAGGATGACATCGGGCCGCGTTTCCGCCACGGCCTCGAAATCGATCCCGTCGCCTTCGTCGAAGAGAACCGGTGTATCCGTGCTAAGTTCCTTCAGCTTTGCTGCCACCCAGGGCAACAGTCCGTCGTTGTCGTCATCACCGAAATTGGCGCGCGCAAAACCGACCGGCACCACGCCGAGCGCAAGAGGAACCTCATGATTTGCCCACGCGACAGTGACGATCCGCTCCGGCTTTTTCTCGATTGTCGTCGTGCCAAAGGCATGTTTGATAACAATCGGATAAGTCGCTTTTGCGCCGGCCTGTGCGCTTTGCGGCGCAGTGATCGCAAATGAGGCCAGGGCAGCGAAAAATAGAGAGCGAATGGACCACGTCATCCGGCGCATTCTCCTTGCATGTAAAGTGGCCTTTCACTGTCAAGTTAAGACCCTCACGTCAAGGCCGAAGCACGCGCCTCGATAAAGCTGTTGCGAATTAACCGTAACTTCCTACAAAAAAGCAGTTTTCTACAATACTGGACAACGCTTATCAAGTTAATGGCGATCCGGGGACAATTTCAGTTTACCGACAGTCGATGACCGGACGCGTCCGGTCTTTGAAAGGCTGGAATCGCAAGGCTGGCCAACATCCCCACGATTTGAAAACCGTCGCCGAAGGCGGCCGCCGCAAACTGCATATCGGACCTGACCATGGACACTGAAAAGACTGCTGAGACGAAGAAGATCACGCGGGTCCGCTACCGCAGGGCAATTCTTCTGGGGTGTACGGCGCTGGTCGTATCCATGCCCGATCTGGCTTCGGCGCAGCAAGCGGCAACGGGGGAAACGACCACGGTGCTCAAGACCATCACGGTCAATGGCTCCGGCGGAAGCGACGACGATTCCAAATCAATCGTCGCAACGCGCACAACCGGCGGCGGCAAGATGGCGGCGGATATCATGGACACGGCAGCTTCCGTATCGGTGATCACTGCCAAGGAAATGCAGGAACGTAACGCCCAGACTGTCGAGCAGGTTCTGCAATATACGGCAGGCGTGTCCACCAATTTCTACGGATCGGATGATCGGTTCGACTTCTTCCAGATACGCGGCTTCGACGCCAACACCTATCGCGACGGGCTTACGCTTGGCCGCCCCTTTGGGGGTGTGCGGGAGGAGCCCTATGCATTCGAACGTATCGAAGTGCTGAAAGGCGCCAGTTCCACGGCCTTCGGTGTTTCCGATCCCGGCGGCATGGTCAACTATGTGACCAAGCGACCGAAAACGGAGCGCTTCGGCGAAGCTTATGTTACGGGCGGGTCCTTCAATCATAAGGAAGTCGGCTTCGATTTCGGCGATAATTTGACCGGCGATGAAACGCTTTCCTATCGCCTTACCGGCAAGTTCAAGGATGCCGATGCCGAATATGATTATTCGCGCGATGATGAAAAGTTCATCATGGGCGGCCTGACCTGGCGTCCGAGCGATGCGACCAATCTGACGGTGATCTTTGATCATCTTCACCGTAATGGCGTGCCCGGAAGCGGGGGCCATCCGGTCGGCACCAATTTCAGCAGAAGCCGCTTTTTTGGAGAGCCTGACTTCAATTATCGCGGTACCGACCGGAATACCGTCAGCGCCATGTTCGATCATGACTTCGGCAATGGCCTGACGTTGAGCGCAAACGGACGTTACAGCAATCAGGATACCGATTTCGGCTATGCCTATATTTCTGCGACGCCGACCGATGGCTCAACGATTGCCCGGCGCGATTTCTTCGGGAACGAATCCTCGGCCGAGAATTTCGTGGGCGATGTGAATCTCAAATATGAAACCAGCTTCGACCGGTTTGAAAGCCGGACGATGGCGGGCATCGAGTACAACAATTATTCGGCGACCAACAAGACACTCTGGGGTCCAGCACCAGGCATAGACTGGACCAACCCGGTCTTTACCGGTGCCCCGGTTGGTCTGCCGCTCATCGGCAATACGTCGACCCGGCAGAAGACCAGGGCAATCTATTTCCAGGAAGATTTGACATTCGCAGAAAAGCTGATCGCCAGCGTGGGCCTGCGCAATGACTGGCTCGACCTGTCGGAGACCAACCGTCTCAGCAATACATCGACGGATGGCGATCTGAGCGAATTTACCAGCCGTTTCGGCCTTACCTACCGGGTAACGGACGAATGGGCGGTCTATACAAGCTATGCTGAATCGGTCGCACCTCCGGCCATCGGCGTCGATCCTGAACGCGGCGAGCAGATCGAAGTCGGCGTGAAGTATCAGCCGACCGCATTTCCTGCACTGTTTACGGCGTCGGTTTACGACCTGACCAAGAACAATATCTCGGTCAACGATCCAATCACGCTCCAGCCATCGACCATTGGTGAGGTCCGTGTGCGCGGTATCGATCTGGAGGCCAAGGCGGAACTGACCAATAATCTCAGCCTGATCGCGGCCTATTCCTATATGGACCCGGAGATCGTCGAGAACGGCACCGGCGGCAACGAGGGCAACCGTCCGCAGTTTGTTTCCAAACACCTGGCCTCACTTTGGGCAAACTACAAGGTTGAGGGCAGTGGCCGGCGCGGCGACATGACGTTCGGCGTTGGTGGCCGCTATATCGGCGCCTATTACTTTACGCCGGACAATACGTCGGGCACGAGCGGTAATGTGGTGTTCGACGCCGCGTTTACCTATGAGTTTCTCGATAACTCGGCGTTGCAGGTCAATGTCAGCAACCTGTTCGACAAGAAATATGTCGCCTATGGCGGCTTTGGAGCGGATTTCTACAATCCGGGCCGGGAGATCACCGCGACGCTGCGCCGAACGTGGTGAGTGAGCGGTTCCGTCAGTAAAGGCAGCGGAGCCTCAACCGGGAACAGCTAGCGTTTGGACTGGAAACGCCGCCACGCGGCAGGCGTTTCACCAACGACCTGCCGGAAAGCCTTGGTTAGATGGGCCTGATCGGTAAAACCGAGCTGGGCCGCGATGCCGGCGACAGTCATGTCGCTTTCCGCCAGCAATTGCTGCGCCCGATCGATGCGCTTCGCCATCTGCCATTGCAATGGTGTCTTGCCGGTCGTCTGCTTGAAGACATTGGCGAACCAGCTTTCCGACAGACCGACGGCTGCGGCCATTTCGGCAACACTCAACCGGCGGTCGCTGCAGCTGTCGAAACGCGCATTGAGCCTGTTCATCTGCGCCATGGTTAGGCGTCCATAACCCTGCCTGTTGTCTTCCCCGGGTATATCGAGAAGGCCGGTCAGAATGCTGCCAATGAGGTTTTCAGCATAAAGCCCGTGTTTCGTTGGATTGGCTGTCTCGTCGACGATCAGGCGGGCAAGCGTTTCTATGGCGCCGAGGTCCTGAATTTCCACCGGGCTGCGCATGGCGGCCATCGCCATGGATGCACCAAGCGTCGGGCTCAGATACTTGAGCAGCCGGTCCTTGTGGAAATGCAGGTTCAGATGTGAAAAGCGGTGGAGCGAAACGGTATTCGTCCACATCGGGACGCCTGCGGGGATGTAGATCGCCCGCGTCATCGGGCGATGGTGCTGGGAGCGGTGATGCTGGGTAAAGACACCGCTGTCGTTCGATATGCGAATGTTGGACGAAACATCCTGGAAGAAAATCATGATGCGGGGATCGGGCGACAGGAAATAGCCGTTGGCTCCCGTCTGACTTTCAGCCTCCCAATAGACGCTCACCAGCCCATCCAGCACGCGCCATTGAACCGGCGCAACCACCCGGATGCCTTCGGCTTGCCAGATCATCGAATGCCAGAAGCCCAAAACGTTCCGATCCGTGTGCGCAGCGTTTCGTTGAAATTCCGGCTCGTCTGCCGGAAGTGTTTCGTGGATATGTGCCAACATATCACGCGTTAACATGACTAAAATTATCATCTTTTGCGGCTATGGCAAGCCAATTCTACCGAAAATGCTGTGAGGCGTTGTCCCTCATTTCACTCCAGGTCTTCCTGTTCGAAATGCTGGCTCACGTGAATATCCGTTGTTTCCAGACGTCCGGGGCCGAGATTGACGAATTTGTGCGGTATGTTTGCCGGACCGAATACAACCTGGCCTTCTGATACCTCCATCTTTTCGTCGCCGACCATGAACAGCGCATTTCCCTGACGAACGATGAAAATCTCGTCATAAGGGTGCCGGTGCAGTTTGGGACCATGCCCGACAACATCGGTCGAGAAGAATATGATCGACGCATCGGTACCAAATCTCTTGCCTTCGACGCGGCCGGACCACGCATCGTCGCGCCTCGCCCAGTCTTCTCTTTTCAAGACAACGGCTTGTTTCGTCAAAATGGTTCTCCCGGCTTTTCGAGGCGCTGGAATTTCGACCCTGCTGTTGCAGCATGTCCCGTAGGGAAGGAAGGTCAGATTCTAACGAGGCCGGAGCGCTTCAACAAGCCCATCAGGACAAGCGGCAGAAGTGTGGTGATAAGGATGGCGATGAATGCCATGGCCATGCCGAGGCCGACAGAGCCCTGCTCGAACTGACGCCAGATGAAGATCGAGATTGTCTGCATGCCGACCGGAGCGACCAGTATCGACGCAACCAGTTCTCGCGTGGCAACGGCAAAGACGAGCAGCATGGCCGTTATGAGGCTTGGCGCGATCAGCGGCAGCATGATGCGCCGGAAAGCCGTGAAGCTGTTTGCACCGCACACACGCGCCGCAGCTTCCAGATTGTCGCCGATCTGGTGGAAGGCAGCGGATGCATAGCGGATCGGCTGCGGCAGAAGAATGCAGCAATAGGCAAGCAGCAGGATCAGCGGTGTGTTGTAGGGCGAGACGGGCAGGGCGGGCTGGTTCCAGGCCAGAATGAGACCGACCGCGACGACGACGCCGGGCAAGGCATTGGGCAGGACAGTCAGTATGTCGAGCCAGAAGCGCCCGCGAAAACGCATCTTCACGACGGCATAGGCTGCAACCGCGCCGAGAAGCCCGGTCAGGAGGGCGCTTGCGACGCCGAGCGACAGGCTGTTGACGAGCGCGCGCATGCCGCCCGCGCTGTTTTCGGCAATGGCGGCGAAATTGTCGAAGCCGAGGTTCGACGGCACCAGCCCGCCGGACACGGTTTTGGAAAGAGCCGTCGCCAGAATGGCCAGCAGGGGAACGCCCGTTGCAGCAAAGGCAACGAGGGCGAAGAGAGCGACCACGGGAATGGTGAGTGCTCCGAGTGGACGCTTGTCCTTTGCCTGCGGCTTGCCGCCGGTCGTCACATAGGACCGGCGGGTCAATATCCAGCGCTGGACCAGAAAAGCCGCCAGCGACAGGCAAACGAGCGCCAGCGAAAAGACGGCAGCACCCGCAAGGTCGATGGGCCAGTCGGAAATGCGAAGATCGATCTCCGTCACCAGCACTTCGAAGCCGGAACGGCGTCCAAGGGCTGCCGGGGTGCCATATTCCTCGATGGCCGCGGCGAAAACGAGCAAAAGGCTTGCCGCAAGGCCCGGTGTCGCCAGTGGCAGGGTGATGCGGAAGAAGGAGCGCCACGGCGAGGCGCCGAACACGCGACCGACATCGGAATAACGTGCGCCGACCGCTTCGATCGTGCGCGATACCGCAAAATAGACAAGCGGAAACGTGTTCAGCGCCATGACGAAGCTCATGCCTGCGACCGAAAACAGAAAGGGCGCCAGATTGAAACCGGTGAGTTGCTCGAGATAGCCGCGCGGTTGCAGCGTCATGATCCAGCCAAGCGTGGCGATATAGGGCGGGATCATGAAAGGCACGAGCATCAGCACGTCCCACAGGACGGCAAAAGGCACCTTGTAGAGCGCGCGGAAAACGGCGAGCGGAACGGCGATGAACGCGGAAAGCACGACTACCGAAAGCCCCAGCAGCACTGTGTTGCCGCTCATGCGCAAAAGCTTCGGGTCTTCAAACAGGGCCGGGAGATGCAGGAAAGGCTCGGCCAGCGAGCCTCTCCCCAATTGCGGAAAGACAGCCTGAAGAACGATGAAGACAAACGGCACCGCGACGATGAAAGCGAGCCCGGCAACCGCAACGAAACCGAGCGGATTGCGAGCCGCCGCACTGCCTGTCTTCATGTCTGTCTGCCCCTCAAATATCAGTTGCTGGCTGCGAAGGCGGCGCCGAATTCCTTCAACGTCTCGTCGCGCTTGCCGTAGACTTCCTTGGCGTCGATCGGCAGGATTTTGAGGTCGCCGATCAGCGGGCGGTTGGCCGGAACATCGGTGCGCGAAGGCATCAGATAGGTGTCAGCAACCATTTTCTGGCCTTCGTCGGAAAGCATGTAGTCGACGAACTGCTTGGCCTCATCCTGGTTCTTCGACCATTTGAGGATCATGGCGGGGCGCGGCGCGATCACTGTGCCGGATGCCGGGAAAATGACGTCGATGGATTCGCCCTTCGCCTTGCCGGCAAGCGAGATATAGTCGACGGCACCGAACACGGCGGCCTTGGCGCCCTGAAGGACGGGGTTCAGAGCCTCTGCATTGGCACCGGCCACAGCCGCGCCGTTTTCATGCAGGTTCTTGAACAGGTCCCAGCCCTGCTGGGCCTGAAGGGCGGCAACGAGCTCGAAAGTCGCGCCCGACTGCGCCGGGTCCGGCAGGTTGACCAGATCCTTGTATTCGGGCTTGGCGAGATCGGCCCATTCGGCAGGCTTCGGCGTCTTGCTCGCCGGGTTCCACGCGATACCGAGGGCGGAGACGCCTTCCGCGACAGCGGTTTCATTCTTGAGGAAGTCCGGCACTTTCTCCGCATTCGGGCTGGTATAGGCCACCAGCCAGTCGCGCTTGGCGAAGTCGGTTGCCGTGTCCCAGGACGCCGAAATCAGAACGTCGACAACCGGATTGGCGGCTTCCGCTTCGATGCGCGCCATGACCTTGCCGGTGGTCGCCTGAAAGACGTTGACCTTCGCGCCGGTCTTGGCGGTGAAGCCTGCCGCAAGCTTTTCGATCAGGCTGCCGGGACCAGCCGAATAGACGGTGATGTCTGCATGGGCCGCCGTGCTGGCCAGCAAGGCGGTGACAAGCGCCAGCCCTGCGCCGAGAATGGATTTTTTCATCTGTCTCTCCTGAGATGTTGCCTGATGGAATGGTCCTATTTCGAAAACCAGCGCAGCTGGCTGGCATCGACCGAAATGCCGACCGGAACGCCGGGAGAAAGGCGGATATGGTCGAGATAAGTCAGTTCGTGACCGTCCTGTTGCGAACCGATGCGCACCGTGGTCAGGTGGCCGTCGCCGCGAAACTGCGAGCGCAGCACGGTTGCGGGAATTGCGGCTTCATGGACGGGAACGCTGCGCACGGAGCGCGACGGCAACAGCACATGGGTTGCCTGTCCGGCGGCGGAACCTTGGGCGATGTGGATTTCAGTGCGCGCGATCTTGTAGGCATTGTCGCGCTGTTCGACCGGCACGACACAGCCGAGCCGCAGGAAATCGGCGACCGCGGGTGTAGTCGGCTCAGCGACAAGCGCTTCAGGCGAAGCCAGCTGCTCGATCACACCGGCGCGCATGACAGCCACCTGATCGGCCAGCGAAAAGGCTTCGCTCTGGTCGTGGGTGACGTAGATCGCGGTCAGGCCCAGATTGGCGACAAGCTGCCCGATCTCGGTGACCATGTTTTCGCGCAGTTCCCGGTCGAGGTTGGAAAGCGGCTCGTCGAACAATACCAGTCCCGGTTCGGCAACGATGGCGCGGGCAATGGCGACGCGCTGCTGCTGGCCGCCCGACATATCGCTGATCGCACGCTCTCCAAATCCGGCCAGACCGACGCGGTCGAGTGCGGAGGCAACGCGCTTTTCCCGCTCCGCGCGGCCAAGCCCGCGCATTTCGAGCGGAAAGGACACATTGCCGAAAACGGTCATATGCGGCCACAGCGCATAATCCTGAAATACCATGCCGAGATGCCGCTTTTCAGGCGGGACGAAAGTGCCCTTCCGGGCATCCGCGACAGTGATGCCGTTGATCGTGATCGATCCCTTCGTGGGGGCGAGCAGTCCGGCGACGAGGCGAAGCAGCGTGGTCTTGCCGCAACCGGACGGCCCGAGCAGCGCGAGCGTCTGTCCTCGCGGCAGTGAAAGATCGATATTTTTCAATATCGTGGTCGGGCCGTAGGCAAGATTCAGCCCCTCAGCCCGAACGGCAATATCCGCTTTTATATTAGAGGACTGTAACATTTTCCCGCAATCCAAATGACTTGGGAGCTTCTATTCGGATTGCGTGACAGTTGGATGACGTTGCGAAAGGGCGTCCTGCCTCCTGTGGGGAACCAATCGTCCCCGCATCGGTTTTTCTCTTCATGCGAAAAAGGAAGGGAAGACGATGAGATTTGGAAAACTCGCCCTGGGCCTGACGGGATTGGCCGTGGGATACGCGCTGACCCGGGCAAGCTCGCCGCAAATTCCACAGGGAATAGTCCCGGTTAAACCCTTCGATCTCACGCGCTATCTTGGCAAGTGGTACGAAGTGGGACGACTTGAAAACCGTTTCGAGCGTGGTCTGACGCGCACGACCGCGGAATATTCGTTGAATCCCGATCAAACGGTGAAAGTGGTCAATCGCGGCTTCGATCCGTGGAAGGGTCGCTGGACACAGGCCACCGGAACCGCGCGCTTTGTTCGGTCTTCCGACGAAGGCGCGTTGAAAGTTTCCTTCTTCGGGCCGTTCTACGGCGGCTACAACATCGTGGATATCGATGAAGGCGGCTATCAGTGGTCGATCATTGTCGGCTCTACGCGCAGTTACTTCTGGGTGCTGTCGCGCGAGCCGGAGCCAAGCGAAGAGTTGAAGGCGCGTGCGGTCGCGCAGGCGTTGCTTCTCGGGATCAATCCCGACGCCATTTTGTGGGTGCCGCAGTAAATGCCCAGCAAAAGGCCCGCCGAAGCGGGCCTTTTATTCTTGGCCTATGCCCCGTAAGGCACCCAGATATTTTTCACCTGCACAGCCCGGCGCAGATAATCACGACCCTGTCCTTCGGCCTTGTTAAGCCAGTTGGGCAGGCGACCGTTGATGACCCAAGTGGCCTTGAGGTTTCCGGCTGAAGCCTTTTCGACCATGGCGCTGCCCTCGCGGGAGCCGAAGTACCAGACAGCCGCAACATCGTCGTGTTCGGCCAGCGTCTTCGTCAGAAGGTCGCGTTCTCCGGTGACGATATTGACCACGCCGCCCGGCATATCTGACGTGTCGAGCACCTGATAGAAGTCGCCTGCGATCAGCGGCTGGCGGCTGGAAGGCACGACGACGGTCCGGTTGCCCATGGCGATGGCGGGCAGCACGAGGGAAACGAGCGACAGAAGCGGCGCTTCGTCCGGGCAGACGATGCCCATCACGCCCCACGGTTCGTTCATCGCCAGCGTTACATGGCGCGACTTGGTGGAGTGCACCGCCCCGTCGAACTTGTCGGCCTGCGCGGCATAATAGAAGATGCGGCGCAGCGCGGTTTCAAATTCCTCTTCCGCCTTTTTCTCGTTGACGCCGGTGCTTTCCATCAGTCGCGCCACGAAATCCGCACGGCGCGCATCAAGGTTTTCGCCGAGATAATAGAGCACCTGCGCCCGGTTATGGGCTGTTGCTGCGCCCCAGCTTCCGGCCTTTGTCGCCGCTTCCACCGCGTTGCGAATGTCCTTGCGATTGCCGATCCCGGCCTGACCTATGACCGCGCCACCCTTGCCGATGACCGAATAGCTGTAGCCGCCATCCGGGCGCGCCTGCTTGCCGCCGATATAGTTCTTCATCGTGCGATTAATACCGTCGATAGCGGCCTTGTCGTTACTGGCAGGCGAGGCCGATGGCACGAAGGCTTCCGCAACCTTGGCCGGGGAGAGCGCCTTTTCCCAATCGGAGACAAGATATTCGTACATGCCCTCGCGTGCGCCTTCGCGACCGAACCCGCTTTCGCGGTAGCCGCCGAAACCGGCTCCGGCATCCAGCATGTTGGTGCAGTTGATCCAGACGACACCGGCCTTTACCCGCGCCGCAAGATCGAGTGCGACATTGATGTTTTCAGACCAGATCGAGGCGGCCAGCCCGTAGCGCGTATTGTTGGCGAGCGACACGGCTTCGTCCGGAGTGCGGAAGGTCGTCGCTGCCGCAATCGGTCCGAAGATTTCCACCTGACACACGGTCGAGGCCTGATCGACTTCGGTGAAGAAACCGGGGGCGATGTAATTGCCCTTGGCTGGCAGCGGGTTCGGCGTCTGCCACAATTCGCCGCCTTCCTCGATGCCCTTCTGGATAAGATCGGAAATACGCTTCACCTGACCGGGCGAGACGATGGCCCCGACATCGGTCGATTTGTCGAGCGGATCGCCGACCCGCAACGTTTCCAGACGCTTTTTCAGCTTGGCATAGAAACGATCGGCAATGCCTTCCTGCACCAGCAGCCGTGATCCGGCGCAGCACACTTCGCCCTGATTGAACCAGATGGCATCAACGACGCCCTCGACCGCGGCATCGAGATCGGCATCTTCAAAAACGATGAAGGGCGACTTGCCGCCCAGTTCCAGCGACAGTTTTTTGCCCGAACCTGCGATCTGCTCGCGAATGACACGGCCAACCTGCGTCGAGCCGGTGAAGGCAACCTTGTCCACCCCGTCGTGGCCGCAGATGGCAGCGCCGGTGGTGCCGTCGCCCTGCACGATGTTGACGACACCTGCGGGCAAGCCTACTTCGTGGCAGATCTCAGCAAAGGCAATGGCCGAAAGCGGCGTCAGATCGGCAGGTTTCAGAACCACCGTGTTACCGGCGGCCAAAGCGGGTGCGATCTTCCAGGCAAGCATGAGAAGCGGGAAATTCCACGGAATGACCTGACCGCAGACGCCGACCGGCGAAAAGCCCTTGAACTCATCCTCCACCATCTCGGTCCAGCCCGCATGATGGTAGAAATGGCGGGCGGCGAGCGGAATGTCGATATCGCGGGTTTCGCGGATCGGCTTGCCATTGTCCATGGTTTCCAGCACGGCCAGAAAGCGCTCGCGCTTCTGGATATGGCGCGCGATGGCATAGAGATATTTCGCACGCTCGTAGCCCGACAGCTTGGACCATTTGCCGAAAGCGGCGCGGGCGGCCTTTACCGCCTGATCGACATCATCCGCGTTGCCGCAGGTGATTTCTGCGAGCTTGTCGCCATTGGCCGGATTGGCGACGGCGATCGCCTTGCGGCCTTCCGGCTTGACAAAGGCTCCGTTGATATAGTGGCCGAAAGAACGGCCATGCTGTTCCAGCCACAGGTTTACATCGCCGTTTGCTTCGGGTGAAGGTCCGTATTCCATGGTCTTGAGAATGTCCTTGATGGGTCGCATTCTGAAAATCCTCTAAGCATTTGCAGCCAAATGGAGCTTTTGGCGTCGCAGAAATGCGATAAACTTTATGCAGCAGCGTGACGGTTGGCGGCGGAGTAGCGCCCGGTCACGAAGTGCTCCAATTGCCGTTCGATATCTCCAAGCATCGATGATGCGCCGATGCGGAACAGATCGGGTTCCAGCCAGCGATTGCCGAGTTCTTCCTTCATCAGGGTGAGCCAGGCGAGCGCATCCTTGGCGCTCTTGAGGCCGCCCGCAGGCTTGAAGCCGACGCTCTGGCCGGAAAGCGCGCCATAATCGCGCAGCGCCCGCACCATGGTCAGGCTCACCGGCAAGGTGGCGTTGACATCTTCCTTGCCGGTCGAGGTCTTGATGAAATCCGAACCCGCCTGCATCGCCACCATCGAGGCGCGATAGACATTTGTGAGCGTGTTGAGATCGCCGGTGGCGAGGATCGCCTTCATATGCGCATCGCCGCAGGCTTCCCGCATGGCGGCAATCTCGTCGTAAAGGGCTGACCAGTTCTGCGTCAGCACGTGCTCGCGGGTAATCACGATGTCGATTTCATGCGCGCCCTGTTCCACCGCATAGGTGATTTCGGCAAGGCGCAGCGGCAAGGGGGTCAGACCGGCAGGAAAGCCCGTCGCCACCGAGGCGACCGGAATGCCGGAACCTTCAAGCGCTTTCACGGCGTGCGGAACCATGGTCGGATAAACGCAGACCGCACCGGTGGTGATGCCTGCATCCGCGAGGCCCAGCGCTTCCAGAATATCCTCGCGTACCGGACGGCGCGCCTTGGCGCAGAGCCTGCGCACGCGGCCCGCCGTATCGTCGCCGGCGAGCGTCGTCAGGTCGATGCACTGGATGGCGCGGATGAGCCACGCCGCCTGATATTCCTTCTTCACCGAACGGCGGGCGCTGATGGTGGCGGCGCGGCGCTCGGAGGCGCTGCGATTGACGGACACGTCCTCAAACCAGTCCGGCTTGAGCGGTGTCCCGTTATTGCGGGGGAGGGCTTCGGTCATTTCATTGTCCGTTCATGGGTTCAGTTACGATCAGGCGCGTTCGGTCGAGGGGGCGTGATCGCGGCAGAACGTTTCGAATTCTTCCTGGCTGGCATAGGCTTTCTGCGTGCCGGACCGGGTGATGGAATGGGCCGCATACAGGGCGGCCTTGCGAAGCGAGGCCTCCACATCGCCGGTCCCGGCGTAAAACCGGGCGAAGGAGCCGATAAAGGCATCGCCTGCGCCAGTCGTGTCCTTCGGCGTGACCTTGACTGGCGGAATATTGACGATTTCGCTTGCCGTAATCATCCGCGCTCCGCGTCCGCCGAGCGTAACGATGACGGTGCGGATGCCACGCGCGATGAGCGAACGCGCTGCGCTGACGATTTCATCGTCCGTCCCGGTCGGCAGGCCGGAGAGGATTGCCAACTCGCTCTCGTTCGGCACGAGAAAGGTCACCTGCCGGATCAATTCGGGATCGAGATCGGCGGCGGCAGGGGCCGGGTTCAGGATGGTTTCAATGCCATTTTCTGCAGCAAAGGCGATGGTGTGATAGACGGTCTCGACCGGAACTTCCATCTGCATGAGAATAAGGCCGCAAGCTTTCAGATCGTTGGCAGCCTTGTCGACTTCGGCGGGCAGAAGATCGGCATTGGCGCCCTTGACGATGAGGATCGAGTTTTCACCCGAGGGTTCGACGAAGATTGGGGCTACGCCGCTCGATTTGCCGGGGACCTTGCGCACATGGCGCGTATCGACGCCGAACTCATTCAGGTTGCGGATGGTGCTGTCGGCGAAAATATCGTCGCCCACCCGCGTGACCATCATCACATCCGCGCCAAGGCGCGCGGCGGCGACGGCCTGATTGGCGCCCTTGCCGCCGCAGCCGATTTCAAATGTCGGGGCTTCCAGCGTTTCGCCGGGGCCGGGCATACGGTTCACATAGGTGATGAGGTCCACCATGTTGGAGCCGACCACTCCGATCTTTCTGGTCATGAGACGTTCCTTTGAAATTTCAGAGTGCCTTGATCGTGGCTTCAAACTGTTCGGCGGCTGTCGTATCGAGATAGCCGACGCGCACGGGAAAGACGGCGCGCTTACCCGGTGCCAGCACCTGCACATTGTTCTTGGCTTTTTCGGCCAGATAGCCTTCCGGCTCGCAGGTCGAGGGCAGGGCAAAGGCTGCAACCTGCGCGTCTCCGTTCACGAGAATCCAGCGCACGGTTTTTGGGAAGATTTCGGTCGGGTAGGAAATGCCAAATCCGTCGCCCTCGGGAAGCTGCATCATCAGATGTGTGTTGCCATCGGCATCTTTCGGCAAGCCGCGAATATAGAAGACCTGCTCGGGATCGTAGCGCTCCGGTTCATCCAGCACTTCCATCGCGGCCGGGTCGGAGGCCAGTTCGTCGATCAGCGACAGGTAATCGTCGTTGGGCGTAACGTGGCCGGGAACGGCGGTGCGCACCTGCACGTGATCCGGCGTATAGGGCACCGGCTGCACGATCCGCGCGCCTTCCGCATAGGCGAAATTGACGTGGCACATATACATCAGCTCCATAGGAGCGGATGAAAGGTTCTCCACGTCCATGGTGATGTCGAACAGCGTTTCATCGGCATGAAGCCGCACGCTTGGCCGTGCCAGATAATGCGCGCCGAAGCCCATTACATATTCGTATTCGCCGGTGATCTCGACAAAGACGCCGCGCGCGTCATGACCAAAGAGAAGGCCCGCCTTGTCCATCTTTGCGCAGGCCATTTCGCCATGCAGAAGATGATTGTCCTGAGGCGAAGGACAGCCATTGCGCAGGATGCCGCTGTGGAACGCAAAGCAGCCATAGGTTTCCACGATGGTGGTTGCCGGGCGCGGCATGGAGAAGCTGTTGCCCATGGTGAGGTCCACGCCGTCGAATTCAGCCCCCCAGATCATCTGGCCCATGAAGGGCAGCACGATGATGTTGCCGCGCTCGTTCTCGACCAGCAGGGCCTCTATGCCGCTTGGATAGCGAAAGGCGGTGACGCTGAGGCCATAGGTGTTGGCGATCACATGCGGCTGCTCGACAAAATCCTGGCGGCGAAGATGAAATTCGATGTCCGGCCCGATATTTTGCATAGGGATCACCTGCCCTGATTGCGCGATGCGTTGATCGCGATGACGAGAATGAGGAAAGCGCCCCAGATGAAATCGATGAGATGGTTGGAGAACCGCATCATCTGGAAGCCGGAGGAAAGCAGCATCAGCGCCACGAGCGCGATGGCGATGCCCAGCACCCGCCCCTTGCCGCCTGCCGGATTGGTGCCCCCGAGAACGGCGATCAGCACGGCTTGCAGCAGGTAGGACGCGCCATAGTCCGACTTGGCGGCGTTGGTGCGGCCCGAGAGGATGATCCCGGCTATGGAAGCCAGAACGCCGGTGAGCATGTAGGAGTAAAGGATCATGCGCTCCTTGCGGATGCCGGCAAAGACGGCAGCCCGGGGATTGGTGCCGATCAGCATGAGATTGATGCCGAGCGTCGTGCGCGTCAGGAGAATTGCCACGACGATGCACACCGCGATGAACAGAAGGAAAGGCGTGGCGATGCCGAACAGATTGCCGTTACCGACCCAGTTCCACGCATCGGGGAAGCCGACGATGGCAGGCCCGCCGGTCAGAACCAGGGCAAGCCCCATCAGCACCTGTCCGGTGCCGAGCGTGGCGAGGATCGGCGTGATGCGCAGCCTGGCTATGAGGAGGCCGTTGACCAGCCCCGACACAAGCCCGACCAGCAGTGCGAGCAATATGCCGATGATGGTGTAGAACAGCATCCCCGAGCCGGAGGCCTGTGCCGCCTGCACCATGGAGGAGTGAAAATAAACCCCGGCCACGATGCCCGCCAGATTGGCGATGCCGACCACCGAAAGATCGATGCCGCCCGTCAGCATGGCAATCATCATGGCGACGGAGAGGATGCCCAGCTCCGGCATGATGTAGCTGATGGATTCAAAGTTGTAATAGCGCAGGAACTTGTCCGGATTCATCCAGGTCATCAACGCAAAGACCAGCACGGTGATGACGATGAGCTGGATGATATTGCTGTCTCCGCCAAGGATGCGGCGCATGTCGGAAGACTGTTTCATGTCGCTTGTCTCCTCAGGCGATGCTTTTGCGGTCACGCCATGCGGTGATGGCGGTGGCAACGATGATGATGAGACCCACCACGACGCGCTGCCATGTGGTGTCGACCTTCATGATGATGAGCGAGTTCTTGACCATGACGAGCATGAAGACACCCATCAGCGTGCCGAGAACGGTGCCGCGTCCGCCGAAGATCGACGCGCCGCCCAGAACCACGGCTGCGATCACGTCCAGCTCAAGCCCGACGAAATCACGCGGATTGGCAAGCCAGATCATCGAGGAATGCAGAAGGCCCGCGAAGCCTGCGAGCGCCCCGGCCACGCAATAGACGAAGAAGATGGTGCGGCGGGTATTGAAGCCGACGCGCTTTGCCGCTTCCGGCGATCCGCCATAGGCATAGACGCTGCGCCCGATCATCGTATAGTTGAGGATCAGGTGGATCAGCAGCGCCAGCGCCAGATAGACGAGGAACATCGCGGTCAGGCCGAAAGCCGTGCCGGAGGCCGATGTCAGCGAGATCACATCGGTCTTGCCGAATGCGATCAGTTCCTTCGGCATCTTGTTGATGTTGACGATGCTGGTGCCGACAAGGCCCAGCACCAGTCCGCGCACGATGGAGCCTGTGCCGAGCGTGACGATCAGCGGGATCATCTTGAAGCGATGGATGATCAGGCCGTTGAAAGCGCCGAGCAGCAGGCCGATCAGCGTTGCCGCGACGAAGGGAATGAACACGCCGTCATAGCCGAGATAGACCATGGCGCGGACTGTCAGATACATGGCCGCGATGGCAAAGGCGGTGAAGGAAACATCGATGCCGCCGGAAATCATCACAAGCAACACACCGAGCGCCATGATGCCGATCACGACATTGGAACGCAGGAGGCCGAAGATATTGTCCAGCGACCAGAATGCCGGATTGATGAGGCCGATAATGACCATCGCCGCGAACAGGACGCAGGCAATGATGAATTCGGTACTGCGGAAGAATTTCATTTGCCGGCTCCTCAATTCAGCGTCTTGAGCCGGTCGTTGACGGCATCTTCGGTCATGGTTTCACCGGAAAGCTCATCGACGAAACGCCCGCGATGCATCACCAGCACACGATTGCAGTTCTGCACCAACTCGGGCACGTCATCGGAAATCATCAGGACGGCGAGCCCTTCATCGCGCGCGAGCTTGCGGATGATGTTGTGGATCTGCGCCTTGGAGCCGACATCGACACCCACGGTCGGCCCATTGAGGATCAGCACCTTGGCGCCGGTCAAAAGCCAGCGCGCCAGCACCACGCGCTGCGCATTGCCGCCCGACAGGTGGTTGACTGGCGTATGCGGGCCGGGGGCCACGATGTGCATTGCCGAAAACATGTCGCGGGTCGTGGTGTCCGCCTTCGCGCGGTCTATGAAAAGGCCGCGCACGAATTTCTCGATCGAGGTCACGATGATGTTGCGCTCGATCGATTGCGTCAGGAACAGGCCTTCCGTCAGGCGGTCTTCCGGCACATAGGCGACGCCGCAGGCGATCCCTTCCTGCACGGTTTTCGGGTGGACCTGCCTGCCGTCGATACGCACGGTGCCGGTGAAATCCGGCTTCATGCCGAAGAGAGCCAGCGCGAGCTCCGTGCGGCCCGAACCGATCAGCCCGGATATGCCGACGATCTCGCCTGCATGGAGGGTGAGGCTGGCATTGTCCACGGAACCGGGAACGGAGAGATTGGCGATTTCCAGCGTCGGATTGGCCGAAGCGCCTTCACGCGGGGTCCAGTGATAATGGTCCGATGTGAGTTCCTGGCCGGTCATGGCGCGTGTGATCGACGGCTCGTCGAAATCGGAAATCGGGCCTTCGGCAACTTTCCTGCCGTTGCGGAAGACGGTCAGCCTTTCGCTTATTTCCAGCATCTCGCGCATCTTGTGGCTGACGAAGAGCACCGCGATGCCCTGCGTCTGAATATCGCGCACGATCCTGAACAGCGCGTCCACCTCATGCCGCGTCAGTGCGGTTGTCGGTTCGTCCATGATGATGAGCCGGGCGTCGGCCATGACGGCGCGCGCAATCGCCACGATCTGCTTGCCGGAAGTGGGCAGGCTGTCCACATCCGCATCGAGGTCGATGCTGACGCCAAGCCGGTCCAGTGCCTTCTGCGCCAGTTCGCGCACCCGCTTCCAGTCGACGCCCTTGCGGCCTTCGATCAGAAAAGTATTGATGGCCAGATTTTCGGCAACGGTCAGGTTCCCGAACAGCGAGAAATCCTGATAGATCACCTGGATGCCATGATGAACCGACTTGACGGGATCGAGCTTGCCGACAGGTTTGCCGTCGATCAGTATCTCGCCGTCTTCCGGCGTGTAGACGCCCGACATGACCTTGATGATGGTAGATTTGCCGGAGCCGTTCTCGCCTGCCAGACAGTGGATTTCGCCGGGCTTGATGGCAAAGGAAACGTCGTCCAGCGCCCTGACGCCACCGAAACGTTTCCCGATATGGCGCAGTTCGATCAGGTTTTCACTCATGAGGGGCCTCGTGCAAGGCTGGAATGCGATTGGCAGGGTGGGAGGGGCATGAAGCTCCTCCCGTCAAGCGCGTTTCGATATGATTGAATCAGATCGGCGCTCCATATGTTTGTTTAGACGCGCATCTATTCCGAAAACCGTTTCACACTTTTCGGGATGCGCTCTAAACATCCATGGATATCAGAAGTCGTACTTATCCATGTTTTCCTTGGTCACACCGACCCAGCCTGCGCCATAGAGCAGGTTCGGCTTGGCGGCATCCGGCGCCAGCAGGCTTTCATAGCCCGGCAGACCCAGATTGAGACCGGCCTTGATCTGGTCGTTCTTCTTTTCAAGCGCTGCGACGGCCAGCATGTTCATGGCATAGCCTGCAACGGCAGGGTCCCAGAACTGGATGTACTGAATGTCGTCATTCTTCAGATATTCGCCAGCCACCGAAACGAGGCCCGTGCCTGCGAAGAAGACCTTGCCCTTGAGACCGCCTTCGGCGATCAGGCGTCCGGCTCCGGCAGAGGTCGGCATCGGCGCGCCGAGAATGCCCTTGATGTCCGGATAGGCGGTCATCGCTTCCTTGAGCTTGTTATAGTCGGTGTTGGCGTCGTCATAGGTTTCGAGGCGGCCGGTTGCCTCTGCCATTTCCGGGAAATTCGCCTTCTGGTATTCGACGGCACCGTCGATCCATTCCATCTGCGACTTGGAGGTCAGGCTGCCTACGGTCGTGACATACTTGCCCTTGCCGCCCATCGACTTGCCCAGTTCCTTCATGAGGTTGGCGCCATAGGCCTTGTTGTCGAAGGCTTCGATGTCGTAGTCGACGTTCTGGATGTTGGATGCTTCATGGCTGATGACCACGATGCCGCGCTCGCGCGCCTTCTTCAGAACCGGCTCCACTGCTTCGACCGAGAACGGCACGATGGCAATAGCGTCAACGCCCTGCGCGATCAGGTTTTCGACAATCTGCACCTGTGCCGCGGCGTCCGCCTGGCTCGGGCCGACCATCCAGACGTCATTGCCGGTATCGGCCTTGAACTGGTCCACGCCATCGCGCATGCGGTCGAACCATGCAATGCCGTCCACCTTCACGACCGTCGCGATGGTGTACTTCTTGTCATTGGCCGTGGTGATGAGTTCCTTGTTGATCTTCGACGTATCAACGACGCCTTCCGCGAAAGCGTGCGGAACGGCAACGGACATGGCAATCGCCACGGATGCTAGAAATTTTTTCACCGGTTTTTCCTCCCTGGGAATTCCTTGGCCGTCTGCCTCGGTGGCTCCGACAGGCTCAACTGTTGCTGCGCCGGTGCACCCGGAACGGTGGGTGCACCGGCGTTCTCCTCCATGCCCGGCTTCCCGGCCGGGCGAAAATCAATCTGTTTTCCCGCCTGTTTGACGCTGCGAACCGAATTCTGTCCGGCGCGCGCAAAACCCTGTTGTCATATCCTCCCGACAATGCGAATTATAATGTTATAATCCGATCATTATGTTTGGATCGTTTCACATTTATGTTCGGCCTGTCAAGATCGAAGGATCGTAATTGCGTGAAATGTGAGGGACGTATAAACGGATGAGCAGACTGCAAGAATTGGGGACAGTGTGAGCAGAATCAGCCGAAAAGAAGAGCGCATCGCTGAACTGGCGGCATTGGTCGATGAAGTCGGCGTGCTTCGTCTGCGCGATGCGGCAGCGCGCCTCGGCGTTTCGGAAATGACGATCCGCCGCGATATAGGCAGCGACGGCGCAGCGCTCAATTGTTTGGGTGGTTACATTATCCCCACACAAGACGGTGCCAACGGCGATTATGTCTTCGATTTTGAAAAGGACAGCCATGCCGGCGCGAAAGCGCAGGCTTGCGCCGCAGCCGCTGCTTTGATCGAACCCTATGATACGGTTTTCATCGATTGCGGCACGACGATGCCGCATCTTGCTCACCGCATTCCGCAGAACCAGCACATCACCGTCGTCTGCTATGCGCTCAACATCGCCGAAATCCTGTCGCAGCGCGGCGATGTGCGCCTCATCGTTCTGGGCGGGCTTTACCACCCGGAGGCGGCATCGTTTTCGGGCGATGAGGGGATCGATGTGCTGAAGCGCGTCAACATCAACAAGGCTTTTCTGTCCGCCGGCGGGGTCGATGAACAGCACGGGGTCACGTGCTCGCACTTCCACGAAGTGCCGATCAAGCAGATGGCCATGCAACGCGCCGTCGAGAAACATCTTGTCGTCGACAAGAGCAAATATGGCAAGGTCCGTGCCGCCCGTTTCGCGGGCATGGCTGATTTCACCTCGATCGTCTCGGGCTAGCTCAACCTTCCCGCTTCAACAGACCTTCCAGGAATGTCCGGAACGCCTTCACCGCGCGCTTTGACGTGGCTTCGGGATCGTCGGAATTGGCGATCCACTGCGCCGCGCTGCTGCTTGCCGCGTTGATCAGCCGTGCGGCGGCTTCCGCGTCGATATCGATGATGACGCCTTCCTCGCGCAAGGCATCGAGGCTTGTGGTGATCGTGCGGATGCAGCCATTGGCGCTCGGCCAGCAGGACGGATCGCCAAACACCGCCGGTCCGTCGCGGAACATGATGCGCTGGATTTCAGGTTCCAGCGCCATTTCGATATAGGCGACATTCTCGTCGACAAAGCCCTGCCAGCGGTTGGGCGCCTTCGCCGAAATCGTGCACAGCCGCGCGGCCATCTCGCAATCGATTTCGTTGATCACGGCCTGCAGAAGACCCTTCTTGTCGCCGAAATGATGGTAGAGCGCGCCCCGCGTCAGACCGGCGGAGGCGGTAAAGTCATCCATCGAAGCTTCGGCATAGCCAACGGTGCCGAAAGCCTTGCGGCCCGCAGCCATCAGCTTCGCCCTTGTTTCGGCAATCATTTCGCTGCGAGGTTTACGCATCGTCGCTCCATTTATTCAGATACGCTGCGTATATTAGTTGACATACGCCGCGTATCAATTATTTAATTAACATACGGACCGTATGCAAGTGATGCAATTTCCCCTTTCAAGGACCCACTCCGATGTCCAATCCATATAGAGAGATTTTCAGCGCGCCCGGCGCTGTCGGCTTTTCGGCGGCTGCATTCTTCGCCCGTCTTCCCATTGCGATGGCGCCTGTCGGCATCGTAGCCATGCTCGCGCAGACCCATGGCGAATATTGGCTGGCGGGCGCGGTCTCCGCCACCTTCGCGCTGACGAATGCTTTTGTGTCGCCGCAGATTTCGCGCCTTGTCGACCGTTACGGACAAAGCCGCATCGTCATGCCCGCCACCATCGTTTCGGTGATAGCCTTCGTCTTCCTGCTCATAGCTACCAATCAGGGTTGGGCCAACTGGACCCTGTTCGCCTCGGCGTTCTTTGCCGGCGTCATGCCCAGCATTCCCGCGATGGTGCGGGCAAGATGGACTGAAATTTTCCGCAATCGTCCCGAGCTGAACACCGCTTTCGCGTTTGAATCTGCGGCTGATGAGCTGGTCTATATTTCCGGTGCCTCCCTTTCCGTGGCCCTGGCGGTTTCGCTGTTTCCCGAAGCTGGAATGCTGATCAGCACGGCCTTCCTCGCCGTGGGGACGGTTGCCTTCCTCCTGCAGCGTTCCAGCGAGCCGCCGGTTCGTGCGCTCGACCGGAACCACCCGCAACGTTCGGCGATCTGGTCGCGTCCCGTGCAAATCATCACGCTTGCTCTCATCTTCGTCGGCTCGACCTTCGCAACGGCTGAAGTCAGCGCCGTGGCGATCACGCGTGAGCTTGGCGAGCCCGGCGCCGCCAGCATCGTCATCGGTGTCTATGCCATCGGTTCGTTTCTTGTAGGGATAACGCTTGGCGCATTGTCGATCCGCATTCCATTGCAGCGCCAGTTGCTGATCGCCGTCAGCGTCCTTGCCCTGACTGCGCTGCCGCTGCCCTTCGCCGGTACATCAACCGCGCTTCTGGCAACGGCGGTGTTCGTCAGCGGTGTTGCGATTTCCCCGACATTTATCACGGCCTTCGGCCTGATCGAACGCCGCGTGCCCGAGGCGATGCTGACCGAAGGCATCACCTGGGTCATGACTGGCATTGGCATCGGCATGGCGCTCGGGGCCTTCGTTTCCGGCTGGGTGGTCGACAATTTCGGTGCCGGGAACGGCTTCTGGGTTTCGGTCGTGGCGAGCCTCAGCGCAATGGCCGTCGTCGCGCTTGGTCAGGCCAGCCTTTCCGCTGCGACGGAAACCGCCGAATGCGATGCGCTATGCGCTGCCGAAGCGGCGGAATGACGCCATAAGGACGAGCGGGTAACGCCCGCTCGTCAATCTCCATAGATACGCTCTTCCATGGGCGTGGAAGCGATCAGCCCCTTCAGTCCGGCAAGCATGGCTTTCTCGGCCTTGTTGAGATTGGTTTCCGGATTGTGGATCAGGAAAACATCGATGGCGGGCGGGTTTTCATAGGGTGGCAGGCGCCAGAGAAGACCGTCATCGATCTCGCGCCGGGCCACGTGCAGCGGCAGCGGGCCGATGCCAAGGCCCGTGATGATCATGCGGCGCACTTCCTCAAGGCTCGATGACGTGCCGACCACCTCCGGCGAAAGCCGCGCCTCGCTGCGCAGGAGAGCGACAGGTCGCAGCGCGTCGGCGATATGGTCGGTCTGGAACGACACGGACGGCTCCCCCTTCAGATCGGCGAGCGTCAGTCCCGACTGGCCGAACATGCGATGGCGGGGGCCGCAGAAAAAGCCGAAGAACTCCCGATAGACCATCGTGTAGTCCAGCGCCGGATCGCGATTGCTTACCAGCCCCAAACCGAAAGAGGCGCGCTTCTCGCGCACCAGCCGGGCGACTTCGGTGCTGGCGGATACGTTGATCGTCAGGGTCGCGCGCGGATGCTGTTCGTGAAAGAGCGCAAGCGCCTGATCGAAGATCGGCGAGATAATGTGGCTCGCAACCGATATGGTGACATGGCCGGTCACATCGTCTCCCACCCCGCGCACCAGCTGCGGCAATTGGGAGATGGCGCCGAAGACCTCGATGCTCTGCTCATAAAGAAGCTTGCCGACTTCCGTCAGTTCAAAATGGGTGGCGTCCCGCTCCACCAGCCGCTGGCCGATGCGGTCTTCCAGACGGCGCAAGGCATTGCTTACGCTCGGCTGTTTGAGGTTGAGGCGTTCGGCTGCGCGGGTGATGCTTTTCACCTCGGCGATCACCACGAAACTGCGCAGCAGGTTCCAGTCCAGATCCCAGACAAGACGCTCGGGCCGATGTAACGACATGGCTTTATCCATTCATGAAATCTATGCAATCCATTCCCATTATCTATTTGCGAAATGAATCCATAAAAGCAATCATGAATATTGAGGGGCAGAAACAAGCCTCAAGAAAAACAAACAAGAGGAAGTCGGGAACAAGATGTTTAACAGATTCACGGGTTTCATTGCCGCTGCCGCGATTGCCGCCACCGCAGTTTTTGCAGTTGCGCCCGCACAGGCGGATGATCTTGAAAAGATCAAGGCATCGGGAGAACTCAAGATCGCCATGAGCGGCCAGTATCCGCCGTTCAATTTCGTCAATGAGAAGAACGAGGTCGTGGGCTTCGATGCGTCCATCGGTTCGGCCATTGCCGAACGCATGCAGTTGAAGCCGCAGCTCATCACCACAGCATGGGACGGTATCGTCGCAGGTCTCCGGGCGGGCAAGTTCGACACGGTGGTCGGCTCCATGACGATCACTCCGGAGCGCGAGAAGGCGGTGGACTTCGTCGGACCCTATTATCACGCGGGCCGCGCGGTTTTCGTGAAGGAAGACTCTGCCGTGCAGAAGCTCGATGATCTCAAGGGCAAGACGCTGGGCGTGACGCTTGGCGAAACCCACGAGAAATGGGCGCGCGAGCAGGGCGGCTGGACCATCCGCACCTATAAGGGCCTGCCGGAACTGATGCTGGAGCTGAATTCGGGCCGCGTCGACGCCATCGTCGTCGATAATATCCCGGTCATGGTGGCGATCAAGGAAACCGGGCAGAAGGTCCGCAAGCTCGATACGCCGGACATCGAAGGCGGCAGCGTCGCCATCGGCATCGCCATCCGCAAGAACAATCCGGAACTGAAGGCAGCGATGCAGAAGGCCCTCGACGAGATCATGGCCGACGGCACCTACGAGAAGATCTCGATGCAGTGGATCGGCAGCGACATCCGCTGACATGCCGTCATCCCGGCCCGGCAATTGTCCGGGCCGGCTGAGAACCGATTGACCGGAGTTTTCCGATGGATTTTGCGTTGATGCAGCGCGTCCTCCCGTTTTTTCTGGAGGCGGCATGGGTGACTGTGCAAATTTCCGCGCTGGCCCTGATCCTGGGCCTTGTGGTGGCTGCAATACTCGTGGCGGGCCGCCTTTCCCGCTCCCCCATTCTGCGCGGGCTGGCGGCGGCCTATGTCAGCGTCTTTCGCGGCACGCCCTGCCTGGTGCAGCTCTTCATTCTCTATTTCGGCGGCCCGCAGGTGGGCATCAATCTGGAGCCGTTTGCCGCCGGTGTCATCGGGCTGGGACTGAATATCGGCGCCTATATGTCGGAATCGATCCGCGGCGCGATCCAGAGCGTTGATCGCGGACAGACGGAAGCCGCGCGCTCCGTCGGTTTCGGACGCGGCCAGACCATGCGTCTCGTCGTGCTGCCGCAGGCGGCTCGCCTGATGATCCGCCCGCTTGGCGTCAACGCCATCGCTCTCTTGAAAGGCTCGGCGCTGGTTTCCACCATTTCGGTGGTCGAGCTGACCTATACCGCGCAGCGCTTTATCGGCTCGACCTACAAGCCGTTCGAGATTTTCGGCGTCGCCGCCATTCTCTACATGATCATCATCTATGTCGTGGCGCGCGGGGTCGATTTTCTCGACAAGCGCTTTGCGGCGCAGTGAGGGAGGACTGGATGCAGGCTCTCGATTTCAGCATCGTCACTCCCTATACCGATCTGCTTCTGACCGGCCTCTGGTGGACGCTGGTTCTGACCGTGGCTTCGGCCTTCCTGAGCTTCGTGCTCGGCATCGCATTTGCGCTGGTGGTGCTCTATGCGCCCGCAATCCTCGCCTGGCCGGTGCGGTTCTTCATGTGGCTGTTCATGGGAACGCCGCTTCTGCTGCAACTGTTCCTGATCTATTTCGGGCTGGTGCAGATCGGCATCGATATTCCGGCCCTTGGCGCGGGCATCATCGGCCTCAGCCTGCATTTCGCGGTCTATAATGCCGACATCATCCGCGCAGGCATCGTGGCTGTCGATCCCGGCCAGATGGAAGGCGCCCGTTCCATCGGTTTCAGCCACGGACAGGCCTTGCGCTATGTCGTCATTCCGCAGGCGATCCGCAACACCATCCCGCCGATCGGCAACAACATGATCGTTCTTCTGAAGGACACGTCGCTGGTTTCGATCATCGGCATTGCGGAACTGGTGCACAGCGCCCAGCTTGCCATCAGTGAAACCTTCAGCCCGTTTGAATTCTATATCACCGTCGCGGCCATCTATTACGTGGTCAATCTCGTGCTCGAGGCTGGTCTGCGGCGCATTGAAAGAAAAGTGGAGGTCACGCGATGAGCAGCTCCAAATCGGCAAAACCGATGGTCGAAGTGAAGGGCGCCCGCAAGGCCTACGGCGCGCTGGAAGTATTGAAGGGCATAGACCTTTCAGTGGCGCGGGGCCAGATCGTTGCCATCATCGGCCCCAGCGGCTCCGGCAAGAGCACGCTCCTGCGGTCGATCAACCATCTGGAAACGCTGAATGGCGGCGAGGTCTGGCTGGACGGCGTGCAGGTCAACCAGCCGCTGGCAGGGCAGGCGTTCGAAAAGCACATCAATGCGGTGCGCCAGCAGATGGGCATGGTGTTCCAGCACTTCAACCTGTTCCCGCACCTGACCGTGCTGGAAAACATCACGCTCGGCCCGATCAAGCTCAAGGGCATGGGCAAGGACGCGGCGCGCACGCTGGCGCTGGAGCTTCTGTCCAAGGTCGGGCTTGCCGACAAGATCGACGTCTATCCCTCGCGCCTGTCGGGCGGGCAGAAGCAGCGTGTGGCAATCGCGCGTGCGCTCGCCATGCAGCCGAAAGTGATGCTGTTTGACGAGGCAACTTCGGCGCTCGACCCCGAGCTGGTGGACGAAGTGAATGCCGTCATGAAACAGCTTGCCGCCGAACATATGACGATGCTGATCGTCACGCACGAGATGCGTTTTGCAGGCGAGGTTGCCGACCGCATCCTGTTCATGGATGGCGGCGTGGTCGTGGAAGAAGGGCCGCCGGACCAGATACTCAGCAACCCGGTGCAGGAGCGTACCCGCTCCTTCCTCAAGAAATATCTGGCTGCGTGAGGTGTCGGCATGAGCGAGCGAAACAACGAGTTTGTGAATTTCGCGGAGTTTCCCGATTTCGGGCTGACCCCGGCGCAGCGCCGCGAGGCTGTCCTCGGCCATTATTACGAATATCCCGGCATGGACGGGCCGCGCGGCGAAATCTGGTGTTATACCGACGCCTATTCCTATCTGCCGGGCGCGACGGTTCATCTTCAGGTAAGTGCGACCGCGCAACGTTTCGACATCGAAATCGTGCGGGACGGCGCAGTGGAAGCGCCGGTATTCTCAAAACGCGGGATCGACTGCAAATGGCAGGATACACCGGCGCAATGTTCGGTCGTCGGCTGCGGCTGGGAAACGACATTCGCCGTCAGGACGGATGAGACCTGGCCCTCCGGCGCTTATCGCATCACGCTGAAGGCGCATGGCAATGACGGCCAGCCCATCCATTGCCATCACCTGTTCATCCTGCGCCCTGCGGCGGGGCGCAAGCCGGGCCGTATCCTGCAGGTTGCCGCAACCGGCACATGGACGGCCTATAATACCTGGGGCGGCTCCAACCATTATCAGGGCATTACCGGGCCGAACGGCGATCAATATGCGACGACGGTGAGCATCGAGCGCCCGTTCTGCCGTGGCTTCGCGCTGCTGCCGCCCGATGCGCCGCGTGTGCCGCTGGAAATCGTCACGCCCCCTGCCGCGCCCCCGCGCTATCCGCACATGGAATGGGCCTATGCCAATGGCTATTCCAAGAAATATGCCTCGTCCGGCTGGGCAAGCTATGACAGCCTGTTTTTCCGCTGGGCCGAACGGGAAGGCTATGCGGTCGATCTCGCAACCCAGCATGAGCTGCATTTCGCGCCGGAAATTCTCGACGGTTATGACTGCGTGGTCTTTGTCGGTCATGATGAATACTGGACATGGGAAATGCGCGATGCCGTCGATAATTATGTCGATGGCGGCGGTCGTGCGGCGCGTTTCGCCGGCAATTTCATGTGGCAGACCCGGCTTGAGGATAATGGCAAGCGGCAGACCTGCTACAAATACCGTGCCCGCGCCGAAGATCCGGTCTATCGCTCCGCCGATCCGCGCCGCACAAGCGGCTGCTGGGAAGCGGCGGAAACCGGACGGCCTGCCGCAGAGACATTCGGCCTCAACGCCTTGCGCGGGCTTTATGTCGGCTGGGGCGGCTGCGCCCCGCGCGGCGTGCGCGGTTTCCCGGTCTATCGTCCCGAACACTGGGCCTTTGCAGGAACCGGCATCTATTACGGCGATCTTCTGGGTTCGCAAGGCCATGCCTTCGGCTACGAGGTCGACGGACTGGATTATGTGATCCGTGGCGGATTGCCGGAGCCGGAAGAGGGCAGCGGCGCACCTGACGGGTTGCAGATTCTGGCGCTCGGCATGTCGTCTCTCAAGGAGGAAAGCGCGGATATTCCGGCCGACGACCAGTTCCTTTCCGACGCCGATGCAAAATTCGTGGCCGATACGCTGATTGGCAACGATGGGGATGCAGCCGTGGAACGCACCAAGCGGGGCTGCGGCATGATCGTCAATTTTCCACGCGGCAAGGGCGAGGTCTTCCACGCCGGAAGCTGCGAGTGGGTAGCGGCCCTCAAGCGCGGCGACCGCATGGTCGAGCGCGTGACCGCCAATGTTCTCAACCAATATCTCAAGCGCTGACAGAGTAACGCCATGCTCAACACAAATGCACAGAATGAACGCCCGGCATCACATCTTTTCTACCAGTCGCGCCTGCGCAGGCCGCTGGTGGATCGCGCCGAGGGCATCTACATCTGGGATCAGGACGGACGTCGCGTCATCGACGGATCGAGCGGCGCGATGGTGGTCAATATCGGCCATGGCAATCGCAACGTGCTCGATGCCATGAAGGAGCAGATGGACCGCGTGACCTTCGCCTATCGCCTGCATTTCGAAAACGAACCGGCGGAAGATCTGGCACGCATGGCCGCAGAGCGTATGCCGGAAGGTCTGGACAAGATATTCTTCGTTTCCGGCGGTTCGGAAGCGGTCGAATCCTGCATCAAGCTCGCCCGCCAGTGGGCGGTTGCGACCGGGCAGGGCAAGCGCTGGAAAGTGATTTCGCGCTTTCCCTCCTATCACGGCGGCACGCTTGGGGCGCTCGCCGTCACCGGCTATGCGGCCCTGAGCGAGCCTTTCGCGCCCATCATGCGCGAAATGCCCAAGGTTCCGGCGCCGACCGCCTATCTCGACCGCGACAATCTCTCGATGGAACAGCGCGGACAGAAATATGCCGACATGCTGGAGGAACGGATTCAGGAGGAAGGCCCTGAAAGCGTGCTCGCCTTCATCATGGAGCCGATCGGCGGCGCCTCTACCGGCGCGCTGGTTGCGCCCGACAGCTATTATCCGCGCATCCGCGAAATCTGCGACCGTTATGGCATCCTGCTGATCCATGACGAGGTGATGAGCGGCGCCGGGCGCACCGGCAAGTTTCTGGGCGGCGACCACTGGAACTGCAAGCCGGACCTGATCGCGCTTTCCAAGGGCTTTGCCTCCGGTTATTGCCCGCTGGGCGCGATGGCGGCGCCGGGGCGCATCGTGCAGCCGGTTCTGGACGCGGGCGGCTTCCTGCATGGCTTCACCTATGCCGGCAATCCGCTGGCCTGCGCGGCAGGCAAGGCAGTGCTGCAGGAAATCGATCGCCTCGATCTCGTCGGCAATGCCGCCCGCATGGGCGATGCGCTGAAGGGCGAACTGGAAGGGCTTGCAAAGCGCTTCCCCTTTATCGGCGATGTGCGCGGCAAGGGCCTGCTGCTCGCTGCCGAATTCGTTTCCGACCCCGAAACCATGAAGCCGCTGCCGAAGGAGCTGAACGCCCATCAGCGCATGGTCGATCTCGCCTATGAGCGCGGGCTGATCATCTATTCGCGCCGCACACGCGGCGGCGTCGAAGGCGATCATTTCCTCGTCTGCCCGCCCATGATCGTCAGCCGCGAACAGGTCGGCGAGATCACCGACATCCTCGGCGACACGCTGGAGGTTCTGGCGCGTGAGCTCAAACTGCCCGTGAATGCGTAAGGAAACCGGATCATGACCGACAAGAAGAAAATGCGTCGCAAGGTGATCATCACCTGCGCGGTGACGGGTTCCGTGCACACGCCGTCCATGTCGCCGCATCTGCCGGTAACGCCCGACGAGATTGCGAGCGAAGCCATTGCGGCAGCGGAAGCGGGTGCGTCGATCCTGCATCTGCATGCCCGCGACCCGCGCGACGGCAGGCCTTCCGCCAATCCGGACCTGTTCATGCAGTTCCTGCCGCGCATCAAGCAATCGACATCTGCCGTGGTGAATATCTCCACCGGCGGCTCGTCGCTGATGACGCTGGAGGACCGGCTGGCCGCGCCGCTCCGGGCAGAGCCGGAAATGTGCTCGCTCAATATGGGTTCGATGAATTTCGCGCTATTCCCGGCACTCGACAAGCCGCGTGAATGGAAACATGCGTGGGAGCCGGAACTGCTCGAAGCCACCCGCCATTCCATCTTCAAGAACACTTTCGCGGACATGGAAGGCATCCTGACCAGTCTCGGACAGGGCTGCGGCACGCGTTTCGAGTTTGAATGCTACGATGTCGGCCATCTTTATTCGCTGGCGCATTTCCGCGACCGGGGACTGGTGTCGGGCCATCTGTTCATCCAGTTCGTCTTTGGCGTTCTGGGTGGCATCGGGGCCGATCCGGACAATCTCATGCATATGAAGCGGATTGCCGACAAGCTGTTCGGGGACGATTATTCCTTTTCCGTGCTGGCGGCGGGGCGGCACCAGATCCCGATGATAACCATGGCGGCCGCCATGGGCGGCAATGTCCGCGTGGGGCTGGAAGACAGCCTTTATGACGGGCGCGGCCAGCTTGCCAGAAGCAATGCCGATCAGGTGCGGCGCATACGCGGCATCCTCGACGGCCTGTCGCTGGACGTTGCGACGCCCGAGGAGGCACGCGAATATCTGGGCCTCAAAGGCGGAGACAGGGTGGCGTTCTGATGCCGAAAATCGTGTTGGACAGCAAAAGGCGCGTCATCGTTCGTCTGGGCGAACCCGCTGATGCCGAAATGATCCATGAGGCGATCCGCATCATGGGCGAGGGGCTTGGCGCTGCCGACAGGATTTCCAGCACGGTCGAGGATTTTCGCCGTTACGGTTTCGGCCCCTATGCGGCATTCACCAGCCTGATCGCCGAGGTGGACGGGGCATTTGCCGGGCTGGCCCTGTTTTTCCCCATCTTCTCGACATGGTATGGCAAGCCCGGCGTCTACGTGCAGGACCTCTATGTCGATGAAGCCTTTCGCGGCAACGGGATCGGCGAAGTGCTTCTGCGCCATGTCTCCTCCTGGTCGATGGCGCGGGGCGGCGTCTATCTGCGGCTGGCCGTGGACCGGGACAATATTGCTGCGCAGAGATTTTATGAGCGGCTCGGTATCGGCTGGATCGAATCCGACCGCGATCACGGCGCCTATGGTGAGGATTTCACCCGCCTGGCGCGCATCAATCAAATCAGGGAGCAGTCATGAAAGCCTTTTACGCAGTCGAGCAGAAGCGTCACGACCCGAAAGCCTTTCTTTCCAGCGGCGCGCCGCAGCCGAACCCCGAACAGCCGGAGCGTGTCGAACGTCTGCTCGCCGGTGCAAAGGCCGCAGGCTGCGAGATCATCCGTCCGCAAAATCACGGCCTTGGCCCGATTGCGGCCGTGCATACGCCGGAATATCTGGAATTCCTGCAGCACATCCATGCCCGCTGGCGGCGTATCGAAGAGGCGTCGGAAGAGGTGATCCCCAACATCCATCCGCTCGCGCGTGACGGCCGCTATCCGGCGTCCGCCGTGGGGCAGGTCGGCTATCACATGGCCGATACGGCCTGCCCGATTGCCGAACACACGTGGGAAAGCGTGTGCTGGAGCGCGTGGAGCGCGGTCGATGCCGCCGATGCGGTGCTTGCAGGGGAAGTTGCGGCCTATGCGCTCTGCCGTCCGCCGGGGCATCATGCCTTTGCCGATGTGGCGGGCGGCTTCTGCTTCGTCAACAATTCGGCGGTCGCCGCAGAGCGCCTGCGCTCCAATGCCCGGCGTGTGGCGATCCTCGACGTCGATCTTCATCACGGCAACGGCACGCAGGGTATATTCTATTCCCGTCCCGATGTGCTGACCGTCTCCATCCATGCTGATCCGGTGCGTTTCTATCCATTCTTCTGGGGCCACGCCGACGAACGCGGCGAAGGCGCGGGGCTTGGCTACAATCTCAACCTGCCGCTGCCGCGCAAATCCGGCGACGCCGAATTCCTCGCCTCGCTCGACACGGCCTTCCGCCGCATCGAAGCCTTCGCGCCCGATGCGATCGTGGTCGCGCTCGGCCTCGATCCGTTCGAGGGGGATCCGTTCGGCGGGTTGTCGGTGACTACCGGCGGTTTCGGACGCATTGCCGAAGCAATCGCGAAGCTGCGGCTGCCAACCGTCATCGTGCAGGAAGGCGGCTATCTGTGCGATGCGCTGGGCGATAATCTCACGGCCTTCCTCGGCGGCTACCGGTCGGTGGCGCGATGAGCGGTCTTGTTACCTTTGTCGGCGTCGCGCATCCGTGGATGTGCGATGTCATGGGGCATATGAATGTCCGGCATTATGCCGGGATGTTCGACGATGCGAGCTTTCAACTGCTTGGCCACATCGCAGGGAAAATTCCCGATGACGCATTCGGCTGGGCCGATGTGCGCTCGGCAACCGAATACAAGCGTGAAGTGCCAGCCGGGGACCTGCTGACGATCTGTTCGCAGGTGTTGAAAGTCGGGCGCTCGTCGATCACGTTTCGCCAGACGATGGCGGGTTCGCTCGACGGCGAACTGCGCGCGGTCAACGAAGTTACCTCTGTATGTTTCGACAAGGTTGCGCGGCGTTCAGCCGAACTTGCACCCGACATGCGCTTGAGGGCCGAGAGGCTGCTTGCGGATCAACCGGCCTGCTGACATGAAAAATCCAGCACGCTTTTCGTGCAGTCGCATTGAAGGTCGCGCAACAGGCCGTCCTTGAGGCCGTAAATCCAGCCATGCACGACAATCTCCTTGTTCTGTTTCCAGGCCGATTGCAGAACCGGCGTGCGCGACAGGCTTTCCACCTGCGAGGCGACGGTCAGCTCGCAAAGCCGGTTCAGGCGTTCTTCGGGATCGGTAAAGCGGTCCAGTTCCTGCTCATGTGTCTGCGCGATATCGCGCACCGGCTGCAGCCAGTTGTCGATGATGCCGTGGCCATAACCGGCCATGGCGGCGCGCACGCCGCCGCAACCGTAATGGCCGCAGACGATGATGTGCCTGATCTCCAGCACCTCGACCGCAAATTCGAGCACCGACAGCAGGTTGAGATCGGCGCGATGGACGAGGTTGGCGACGTTGCGGTGCACGAACACCTCGCCCGGCTGCAATCCGGTGACGACATTGGCCGGAACGCGGCTGTCGGAACAGCCGATCCAGAGATATTCCGGGCGCTGCATCGAGGACAGCCGGCTGAAATATTCGGGATCTTCCCGGCGTTTTTCCGCGGCCCACTGCCGGTTATGTTCGAAAAGGTCTGATAGCATGAACCCGTCTCATCCGGATGATCTTCATTCTCGGACATAGACGAATATAGAAGTACAGTATTTGATGCGGATCAAGCAGGACCTGCTTCGGCAGTGGAAGGAGCGGGCCGGATGCCCGCTCCCTCTGATTTTATTCGGCGGGCTTGTCGCTGCGGCCGATGCCGAGCAACTGATAGAACACGAGGGCGGCTAGCGTCGATGTCGCAATGCCGCCGAGCGCGAATTCGCCGATCTTCAAGGTGAAGTCGCCCGCGCCGAAAATGAGCGCCACACCGGCGGTGAACAGGTTACGGGAATCCGCGAAATCCACCTTGTTGACGATCCAGATGCGCGCCATGGCCGAGGCGATGAGGCCGAAGACCGAAACGGCAAGACCGGCCAGAACCGGAGCCGGGATCGTCTGCAGGATCGCGCCGAATTTCGGCGACATGCCGAGGATCAGCGCCATGACGGCGGCAATCACGAAGATCAGCGTGGAATAAACCTTGGTCATCGCCATGACGCCGATGTTTTCGGCGTAGGTGGTAACGCCGGTGCCGCCGCCCGAACCGGAAATCATGGTCGCGATGCCGTCACCGAGGAAGCCGCGGCCGATGTAGCGGTCCATGTTCTGGCCGGTGATAGAACCGAGCGCCTTGATATGACCGAGGTTTTCCGCCACCAGCACGATGGCGACCGGCGCGATCAGGGTGATCGCCTGCCAGTTGAATTCCGGCGTGGTGAAATGCGGCAGGCCGAACCATGCCGCATTGCTGACGGCGGTGAAATCGATGCCCGGCACGATGCCGAGGCCGTTGCCGAGGATCAGGACCAGCAGATAACCGAAAAGCAGTGCGAAGAGCACCGACAGGCGCTTGGTGCCGCGCGGACCATAGGCGGCGATCATACCCATGCAGAGAACGGTAAGCAGCGCGATGGTGATATGCGTGCCGCTTCCCTTCAGCTGGCCGACAGCGACCGGGGCGAGGTTGAGGCCGATGGAAACGCCGATGGCGCCGGTGACGACCGGGGGCATAAGCCGCTCCACCCAGCCCGTGCCGATGGCCATGACCACGAGGCCGATAAGCGCATAGAGCGCGCCGCAGGCGATGATGCCGCCAAGCGCGATTGCTATATTGGGATTGGGGCCGGAGCCGCCATAGCCCGTCGCGGCGATGACGACCGCGATGAAGGCGAAGGACGAACCGAGATAGCTCGGCACCCGGCCTGCCGTCAGCACGAAGAACAGAAGCGTGCCGATGCCGGAAAAGAAGACGGCTACATTGGGATCGAAGCCCATCAGCAGGGGCGCGACGATGGTCGAGCCGGACATTGCAAGCAGGTGCTGCACGCCCATCGGAATGGCGGCGGCGGCCGGAAGACGCTCGTCAGGAAGCACGACGGCGTTTGATGTCAAACGCCAACTTGGAAAATAGCCCATGATGTCCCTCTGGAAAATATTATCCGTTTGTTTTTAACGCGCATCTTTTCCGAAAACCGCTTCGCACTTTTCGGGACGCGCTACTGCCTTTATCGACTCATGCCACCGATTTCCAGAGGGGAACAGTCCAAACAATGAGGGAGCTGTTGATGAGCCGTCCTGGAGCGCCGCACGTGCTTATGAACGCACAAACGGCCCTCCAGACTGTAGAATCCACGCATCCTGCTTTCAGGCTGATGTTGCAGCGATTTCATCCGTTTACGGTCACGCGGCCCGCATCGTCCGTCACTTTCCCGACAATGCGGGCGGATGGATAGCCGGCGGCGCGGATGCTGCCGAGGAGCCTTTCGCCTTCCTGCGGCGCGCAGGATACGAGAAGCCCGCCGGACGTCTGCGGGTCGGTCAGCAATTGCTGTTTCCAGAGCGGATAGTCGTCCGGAAGCTGCACGCCATGGCCGTAGCTTGCCCAGTTGCGGGTGGAGGCTCCGGTTACGAAACCGGCCTGCGCCAGATGTTCGGCCTGATTGAGAAAGGGCAGGGCGGAATAGTCCAGCGCAATGCCCGCATTGGAGCCGCGCGCCATTTCCAGCGCATGGCCGAGAATGCCGAAGCCGGTCACATCGGTGACGGCATGAACGGCGTCATCCTTGCCGAGTTCGGCACCGATCCGGTTCAGCAAGGTGACTGACGCCATCATTTCATCATAACCGGCGCTGTCGAGTTCCTGCTTCTTGAAGGCGGCGGAATAGATGCCGACGCCGATTGCCTTGGTCAGGATCAGCGTGTCGCCGACACGCGCGCCGCTGTTCCTGCGCAGGTTCGAAAGCTTGCAGGTGCCGATGACCGCCAACCCATAGATCGGTTCCGGCGCGTCGATGGAATGCCCGCCTGCAACCGGAATGCCCGCTTCCGCGCAGATGCTGGAACCGCCCTTCAGGATTTCTCGGATCATTTCGGCGGGCATCTTGTTCACCGGCATTCCGAGGATCGCCAGCGCCATGATCGGCGTTCCGCCCATGGCATAGACGTCGGATATCGCATTGGTGGCCGCGATGCGCCCGAAATCGAATGGATCGTCCACCATCGGCATGAAGAAATCCGTCGTGGCGATCACGCAGTTTTCGTCGTCCAGTTGCCAGACGGCGGCATCGTCGCCGGTTTCCGTTCCGACGAGAAGCTGGCTGAACGGCTGCATGACCGGCTGGTCCGACAGCAGATCCTGCAAAACGGCTGGAGCAAGCTTGCAGCCGCAACCGCCGCCATGGGCAAGCGTGCTGAGACGAATAGGCGATGCAATATCCATGATAACCTCAAAACTTATATCGTTATTTCGCGTGCGGTCATGGCGTAGCGGAAGGCGTCCGCATCGAGACAATCCAGACGGGTGCTGGCGACTTCGGCCTGCGGATACATGAGGAAGCCGAGTTCCGGCCCTTGCGCGGAAGGCAAGACGATATCGCTGCCGTCATTGAAGGCGATCCAGTTGCCCTCCCAGGAGCCGAAGAGTTTTTGCCGCACGGCTGCGACACGCGGATCGTCGGCGGGGAGCCCGTCCTTTTCCTCTTCCAACATCACCTTGCGCACATCCGCCGGATCGGTCGCGACCCAGCCGATGCCGTCGAGATAGATTTCGGCGCGGCAATGCTGGGCCTTGGTGATGACCTCGTTTTTCGCGCCGAGGCTCTTGTAGCCGAAGGCGGAAGGCGCGACGCGCACGCCATAAAGGTCGCGGGCCGGAATTCCCGCCGCCCTGACGAGAGCCACGAACAAAGGATTGATGTCGGCGCATTTGCCGCCGAGATCGCCGCTGTCGAGCATGGCGACAATATTGCCGTCTCCGCAGCCGCGCGTGGAGGCCCGTCGATAGGTGTTGGCGACGACCCAGTCGTAGATCCGGCGCGCCTTCTCCTGATCGGTATCGGCATCCGCAACGATCCTGTCAGAGGTCTGCTTGACGATGCCATCGACTGGCGCAAGCCGCGTTCCCGCCAGATAGCGTTCGCGTTCCGCGCGGGTCAGCGGCACGGCCTTGGCCGGTGCCTCGAGATTGCCCGAACGGTCGCGGGTGGAGATGAGGCTGATGATTTCGGCTTGAGGCTTTTCTTCCCCTCCATCCCATTCGAGATAGAGAAGGCCGGTGCCGCTCGCCGGATCGCGGTCGAGCCGCGCGACCTTGGCATTGGTCGTCCAGCGATTGCCCTCCGGGCGGTTCCAGTCATCGGCGTTGAAGCCCGCCAGCGGCACCCAGACACGAATGACTTCTCCCGAAGCGGCAGGCGTGACGCTGGTTGTGATCTCGAAGCTGCGCCAGTCCGACGGCTGCGGCGCGAATGCGGTGCTGGCCGCAGAGGCAAAATTCGGCAGCATGCTGACGGCGGCACAGGCCGCACCGGATTTAAGAAGCTCCCGACGGTTCATGACGATCCCTTTTTGCTCTGAATTGTTCTGTGCGATGGCGTGGAAGGACGACTTTCGCGCCGCCAAGCTGGAAGGTCCGGAAACCCCGAAAAGCCCGGAACGCGCGAAGGGCATAGATGCAGCGATGGCAGGAAATTCGGGCTGTGGTTTTGCGCGGCTGAGGGGAGCCGGAGCCGAGGGCCGCACGATGCCGTCGCATCGGGTCAGGGAAGCCGGTGCGAGGCAGGAGCCGCTCAAAATTCAAGCCCCGAAACTCGGGAGCAACAAAAGAAGCCACGACATCAGTCTGGCGTTTTTACACGGCAACGTCAATCAGCTGGCACGTTTCCAAGTCATTCCTGTGGTGAGGTTCATGTATTAATACCTGACTATGAAAGTCATATTATTGATAAATGGGTCTTATTGTTAATTAATTTAACCTGCCCTTCGGTTGACAACTTGGGTTTATTGCGGTGAACTGATGTCAGGCAAGTCCAATTCAGGGAGGGATATGCTTCGGCATTTTTCTTCTGACGATCAGGGAGGTGCAGCGCAATGAATGTGGAGCTCTCACGCCGCCAGTTTCTGGGCGGAACGGGGGCGGTAGTGGCGGCTTCGGCGCTTGGGTCCTTCGGTTTTGGTGCGGTGGAAAGCGCCTATGCCGAAACCATTCGCCCCTTCAAGCTGACCAACACGACCGAAACCCGCAATACCTGCCCTTACTGCTCGGTCGCCTGCGGCATCATCCTCTATTCCAAGGGGGATGTGAGGAAAGGCGAGAAGGCCGATCTGATCCACGTCGAAGGCGATACGGATCACCCCACCAATCGCGGCACGCTTTGCCCGAAGGGCGCGGCACTCAGGGGTTTCGTCCAGGCCGAGACCCGCCTGAAAAATCCGCGGGTGCGCGAGCCGGGCGCCGCCGAATTCAAGCAGATTTCGTGGGAGGATGCGCTCGACCGCATCGCACGCCATCTGAAAGACGATCGCGACGCAAACTTCATCGCGAAGAATGCGGCGGGCACCACGGTCAATCGCTGGGTCTCGACGGGTTTTCTCGCGGCATCGGCCACCACCAACGAAACGGCGTTTCTCACCTACAAGGTGGTGCGCAGCACAGGCATAGTCGCATTCGATAACCAGGCACGCGTCTGACACGGCCCGACGGTGGCGAGTCTCGCCCCAACATTTGGCCGCGGAGCAATGACCAACTCCTGGACCGATATCAAGAACACCGATCTCGTCGTCGTCATGGGCGGCAATGCGGCGGAAGCGCATCCGTGCGGCTTCAAATGGGTGACGGAGGCCAAGCACCATCGCGGCGCGAAGCTGATCGTCGTCGATCCGCGCTTCACGCGCACGGCTTCCGTGGCGGATTTTTACGCGCCTATCCGGCAGGGTTCGGATATCGCCTTCCTGCTCGGCGTCATCAACTACTGCATTCAGAATGACAAGGTGCAGTGGGATTATGTGAAGCATTTCACCAATGCCAGCTACATCATCAAGGATGGCTTCGAGTACAAGGACGGGCTGTTTACCGGCTATGACGAGGAAAAGCGCGACTACGACCGCTCGAGCTGGGAATATGTGATCGGCGATGACGGCTATGCGGTCGTCGACGATACGCTGCAGAACCCGCGCTGCGTATGGAACCTGCTGAAAGAGCACGTTTCCATCTTCACGCCGGAAATGGTGGAGCGCATCTGCGGCACGCCGAAGGAGAAATTCCTGAAAGTGGCCCAGATGATGTCCGAATGCTCGGCGCCGGACAAGACGATGACGTCGATGTACGCGCTCGGCTGGACGCAGCACTCCAAGGGATCGCAGAATATTCGCTGCATGGCGATGCTGCAGTTGATCCTCGGCAATATCGGCGTGCGCGGTGGCGGCATGAATGCGCTGCGCGGTCACTCCAACATTCAGGGGCTGACCGATATCGGCCTGATGTCCAACCTCCTGCCGGGCTATATGAACATCCCGGTCGAAAAGGAGACCGATCTCGAAATCTACATGTCGACACGCGGTTTCAAGCCGCTGCGCCCCAACCAGACGAGCTACTGGCAGAACTATCGCAAGTTCTTCGTCAGTTTCCAGAAGGCGATGTGGGGCAGCGCCGCGACCGTCGAAAACGACTTTGCTTTCGACTGGCTGCCGAAGCTCGACGTGCCGAACTACGACATGTTGCGCATCTTCGACATGATGCATGATGGCAAGGTCAACGGCTATGTCTGTCAGGGGTTCAATCCGCTGATGGCGGTGCCGAACCGCAAGAAGCTGACCGATGCCCTGTCGAAGCTGAAATTCCTCGTCACGATGGACCCGCTGGAAACGGAAACCTCGCGTTTCTGGGAAAACCACGGCGAATTCAACGATGTGGATTCTGCTTCCATCCAGACGGAAGTGTTCCAGCTGCCTTCCACCTGCTTTGCGGAGGACGAAGGTTCGCTCACCAATTCCGGGCGCTGGCTGCAATGGCACTGGCCCGGTGCCACACCGCCCGGCGAGGCGAAGACCGACAACTGGATCATGGCGCAGATTTTCCTGCGGCTGCGCGAGCTTTATCGCAAGGAAGGCGGCGCTTTCCCCGATCCGATCCTCAATCTCACCTGGGATTACAAGGATGAGGGCGAGCCGACAGCGGAAGAACTGGCCAAGGAGTTGAACGGCCGCGCGCTTTCCACGGTCACCGACCCGGCCGATCCGACCAAGGTGGTCGCCGAGGCGGGCAAGCTGCTCGCCGGTTTCGCGGCGCTACGCGACGACGGCTCGACGGCATCAGGCTGCTGGATTTATTCCGGCTGCTTCACCGAGGCGGGCAACAACATGGCCCGCCGCGACAATCACGATCCGGACGAGACGGGCGCCTATCTCAACTGGTCGTGGGCATGGCCGGCGAACCGCCGCATTCTCTATAACCGCGCCTCCGCCGACATCGACGGCAAGCCGTGGGACCCGAGCCGCAAGCTCATCGAATGGGACGGTTCGAAGTGGACAGGCTATGACGTGCCGGACATTGCGCCGACCGCCAAGCCGCAGGAAGTCGGCCCCTTTATCATGAATGCGGAAGGCGCGTCGCGCCTGTTCAGCCGCGGCATGATGCGCGACGGTCCGTTCCCGGCCCACTATGAGCCGTTTGAATCGCCGCTCGCCAATGTGATCGCGCCCAACATCCGGGGCAATCCGGTAGCGCGTGTCTTCAACGACGACTTCAAGCAGTTCGCCGAAACGGCTTCGGAGGAGTTCCCCTATGCGGCCACCTCCTACCGTCTGACGGAGCATTTCCACTACTGGACCAAGCATGTCCATGTGAATGCAGTCCTGCAGCCGGAATTCTTCGTCGAAATCTCGGAGGAACTGGCGAAGGAAAAGGGCATCGCCAAGGGCGACTGGGTGCGGGTGTGGTCGAAGCGCGGCTCGGTGAAGGCCAAGGCGGTGGTGACCAAGCGCATCAAGCCGCTGATCTGCGACGGCAAGACGGTGCATGTGGTCGGCATCCCGCTCCATTGGGGCTTCATGGGTGCTGCCCGCAAGGGCTTCGGCCCCAACTCGCTGACGCCTTTCGTCGGCGACGCGAACATCGAGACGCCGGAATTCAAGGCGTTTCTGGTCAATATCGAGCGCTCAAGCGCGCCTGTGGCTTAGGAGGGATAAATGTTTCCACCCGTTCCCAATCCTAGCGTCCAGCCGCAACAGCCGCGTTTCGGTGACAAGGACCTGATCAGGCGGTCGGCGTCGAATGTGACGCCGCCTGCCGAGCGCCAGACCGAGGTGGCGAAGCTCATAGACGTGTCGAAGTGCATCGGCTGCAAGGCCTGCCAGTCGGCCTGCGCCGAATGGAACGATACGCATGAGGAAGTGGGCATCAATGTCGGCGTCTATGACAATCCGCACGACCTGACGCCCGACACCTTCACGCTGATGCGCTTTACCGAGTGGGACAATCCCGATACCGGCAATCTGGAATGGCTCATCCGCAAGGATGGCTGCATGCATTGCGAAGACCCCGGCTGTCTCAAGGCCTGCCCGGCGCCCGGTGCAATCGTGCAATATTCCAACGGCATCGTCGATTTCATCCACGATAACTGCATCGGTTGCGGCTATTGCATCAAGGGTTGTCCGTTCAACATCCCGCGCGTTTCCGAGGTCACCAACAAGGCCTATAAATGCACGCTCTGCTCCGACCGCATCGCGGTAGGGCAGGGACCGGCCTGCGCCAAGGCCTGCCCCACACAGGCCATCGTCTACGGCACCAAGGACGAAATGAAGGAATGGGCCGACGGACGCATCAAGGACCTGAAATCGCGTGGCTTTGAGAATGCCGGGCTCTACGATCCGCCGGGCGTTGGCGGCACCCATGTCATGTATGTGCTGCACCATGCCGACCGGCCCGAACTCTATGCCAACCTGCCGAACAATCCGCGCATCAGCCCGGTTGTCGAGGCGTGGAAGGGCGTGTCCAAATATGCGGGCATGGCTGTCATGGGGCTGGCCGCCGCAGCGGGTCTGCTGCACTATATCTTCAAGGGGCCGAATGTCGTGACAGAGCACGACGAGGAACAGGCCGAAAAGCTCACGGGGGAAAAAAGCTCATGAGCAGGACCGACTTTGACGATGTTGAGCGCGGCGACGGCATAGAACCCGGCCCGCCGGTCAGGGTGCACCGCTATTCCGGCGGCGCGCGCATCAATCACTGGATCACCGCCGCCAGCCTGGTGCTGCTGGCCCTTTCCGGCCTTGCAATGTTCCACCCGTGGCTGTTTTTCCTGTCGGGCCTGTTTGGCGGCGGGCAGTGGACACGCGCCATCCATCCATGGATCGGCGTTGTCCTGTTCTTCAGCTTTCTCGGCCTTTTCCTGCGCTTCTGGAGCGCCAATCTGTGGAAGCGCGAAGACAGCCAATGGCTGTCGCAGGCCAATGACGTGATTGCCGGCAATGAGGAAAAGCTGCCTGAAGTCGGCAAATATAATGCCGGTCAGAAGCTTGTTTTCTGGTCCATGTCGCTTCTGATCGTGATCCTGATCGTGTCCGGCCTGATGATCTGGAACGAATATTTCGGCTCCTATACCAGCATCAACCAGCAGCGCTGGGCCTTGTTCGTTCACTCCATGGCGGCGGTTGCGGCCATCTGCGTCTGGATCGTGCATGTCTATGCCGCGATCTGGGTCAAGGGCACGATCCATGCGATGACACGCGGCACGGTGACGGGCGGCTGGGCCTGGCGGCACCATCGCAAGTGGCTGCGCGAACTGACATCGAAGCAGAAGGCGAAGCAGGGCAGCGGCAAGCCTGCCGCCTAGAGCGGCATGCTTTCAAATTGAAGCTTCATCTCGCCCCAGGCTTTTGTTTGAGCATGATTTCCCTGCGTAGCCGGTCTCCGCTTTTCGGAATCATGCTCTGAACTTCGCGCCTTCCGGGTTGCATTTCCCGGCAGGCACCTCAGAATGACGTTATTCAGTGGTCCACGTGGCCCGTTGGGTTCGTGAGGAGTGACATGGCAGGCAAGAAAGATCTGGTGCCGGACCCGACGGTCATCGGCGAAATATCGGCCCCACCCTTCGTGCAACTGCCGGACCCCGGCGCGCTTTTTGCCAGACGGGCGGAGCGCCTGCGTATTCTGGCTTCGGTCAGCCCGCTGAAACCCTATCTGGAATTCATCGCTGATCTGAGCGAGGCGCAGTCCGAAATAGACGCCGGGCTCGGCCCTGTCGCTGCGCGGCAGGAGAATGATCGGGGACGCGAATTCGGGATGCCCTCGATCGATCGTGCGGATGCCGCATCGGATGCGGGGCTTCACACCATCTTCGACCGGCTCTTCGAGCGCGCCCGCAATATCGCCAAGCCGCAGGACGCCGCCGATGCGCTGGAGCGTGTGGCGGGCAGCGATGCGAATGAACGTCGCCGGATGGTCGAGGCGATCTTTGCCGGCGTTCTGCCGCCTGACGCAATTGCCGAGCACATCTATATCTGGGCGGGATTGCAGCTTCATCTTGCGCGGCTCGCCTCGGCGCTCGACCCGAAGTCGGTGAAGCCGGTTGCCGATGGCGTCTGCCCCGCTTGCGGCAGCATGCCGTCAAGCTCCATGGTCGTCGGCTGGCACGGTGCGCATGGCGCGCGCTTCTGCTCCTGTTCCGTCTGCAACACGCTCTGGCACTATGTGCGGATCAAATGCACGTGCTGCGGGTCCACAAAAGGCATCGGCTACAAGGAAGTCGAAGAAGGCGGCGGCGTCATCAAGGCCGAAACCTGCGATGAATGCGAAAGCTGGGTCAAGATCATCTATCAGCAGCTATCCTCGGATGCCGATCCGGTGGCCGACGATGTTGCAAGCCTCGGCCTGGACATGCTGATGCGCGAGACGCCTTACAGGCGGGGTGGTTTCTCCCCGCTTCTCGCCGGATTGTGAGGCAGCATGGACCAGATCAAATCGTCGCTGCGCCATCTTCCTTCCGTGGATGCCATCCTGCAAATGCCCGCGCTTGCCGCAGCATTGGAGAGCTTTGGCCATGCTTCGGTGGCGGAAGCCGTGCGGAAGGTGCTGGGAAATGAGCGTGAGGCGGTGAAGTCCGGCGCCGCGCCTTCCAGCAACGTGCTTTTGGCGGAGCGGGTTATTCACCTGCTCGAAGCATCCGGCCAGTCGAGCCTGCGCCCCTTGTTCAACCTGACTGGAACGGTCCTGCACACCAATCTCGGGCGCGCCATTCTGGCCGAAGCCGCAATCGAGGCTGCGACGCAAGCCATGCGGCAGGCGGTTTCTCTTGAGTTCGACCTTTCTTCCGGCGCGCGCGGCGAGCGTGACGATCATCTGCGCGCGCTTGTCTGCGAACTGACCGGGGCAGAGGATGCCACCATCGTCAACAACAACGCGGCGGCGGTGCTTCTGGTGCTGAACAGCCTTGCAGCGGGAAAGGAAGCCATTGTTTCGCGTGGCGAACTGATCGAGATCGGCGGTGCTTTCCGCATGCCGGATATCATGACCCGCGCCGGTACGCGGCTTGTCGAAGTTGGCACCACCAACCGCACCCATCCGCGCGATTACGAGAATGCGATCAACTCCGATACGGGTCTGGTGCTGAAGGTCCACACCTCCAACTATCGGATCGAGGGGTTCACGCGCGAAGTCACTGCCCCGGAACTTGCAGCAATCGCGCAGGCGAGGGGCGTGCCGCTGGTCAACGATCTCGGCTCCGGCACGCTGGCCGACCTGACAGCTTTCGGTCTGGCACATGAGCCGACGGTGCGCGAGGCAGTGGCCGAAGGCGCTGATATCATCACTTTTTCCGGCGACAAGCTTCTCGGCGGGCCGCAGGCGGGGTTCGTCGTCGGGCGGCGCGATCTGATCGCCCACATCAACAGGAACCCGATGAAGCGCGCCTTGCGGGTCGACAAGATCAGGCTTGCAGCGCTTGAGGCGACGCTCAAACTTTATCGCAACCCGCAGCGGCTTGCGGAAAAACTGCCGACCTTGCGTTATCTGGCGCGCCCGCAGGCAGAAATTGCCGCGCAGGCGGAAAGGCTCAAACCCGCGCTGGAAAAGGTGCTCGGGCCCGCTTTCACCGTCACGGTGACGGAGTGCGCCAGCCAGATCGGCTCCGGGGCCTTGCCGCTTTCGACCGTGCCAAGCGCCGGTCTGTCGATTGCACCGAAGGACGGCAGCGGCTCCGCGCTGACAGCGCTTGGCGCTTCGCTGCGCGCGCTGCCTCTCCCGGTCATCGGGCGGATAGAAAAGGGCGCGCTCGTGCTCGACTTGCGCTGTCTTGACGACGAAAGCAGTTTCATCGGGAACCTGTCATCCTATGCGGCTTGCTGATCTCTTCGCCCGCAAAACGAAGCAGGACACGACGGCGCAGGCGCTGGAAAAGGCGCTTGCGGCTGCAAAGACGGGTGATTACGCAACGGCGCTTTCCATCTGGGAGCCGCTGGCCCGTAGCGGCAATGCCCGTGCGCAGAACAATATCGGGGCCTGTTTTGCAGGCGGCATGGGCGTCGAGAAGAATATCGGCCTCGCGCAGCGCTGGCTGACCCTTTCCGCCGCCGCTGGCGATGCTTCCGGCCAGCGCAATCTCGCTTCCCTGCTTTTCAAGGGCGAAGGCATCGAAGCCGATTACCCGGAAGCTGCGCGGCTCTACCGCCTTGCCGCCGAACAGGGTGACGCGCAGGCGCAGGACATGCTGAGCTGGATGCTCATCGAGGGCGAGGTGATTTCCGCCGATCCGGTGGAGGCGCGTGAATGGGCGCTGAAGGCAGCCGAAGGCGGCGTTGCCGCAGCCATGACGCGGCTTGGCATGATCTACCATAATGCCCTCGGTGTGCCGCGTGATCCGTCCCGGGCGGTCTACTGGTGGCGAAAGGCCGCCGACGCGGGCGATGCCGACGGGCAGGCCATGCTGGGGGCGGCGCTGCACCTCGGCATGGGCGTGGAACGCGATCCTTTGGCGGCTTACGATTATCTGCAGCGCGCAAGGACGGGCGGCTGCGCGCTTGCCGCGCCTTTCATCGAGGCAGCGCGCAGCGCACTGGACGAGCAACCATGATCGTTGGAACGGCGGGGCATATCGACCATGGCAAGACCGCGCTGGTGCGCGCGCTTACACAGGTGGATACGGACCGGCTGAAAGAGGAAAAGGCGCGGGGCATTTCCATCGATCTCGGCTTTGCCTATCTGCCGTTGTCCGGCGACGAAAAGGATATACTGGGCTTTGTCGACGTGCCGGGGCACGAGAAGTTCGTGCATACGATGCTGGCCGGGGCGGCGAGCATCGATTTCGTCATGCTGGTTGTCGCCGCCGATGACGGCATCATGCCGCAAACCCGCGAACATCTGGCAATCGTCAATCTGCTCGGCATCCGGCGCGGTGTTGCCGTCATTACCAAATCCGACCTTGCCGCGCCCGACCGCCTTGCGGAAGTGGAAACCGCTATCCGCAACGAACTGGCGCTGACGGGGCTTGTCGATATTCCCGTTCTGGCGGTTTCCACCGTGTCCGGTGCCGGGATCGACGATCTCAGAACCATGCTGGAGGCGCAGGCCCATGCGGTTGGCGAGCGGCAGGCGAACGGACGTTTTCGTCTGGCCGTGGATCGTTCCTTCACGCTGAAGGGCGCGGGTACGGTCGTCACTGGCACGGTGCTTTCCGGCAAGGTCGCCATCGGCGATCATCTGGCGATCAGCCCGGCTGGAAAAGAAGCGCGGGTCCGGACCATTCATGCGCAGAACCGGCCGAGCGAAACCGCGCAGGCGGGTGATCGCTGCGCGCTCAATCTGGCAGGCGAAGGCATATCGAAAGAGGCGGTGCATCGCGGCGACATGCTGGTGTCGCCCCCTCTGCATCGTCCCACGGACCGCATCGATGCTTCGCTGCAAATATTGCCTTCCGAGAAAAAGCCGATAGGCCAGTGGTTTCCTGCGCGCCTACATCATGCGTCGGCGGAAGTTGGCGCGCGCATCGTGCCTTTGCGGGGCGGCGAGCTTCGGCCCGGGAGCGAAGACCGGGTGCAAATGGTTCTGGATCGCCCCCTTGCCGTGGCCGCCGGAGACCGTTTCGTCATCCGGGATGTGTCCGCGCAACGAACCATCGGGGGCGGACGTTTTCTCGATCTGCGTCCGCCGCAGCGCAAGCGCCGCAGCCCCGAGCGCATGGCGCAACTCGACGCCCATTCCATCGATGATCCCGTGCAGGCGGCGCGGGCGCTGCTGTCCGTCGAACCATATTATCTGGATGCGACGGCCTTCCAGCGCGACCGGGCGCTGGCCGACGATCCGCAGGCACTGGCGCAGGCGCTCGATGCGGTGATGCTGCCGCAGGCGAATTCCGTGCTCCTGCTGTTGCCGGAGCGATGGAATGCGCTGCGGGACGAGATTGTGGCGCGGCTCGGTGCTTTCCACACGGAGAACCCGGACCTGATTGGCATGGGTGTGGAGCGGCTGCGCTTGCTGTTGAAGCCGCGCCTGCCTGCTCCGGCCTTCCGCGCCGCCATTGCTGCACTCATCGAGGCGGACCTGTTGCGGCTCGACGGTGCCTGGCTGCGCCTGCGCGATCATGAAGTGACGATGAGCGATGCCGACGAGGCGCTCTGGCAGCGCATCGCGCCGCTTCTTGGCGGCGATGCCCGTTTTCGCCCGCCGCGCGTGCGCGATATTGCGGGTCTGCTGGATGAGCGGGAGGAAGATATCCGCCGCCTGCTCAAGCTTGCCGGGCGCATGGGCCGGGTGCATGAAGTGGCGCACGACCATTTTTTCCTCCGCGCAACGATTGCCGAGATGATCGGAATATTGTCGGACATGGACGCGGCTTTCGACAGCGGCTGGTTTATCGCTGCGCGATTTCGCGACCGGGTCGACAGCGGCCGCAAGGTGGCGATCCAGATACTGGAATTCTTCGACCGCAACAGCGTTACGATAAGGCGCGGAGACATGCGCCGCCTCAACCGCCGCAAGCTCGACCTGTTTGGCGATTTTGCGCAAGGGGAAACGCAACAAACGGGAGGAGCCCTGTGAAAACCTTTTCAACAACCATGTGCCTGATACTGGTTCTGGCTGTCGCAGGCGGTTGCGCAAACCGAGCCTGCAATGAATGGCCGGGCACCTGCATCATTCAATGATCGGCCAGTTGTCCAGATTGACGCTTCGATTGCTGGTGCGGTAGGAATGAGGAGTAAGTGAAATGGTGGCAGCCGGGCAGAAACGGCCTCTCGTCGCGGCCACCTGAGACGAATTTATGGAATGAATCAATATCTGGAAGGGATGCATGCCCGGTGGCATGTCCGGACTTCAAATCCGGGAGGGGCCGATAGACGGTCTTTGGTGGGTTCGACTCCCATTCTCTTCCGCCATTCGGCTTTTCCGATCATCTCGAACGCACGATGCCCATCACATTGCGCACCACTTCGTCCTGAAGCGGGCGCTGCTTCTCGATGTTGAAATGGCCGATATCCTTCATGCCTGAAAAATCGCGGTTGTCGAGGCTTCCCCTGAAACGTGGCCCGGCCGTCAGCGGCAGGCCCCAGCCGTGCTCCTTGAAATAGAAGTTCACCACACGTCTTATATTGCCGGGCAGGGGGGCGGGAGCGGTAGCGGCAAAGGTCGCCATATAGGCAACCTGGATGCCCTTCTTTTCAAGCGCCGCTGCAATATCGATAACGGCATTGGCGCCCAGCGAATGGCCGATCAGCACCACCGGCGCACGCGGATTGTTTCTCTGGTCGGTGAGAATCCGGTTCAGCACAAAACGCCATGCCTGATGCCCCTCGACATGCGCATCGACGCCGTTGGCCTGCAACTGCTTGCCGATCTCGTCGATGCCGGTGGAGAAGATATCCCCGAAGCCGCGCAGGAGGTAGACATCGGCCTGCGGCGCCGTTCGGGAAGGCGTTCTGGGCGCTGCCTGGGCCGCGCCCCCACAGAAGGCGAGCGCCGCCCCCGCAAAGATCAGGCTGCGGCGGGTCATTTTCGAATGCAAACTATCGGGCTTTGAAACCATCTTCGACTACCTGTTGGGGCACGTTCGAAAATGGCTTTCGAACGGAACGCATCGAAAGAGTATTTAGAGCGCCGATCCGCTTCGGCCAAATCACTAGAACTTGAGCTATATTTTGATCTTCGGGATGACGCGGCCCGTCCTGCGCGCATAGTCGTCATAGGATGCGCCGAACGCCGCGCGCATCATCGCCTCCTCGTGGCCGACCCGGTAGAAATAGAGGATGGCGACACCGACAAGGCCCGCCAACCCCGCAAACCAGTTCGGAAGCAGGCAGAACTGCGCAATCGCCCACAGCCAGAACGACAGATACATCGGGTGGCGGACATATTTATAGAGCCCTTCGGTCACCAGCTTGTGCTCGCGGCGGATTTCAAGCGAGACCGACCAGTTCTTGCCGAGCTGCCGGTGGCTTGCATAAAAAAGCCAGAGGAAGGCGATCTCGACAATCACCCCGATCCAGGCCAGCCACGGCTGGAAGGCATAGTCAGCAAAGGCTGGAAAGCCGGTTGCGACATAGACGATCGGGATCAGCGACAGGCCGACAGTCGCCGCCCCCAGCGCCAGCCTGTCGGCCAGCGTCCTTGCATCCTTCGCAACCTTGATCTTGCGCGCGCGCCGCTGGTGCGGAATGCGGATGACGACCCAGGCGACAAGCCCGATACTCCAGACGATTGCAGCCAGTGTCGGTGTCATTCGGCAACAGTTTCCTTCCTTGGCAGGGCGCCGATTATGCGGTCGTCGGTCCGTTCCCGAAGCGAGACCGGCCCACAGCAGATTTGAAAGAAATCATACCAATAGGGCTTCGTATTTCCGAATACATATTGATAATGCACGCGAAAAAGGTTCCGCTTCACACGCCGGTAGATTTCCGGCTGCAGCATTTCCTTTATGCGCACCGTCCGCGTGACGGGAAAGGATCGCTGCGCATCCCGCTTCAAACCCATCTCGGCCACGGGGTCGGTCTTGTAGAAGTTGATCGCATCGGTCAGGCACTGGATTTCCACCCAGTCGATCCCGCCATCGTCCACCAGCCGCTGCACGCCCTCGCGAAAATGCCCGCCCGCCGGATGGTAACCGGCCTTGAGCGCGGTCGATCCGAGCGTGAGGACCGTCACCTTCGGCGCATGGCTGCTGAATTCCGGATCGATGGCAAGGCAGCGCGCGGCAACATCCAGCATCAGCATGCCGCCGGTGCTGTGGCCGATCAGGATGACTTCATCATAATGTTTCGCCGCGGTGCGCTCGACAATGCCGGCTGCGAAGCGCTGCATCAGGGATTCTGCATCCCGCCGCCGCCCGCGAATGAAATTGAGCGAGAACGACCAGAGGTCCATCAGGTGGTTGGTGGACCATCTTTTGCCCAGAATGGCGAGCGCCGCGAAAAAAACCGCAAGGCCGACGAGCCAGCTCAGTGCGCCGAGCCACTGGACCGTCCATCGCGCCACCGCATAGCCCGCAACGGCGAACAGGGCCAGCACGAGAAAAGGATAGAGAAAATAAAGCCCGAAGCGCCAGGCCTTGGCAAAGAAGCGGAAGGCGGTGCCGGTCAGGACGAAATCCCCGAAGGCGGCGAGATATTTGGCGAGCCTGACCGGCAGCGGACGGTCGAAATCCGCGAGCACGATCTTGTCCAGAACGAGAAAATTGAAGTCGGTCTGGGTCGCCCATCCATCATCGGCGGAGGCCGTCGCGATCGCGACGGAGCCGATCTCGCCGTCCGGCGACACGCTGACATCCGAAACGTCGGAACGAACGCTCCACAGTGCCTCGAACCGTTTGATTTCTCTGTTCAATCGTCCAAAAAACGCCTCCGGCGTTTTCGGATCATAGCCGCCAATGAAGAAGACAGCGCGTTGTCGAACCGGTTGCTTCATGGGCAAACCGTAATTTGGGGCTTTCGGATTGTCGAGATCATTACCGCTCATCCCCAGAAAAACCGGTTGAATTCGAAAGCCTATCTCATGTCGGCCACTATCTCATGTCGACCAGGCCACGCCTTATGGCTTCCCGCGTTGCCTCGGCCCGCGACGACACGCTGAGCTTCTGGTAGATGGCCTTCACATAATCGCTGACCGTATGTTCCGACAGTCCAAGCTTGCGGGCGATTTCGCCGTTGCGCTGTCCGGTGCCTATCTCCTTCAGCACTTCGGTTTCCCGGCGCGAAAGATGGATGAACTCGCCGTTCGGCTCCGCTGCCGCAGGCTGGTTGGATATGGCCTTCACGCGCGCCACCAGATTGAGCCGGGCGCGGATCGTGAGGATGAGGACATCGAAATCGATCGGCTTGGTCAGGTAATCGTCGGCACCGGCCTCCCTGCCGGTCAGCTCGTGGCTGCGGTCGGCAAGCGCGGTCAGGAACAGGAATGGCGTTCCGGCAAGGTCGGTGCGGGAACTGCGGATCTGTTCCAGAAATTGCAGGCCGTTGGTGCCGGGCATCAATATATCGCAGATGATGATGTCGGGCGTCGTCGTGTCCAGCACGCGCAGCGCTTCGGTCGCATTGGCCGCGCCAATGGCGTTGAACCCCGAAGTGCCCAGTTCATCGATCAGTTCTTCCAGAATATGGGTTTCGTCCTCGATGCAGAGGACGGTCGGCTGGGGGAGGATTTCAGGCAGTCGCATGCTGGGCCACCTTTGGTAGAGTGAGGATGAATACCGTACCTTGTCCTTCAATCGAAGTGAAGACAAGCGTTCCGCCGTGCAATTCGGCGAGCGCGCGCGACAGGCTGAGGCCCAGGCCGGTGCCCGCCATGTGCGATGCGTTGCTGGCGCGGAAAAAGCGCGTGAATATGCGATCCGCTTCCTCCGCCGGTATGCCGATACCGTGGTCGCGGACGATGCAGCGGAATTCGTTCTCGTCTTCTTCCGTGGTCACTTCGATGGGCTTGCCGGCGGGCGAATATTTGGTGGCGTTGCCAAGCAGGTTGACAAGAATCTGCTCGACCAGAATGCCGTCGCAGTAACAGAACGTCTCGCTGTCCTGAATGTCCGTCACCAGTTCCAGCTCGGGATGCAGCTCCTGATGATAGGCGCAGGTGTTGCGCACCAGTTCGGAGAAATCGACCGGCTGGCGGTTGATCTGGAACCCGCTTTCATCAAGGCGTTCCGCATTGGCGGTGCTTTCCAGAAGCAGGATCAGGCGGCGGCTGGCGTTGCGCATCCGCTTGGCCTTGTCGATGATGATTTCGGGCGTGAACTCGTCGGCGCGGCGGATGAAGCGCTGGGCGATGATGTCGATGATCGATACGGGCGTGCGGAACTGGTGCGAAACCGTGGTGATGAAGCTCTTGTAGAGTTCCTTGGCCTTGCGCTCGCTTTCCAGCGCCTCGCGCAGGGCGGCGGTGCGGTCGGCGACGGTCTGTTCGAGTTGCTGCTTGTACTCCTGCAATGCCTTGTGGGCGCGCTCGGCCTTGCGCATGTTGGAAACCACCTGCCAGGACAGGATGGCGCCCGTCGCCATGATGCCCAGCACCGCGAACATGATCAGGTAGATCGACTGCAATTGCTGGTCGCGCTGCGCACCGCCATGGTCCTGCTCCACGATCGTCGCGTCATCGGCAACCTTGGTCAGTTCATCGCGCATGGGCACCAGCGCCCGATAGATGGCTATAGGGTCGAATTGTTCCGGCCCGGCCTTGATCATCGCCTCGATCTGGGGAAGCCGGTCGGTATTGCGCTGGATGATTTCGGCAGCGCCCGGAATACGGGCGAAATATTTCTTCTGCGGCCCGTCGGCCAGAAGCGCGAAACGGCTGTAAAGAACGTCGAGGCGGAGCGAGAGATCGGCGGTGTCGGTGCTGCCCGCCGGCATTGTCAGCGCCGTTTCGGCCAGGCGTCCGGCGTCGCGTTCGGTCTTGGTGATGGCCCAGACCATGTTCTCGCCGGTATAGGTCGCCAGCGATTTCTGGATCTGGAGAAGCTGGCTGAATGCATAAGCGAGCAGGGCCGCAAAACCTGCCATGACAAGGCCGGAGAGAATATAGCCCCGCTTGATTCTCATTTCGCCTCGATCTGCTTCACCTGCCATGCCCAGCGGTGATCATAGCGCGAATCGTTCAGTTCCTGATGCTGGTCACGCGGATAGACGATCCAGTATGGTCCCTTGTCGCGCAGGCTCAGCTCCCGGCCGTTCATCCTGCGCGCCACAAGGACATTGTACTTGTAGGCGTCCTCCAGCGGAATGCTGATACTGTAATCGTTGAGCGCAAGAATGGTGATCGAACGGTTGGGGGCGTTCTTACCGTCCACACCCACCGTTGCCAGCACGTCGCGCAGCAGCACGCCGTCGAAATTCTGCGGACCTTCGGTCCAGGCGGTGTTGGTCTGCAACGTATTCTGCGGCAACTGCGTGAAGTCGTCATTGCTCAATACGCGCGTCGTTCCATCGGGGGCGATGACGGTCAGCGTGATGGTCACCGTCGCAGGCGATGCAGCAGGAGCCGCGCCTGTGGAAAGGATGATTTGGCAGACGGCGAAAAGCGCGATCAGTGCCGGGAGCGCCAGAAGACGCCGGAAAGCGAACATCCAGTTTGCGCATGACACGTGAGGTATCTCCAGAAACGAACGAATGCGAATGCAGCGAAGCTTAAAAGGGAGGATGCCCGAAATTTCAAGAATCTCCTGAGTTTGGCGGACGAAATTCCCCTTCAAAAGCGTCAATTCGCACATAACACTGAAAAAGTCTGGTCCAATTTCAAATAAATATCAAACGGTTTCATAAAGTCTTTCAAAATCTACCGGCTGCTGAAAGTCATTGCCGGAAAAGTGGGTCAGTTCTTCTTTCTAACCTACCCCCCTGAATAGGGGAATTGTTTTTCGCTACTAGAGCGTCCACTAAATAACCGTCGGCCTGTTGGGGCTTAGGAGGCTGACGCAAAAAATTGGGCGGGGGCTGCTTATCGACCGCGGGGAGTCGGGGTCGATAGGCAGCCAAACCAGTCCGGACAGCGCGGAAGCGGCGATAACGGTTACTCTCGAAGCGAAGCGTTTCGAGCTACGAATAAAAACCGGTCCCGCATTCTGGGTCGCTTCCAGGGCAAAATGGCCGACAGGCATCTGGTCGAGCCTAGAACCTGCCGTTCAGGTTCCTCGAACAGAGCGAGCTTGCAACTCTTTCGCGTCCTTCATCTGAAGGGCGCGCTTTTTTTTGCCCTGTTTCAATTTCAGAAAAAAGTGACGCCCGGCGTTGCGGCGCGATCGTCACGAATCAGGATGGGCTATCCGGTTCCCGGCTTTCCGGCGGTTATTTCTGTTCCGGAGCCGTTGTCTGGATGCTTGCAGTGGTCTGCGGCTTCTCCATTTTCGTGGAGGATTGAGCACTGTGATAGGTGCAGTCTGCCATCGCGCCGGTAACCGACAGAGCGAGGACAGCGGTAGTCACGAATACGACTTTCATGTCTGTCTCCCTATAATTTGGGTATGGCATTGCAGCGGAGAGTTTAGCAGAGCGGACCCCTCCTGTCGCATCACATCATCCCCAAAATGCCATTTGCCGCATTTTCGCCATGATTTTGTCGGGCGTTCGCCACAAGTTTTGGTGGGAAAAAGTCATGGTTTGCCGCGAAAAAACGCATCCGGCGCGAAAATCGCGCCGGTTCACGGTTCTGCCTTGATTTGATTTCGGCCCGGTCAGGAGGCGCAGCGGTTGACCACGGCGCGCTTGCCGCCCATCGACAGGAACGAGATATGCAGCGTCTGTCCGACGGGTGAAATGGTGATGTTTTCCTTCGACTGCTGCCCGTTGGCCGTGCAGGACATCGAGACGGTAAAGGTGCCTTCGTAATTGTTCATGCGCGTGACCGAGCACTGGCCGTCGCGGCTGTCGAAACGCTCGCCGGAAATGGCGAATCGCTGGCCGTCAGGGCTGCACCAGTTGCCGGTGATGGGGGTGGGATCGACCGGCGGTCTGGCGGGGGAGGCGCTTGCCGAAGGACCGGGCGTCGTTTCGGAACATGCTGCCAGGGCGGTGGCAGCGAGGACGAGGGCAAGCAAACCGGACTTCTGCAACGATCTTCTCCTTCATGCAGCGGACAAAGCCTCCTCTTAAGAAACCGATTCGGGCGATATCGCGACGGCAGAAGGCCAATCCACAACGAAGTAAGGGCCGGATTGCTCCGGCCCTTCTGTGGAAGGCGATGGAAGGAGACGCCGGGATTATTCCCCCGGCGCCAGATGCGGGGCCTCGATCTTCGCGCCTGCATGTTTCAACGGGCGCTCGCCGGAGAGCTTGCGGATCAGCACATAGAACACCGGCGTCATGAAGATGCCGAAGGCGGTCACGCCGATCATGCCTGCAAAGACCGCGATGCCCATGGCCGAGCGCATTTCCGCACCGGCGCCGGTCGACGTTACCAGAGGCACCACGCCCATGATGAACGCCATCGATGTCATCAGGATCGGACGCAGGCGCAACCGGCTTGCCTCGACCGCCGCCTGCACGACGCCTCGTCCTGAAAGCTCCAGTTCGCGGGCGAATTCCACGATCAGGATCGCGTTCTTCGCCGACAGCCCCACAAGGACTATCAAGCCGATCTGGGTAAAGACGTTGTTGTCGCCTCCTGTCAGCCAGACGCCGGTGAGTGCGGCCATGATCCCCATCGGCACGATCATGATGATCGACAGCGGCAGGGCAAGGCTTTCATACTGCGCGGCCAGAACCAGATAGACGAGCAGCAGCGCCAGCGGGAAGACGAGGAAACCGGAGCTGCCAGCCAGAATCTGCTGGTAGGTCAGATCCGTCCACTCGAAGGTGATGCCGGGCGGCAAGGTTTCCTCCGCGATCCGTTCAATGGCAGCCTGCGCCTGACCGGACGAGAAGCCGGGGGCGGGATTGCCGTTGATATCGGCGGAAAGGAAGCCGTTATAACGGATGGCGCGTTCCGCACCCACGGTCTGCTCGACTTTCAGAAGCGCCGACAGCGGGATCATCTCGCCGGACTGCGAACGCACCTTCAGCTTGCCGATATCCTCGGCATGGCTGCGATAATTCGCATCGGCCTGAATGCGCACGCTGTAGGTGCGTCCGAAGGCATTGAAGTCGTTGACATAGAGCGAACCCAGATAAATCTGCAGGGTTTCAAACACGTCGGTCACCGCCACGCCAAGCTGTCGCGCCTTCACGCGGTCCAGATCGGCATAAAGCTGCGGCACGTTGATCTGGTAGCTCGAATAGAGACCAGCCAGTTCCGGCGTCTGATAGGCCTTGGCGAGAAACGCCTTGGTCGCATCGTCAAGCGCCTTGAAGCCAAGCCCGTTGCGATCCTCAAGCTGGAGCTTGAAGCCGCCTGTCGTGCCGAGACCCTGAACGGGCGGCGGCGGGAACATGGCGATGAAGGCATCCTGAATGGCGCCGTATTGCTGGTTCAGCTCCATGGTGATGGCATTGGCCGACAGTTCCGGGGTCTTGCGCTCCTCGAACGACTTCAGCGTCACGAAAACGATGCCGGAGTTCGACGAGTTGGTGAAACCGTTGATTGACAGGCCGGGGAAGGCGATGGCATTGGCCACGCCCGGATGCTTGAGCGCAATGTCGCTCATGCGACGGATCACATCTTCCGACCGGTCGAGCGTTGCCGCATCCGGCAATTGCGCGAAGCCAATCAGATATTGCTTGTCCTGCGCCGGAACGAAGCCGCCGGGCACCGCGCGGAACAGGACGAAGGTGACGCCGAGCAGCACGACATAGAGGCCCATGACCAGCGACTTGCGCGAGAGGATGCTGCCGACACCGCGTCCATAGGCTTCCGAACTTGCACCGAAGAAACGGTTGAAGCCACGGAAGAACCAGCCGAACAGCTTGTCCATGATGCGGGTGAGCCGATCCTTCGGCGCATCGTGACCGCGCAGCAACAGTGCCGCGAGGGCAGGCGAAAGCGTCAGCGAATTGAAGGCCGAGATCACCGTCGAGATTGCGATGGTGAGCGCGAACTGACGGTAGAACTGGCCTGTCAGGCCGGTGATGAAGGCAAGTGGTACGAAGACCGCGACCAGCACCAGCGCAATGGCGATGATCGGCCCGGACACTTCCTGCATGGCGCGATAGGTTGCCTCGACCGGCGACAGCCCCTGTTCGATGTTGCGCTCGACATTTTCCACCACCACGATGGCGTCGTCGACCACGATGCCAATGGCAAGCACCAGGCCGAAAAGGCTGAGTGCATTGATGGAGAAGCCGAACACATACATCACCGCAAACGTGCCGACGATGGAAACGGGAACGGCAACCAGCGGAATGATGGAGGCGCGCCATGTCTGCAGGAACAGGATGACGACGATGACCACCAGCACGATGGCTTCGAGCAGCGTATGGATGACCGACTCGATGGAAGCCTTCACAAACCCGGTCGTGTCATAGACGATGTCGAAATCCACGCCTTCCGGCATGGTTTTCTTCAGGTCCGCCATGGCCGCATGGACGTTTTCGGAAATGTCCAGCGCATTGGAACCGGGCGACTGGAACACGCCCATGCCGACCGCGAGCTTGTTGTCGAGCAGCGAGCGCAGCGAATAATCGGCGGCGCCCATTTCGACGCGCGCCACATCGCCCAGCCGGGTGATTTCGCCTTCATTGCCTGACTTCACGACGATATTGGCGAATTCTTCCGGCGACTGGAGACGGCCCTGCGCATTGACGGAAAGTTGCAGGTCGAGACCGGAAACGGACGGCGATGCGCCGATGACGCCGGCAGCGGCCTGAACGTTCTGCTGGCGGATGGCATTGGCGATGTCGCTTGCGGAAAGACCGCGTTCGGCGGCCTTCTGCGGGTCGATCCAGACGCGCATCGAATAATCGCCGCCGCCGAATATCTGCACCTGACCGACGCCCGGGATACGGGCGATACGGTCCTTGACGTTCAGAACCGCATAGTTGCGCAGATAGTTCACGTCATACCGGCCATCGGGCGAGATGATATGGACGACGAGCGTCAGGTCGGGCGAGCTCTTGGCGGTCGTGACGCCAAGCGTGCGCACCTCTTCCGGCAGGCGCGGTTCAGCCTGCGAAATACGGTTCTGCACCAGCTGCTGGGCCTGATCGGGATCGGTGCCGAGCGCGAAGGTGACCGTCAGCGTCATGACGCCATCGGCGGTCGCCTGGCTCTGCATGTAGAGCATGCCCTCGACGCCGTTGATCTGTTCTTCAAGCGGCGTGGCGACGGTTTCGGAAATGACGGCAGGGTTGGCGCCCGGATATTGCGCGCGAACCACGATCTGCGGCGGCACGACTTCCGGATATTCCGAGATCGGCAGACCTGTCATGCCGATCAGACCGGCAACGAAGATCAGGACCGACAGAACGCCAGCGAAGACCGGCCGGTCGACGAAAAAGCGTGAGAAGTTCATCTGTTTATCCCCCTTAGAGCGCCGTGCGTTCGGTCGAACGCACAAAGGACGCTCTAATTGTTTGGGTCTGGGCATCGTGCTTTCCAAAAATCGAAATCGATTTTTGGGCCGATGCCGTGGCGGATGGGCAAAGACTCTCCCGGCCCGCGAAATCGGCAGATTTCGCGGGTTGCTGAGGCTGAGCATTTGCGGTTAGCGCGCGCTCAGGCGCGCCGTTTTAATTCAGTTTTTGGCAAGTGTTTCGGTGACGGGTTGCGGTGCGACGACCACGCCCGGACGAATGCGCTGCAGGCCGTTCACGACGATATTCTCGCCGGGCTTCAACCCGCTTTCGATGATGCGCAGGCCGTCATAATTGCGTCCCAGAACCACCTGTCGGTATTCGACCTTGTTATCGGCCCCGACCACGAAGACGAATTTCTTGTCCTGATCGGAGGCAATGGCGCGGTCGCTCACCACCAGCTTTTCATCCGGTTCCGGTTCGCCGAAGCGGATGCGGACAAACTGGCCGGGAATGAGCCTGCCGTCCGGATTGTCGATTGCGGCGCGAACGCGGATCGTGCCGGTCGTGGCATCGACCTCATTGTTGATGAGCTGGATATGACCGGAAATCGGGGTGCCTTCATCGGAAGCGGTGCCGATCTGGACCGGAATGCGCTCGATGGCGTTTCCGCCGGGCGAGGCTGCAAGCTTGGCAAGCGCCTTGGTGACGACTTCCTCATTGGCGCTGAAGCTTGCATAGATCGGATCGACCGAAACAAGCGTGGTCAGGACCGGCGAGGCGGAACTTGCGGCAACCAGATTGCCTGCCGTTACTTCCAGCCGCCCGACGCGGCCGGAAATCGGCGCGCGCACTTCCGTATATTGAAGATCGAGCTCGGCGGTACGAAGGGCCGCCTTGGCTGAACGCAGGCTTGCCTGCGCCTCGTCATAGGCGCTGGACCGCTGGTCGAGGCCGCTCTGGGCGATGGTGCGGGTGGTGACGAGCTGGCGTCCGCGTTCCAGTTCCGTCTTGGCCAGCGCAACGCGGGCCTCTTCGGCTGAAACCTGTGCCTTCGCCTTTTCCACCGCCGCTGCATAGGGCTCGGGATCGATGGTGACGAGCAGATCGCCCTGTTTCACCAGAGCGCCTTCGCGGAAATGGGCTTTCAGGATTGCGCCGCCGACGCGCGGGCGAATTTCAACCCGGTCGATCGCTTCCAGACGACCGGAAAATTCTTCCCAGGTCGCAATGCGGCGCGATTCCGCCCTGGCGACGGAAACCGGCACGGCAGGCGGGGGAGCGGAAATATCGGTTGCGGCATCGGCCTTGAGGTGGGGCGCGCCGAAGAGAATGGCGCCGCCGCCAGCTGCAGACAATAGGATACTCAGGCCGGCGCCCCATAGGGCCCGGCGGGCTGTAATCGATGTCATTGTTGTATCTCCTGCAGCATAACCCGACCGGAGAGGTTCGGTCTGATTATGCTTTCAATCAAGGAGGTTAGAGCTTCGCTCTAACCGGTGGGGGCCGGCTTCATTGGGGCATCAGGTCAAAGCTTGGGAGGACTTTAAAACTGATGTCATGCTGCGATTGCCTTTGCTCCTGCCTGCCGGAAGAAATCGGAAAACAGGTCTACAAGTTTGTGCTCCTGTGGCGACCAGTCGGTGCCCGCCACCTTGTTTTCAGGTATCCAGCCGGCTTTTCCGGGCAGGACATGCGATTGGACCTTCACGCCCGCCTGACGAAGACGCTCGGCATAGGCCTGCGTTTCATCACGCATCGGGCACTGGGCGCTGGTGACAAGCAAAGTGGGTGCCAGACCAGCAAGACGGGTACACAAGGCGGGCGCGGCATAGGGGTGGGTGAAACCCGCACACTCGCCCAGATAATGCTGCCAGCCATCCGACATCGTCTTGACGGCGCTTTCCGGGCAATATTTGCGGAAAGACGCCGTGGCGAGGCAGGGGTCGAGCATGGGCGAAAGCAGTATCTGACCCTTGAGATCGGTCAGATATTGATCGCGCGCCATCAGGGCCACGCCGGCAGCAAGGTTGCCGCCCGCCTCTTCACCGGCGACGAACAGCATCGACTTCTTGTGCGCAAACTCCGGGCAGCGCGCGCGCATCGAAGTCAGGATGGAATAGACTATCTCAAGCGCCGCCGGGAACGGGTTGAGACAGGCTGACGAATATTCCGGCGACACGACCACCGCACCCGCCTCGGCAAGTGTTTCGGCGACGCGCTCGCAGGCGCCCAGACAACTGGCCGAGAAAGCGCCACCGTGAAGGTGCAGCACCACCGGCGGCGGGGAGAGCAGCTTTGTCCCCCGGTAGATGCGCGCCTTGCAGGTGCAGTCGCCCGCCTGTCCCTGGGCTTGACCATGAAGTCGCCCATGAACCTGCAACGTCTCTACACTAAACTTCTCGCACATCTTTTCTGGCCTTCATGTATAAAGCGGTTCTGTCACACGGAATCGTCCAGACCGCCCTATCCATTCTATTTCCACGTATTTCCGAACGCAAAACCGTTTCACGCTTCCGGTCCGAAAATGATGCGTCTGGAGCAGGACACGCCTATATATGGTTCGCGCCCACGCTCCGGCTGTTTGCTGCGCCGCATTCATGCCTGTCAGGTGATCTCCACCGGGCTGCACGATGCGCCGGAGCATTTCTGTCTGAACGGAATCGTCGGAAATGCTCTGGCTGTATTCACGCAAGTCCTTGCCCCAAAACCGGTTCCCACTTTTGGGGGACATGCGCTAGCGGCAAACTGCCATGATCAGATATTATCATTGTCTATGAACTGGAATAGTCCCCTATAATTGGTTACACTGTCCAGAATCTCGAACAATAACGGCTTTTTGATAATGGACCAGCTTTCGGCCATGCGCGCCTTTCTCCGGGTTGTCGAAACCGGGAATTTCACGCGCGCCTCCGCCTCGCTCAACATGCCCAAGGCAACGATCAGCAATCTCATTCAGGGATTGGAAGCCCATCTTGGTACGAAGCTCCTCAATCGCACCACCCGCCGCGTTCTGGTGACGCCGGACGGCGCGCTCTATTACGAGCGTGCGGCCCGTTTGCTCGCCGATCTTGCCGAACTCGACGGCAGCCTGTCTAGCGCGCAGACCTTGCCCAAGGGGCGCCTGCGCGTCGAAATGGCGGGCGCGGTCGCCAATCTCATCATCATTCCGGCGCTGATGGAGTTTCACCAGCGCTATCCCGATATCCAGATCGATCTCGGCGTGTCGGACCGGCCTGTCGATTATGTGGCGGAGAATGTCGATTGCGCCATTCGCATCGGGGAGCTGGCCGACCAGTCGCTGATTGCGCGCCGCATCGGCGACATGCATTTCATCGCCTGCGCTTCCGCCGAATATCTCGACCGTTGCTCCACGCCGCTTCACCCGTCGGACCTCAGCCGTGACTGTACTGTGGTCGGCTATTTCCGGCCATCGACCGGCCAGCAGATGCCGTTCCGCTTCAGGAAGGGGACGGAGGAGATCGAGGTCAACGGGCGCTATGTGGTGGCGGCGAACGAATCGACCACCTATCTTGCCGCCGCGCGGGCCGGGCTCGGCGTGGTGCAGGCGCCCTTGTTCATGGTGAAGGACGATATCGCCAGCGGCACGCTGCGCCCCGTCCTGCAGGAATGGGAGATAGAGCCGACGCCGATCTATCTGGTCTATCCGCCCAACCGGCATCTGAGCAACCGCCTGCGCGTCTTCGCCGACTGGGTGGTCAAGACCGTCGCGAGGTCACAGCTCAACGGGAGTTAGCGTGCGCAGCGCCGCTTGTTGAGCCGGACCTTGATCTTGTCGGGAGAGGTGCTTTTCGCCTTGTGGCCGGACGAGACGATATGCGCGCGCACTGTGCAGTCGCCGGCCAGCACCTCGAAATTGTTGGAGCGGATATACATCACCGTATTGATAGGCTGGCCGGGCAACTTCTGTGCCACGGCGTTGACCACCGCTGTGACTTCTCTGGCGCGCTGGCTGGAACTGCCGTCGCTGGCGGCGAGCGCCGGGCTCTGCGCGGATGAAAATGCGAATATGCCCGCAAACAGAAAAGCAGTTTTAGCTTTCTTCATTGGCATGGCCTCCGATTGAGCTGGAATTGAATGGACCAACATAGGCCCCAATTGCGTCAATACCAGTCCCGGACCAGTACCTTTTAACGGTTCTTTGTCTCGCTTATTCCGTTTGCGATGCGCTTGACGGTGGTCGCGGCCAGAAGCAGGCAAAGGAGCGGTTGCAGCCAGAACATCCAGTCCGGCAAGGTGCCGTCGATGGCGATCCAGGCACCAAGCACGCCGAAGACCACGGCGCGGTCGCTCTTGCCCATCGGGCCGTCATAACGGCGGCTCGCACCCACGGAAGCCCCGGCAAGACCGGCAAATTCCGTCAGCGTGGCAAGGAATATGACCGCGAAAATCCACGGGCCGGTGAACGGGGCGACCAGCGCGAAAGGGGCATAGAGCGCCGCGTCGGAAACCACATCGCCGATCTCGTTGAGATAGGCGCCCAGCGTCGATTTCTGCCCATGTTCGCGCGCCAGCATTCCATCGACGGCGTTCAGGGCCATGCGGAGGAACAGCCAGACCGGGACGAGCGCAAACCATGCCGCATTTCCGCTCCACGCCAGAAAAGCCCCAAGTATGATCGAGACGAGCGCGGCGGCGACTGTAACCTGATTGGCGGTTACACCGCCTGCGGCAAGTCGCACGACCAGCGGCCTCAGTAAATTCTGGAAACGCGACTTGAGTTGATAAACGGACATCAAGAATCTCTTGGGAAACGAAGAATAAGTATTGAACAGCTATTTGCGGTTCGCTCCAGCTCGTTTAAGCAAACATTTTGTTTCACTCAATAGAAATTGGGGGCAGCCGCCTCGCGAGGAAACGCTGGAGAGGGATGCATGGACGAGCAGGCAGTAAAACCGCATCGCGTGGCGCAGGAAAGCCGGTTCGCGACCCATGACGGCACGTCGCTGTTCTACCGTTTCTGGCCGGCGCTTTCCGGAAAGCCGAAAGGCGTCATCGTCCTGCTGCATCGCGGGCACGAGCATAGCGGCCGTGTCGCGCACCTCGTCGATGAGCTGGGGCTGGATGACTACGCCTTCTATGCCTGGGATGCGCGCGGCCACGGCCAGTCGCCGGGCGTGCGCGGCTTCTCGCCATCCTTCGGCGCGTCGATCCGCGATCTCGACAGTTTCGTCACCCATATCCGGCGGGAAACCAGCGCGGCCATCGAGGACGTGGCAATCATCGCGCAGAGCGTCGGTGCGGTGCTTGCTGCCGCATGGGTGCATGACTATGCGCCGAATATCCGGGCGCTGGTGCTGGCTTCGCCCGCCTTCGACATCAAGCTCTATGTGCCATTCGCCAAGGAAGGCATCGGCCTGTGGCAGAAGCTGAAAGGCACTTTCTACGTCAATTCCTACGTCAAGCCGCAGTTCCTGACCCACGATCCGGAACGCATCGAATCCTATCGCACCGATCCGCTGATCGCACGGCCCATTGCATCGCATATCCTGCTGCAACTCTACGAGACGGCGAAGCGCGTGGTGGACGATGCGCGGGCGATTACCGTTCCGACGCAACTGCTCATCTCCGGCAGCGATTTCGTCGTGCGCCCCGCGCCGCAACATCGCTTCTTCGAGAACCTCGGCAGCCGCATCAAGGAGCGGCACGTGCTCAAGGGCTTCTACCACGACACGCTGGGCGAGCGGGATCGCAAACCGGCCATCGAACGCATTCATGATTTCATCGAGGCGCGCTTTGCCGAAGCGCCGCAGCGCGCCGACCTGACGGAAGCGCATATTGCAGGCCACACGCGCGACGAGGCGGACCGGCTGTCGACCCCGCTGCCGCTTCTGACGGCGCAGGGGCTTTACTGGGCGTCGACGCGGGCTTCGATAGCCTTCGGCGCACTGTTTTCGGAAGGGCTGAAAGTCGGCAGGCGCACCGGCTTCGATTCCGGTTCGACGCTCGATTACGTTTATGAGAACGAAGCGCGCGGTATTGGACCGGGCGGCAAGCTCATCGACAGGCAGTTTCTGGAAGCGATCGGCTGGCGGGGCATCCGGCAGCGCAAGGTGCATCTGGAAGAACTGATCGGCGTGGCGATCAACCGGCTGAAGAGCGAAGGCCGCTCGACCAATATTCTTGATATTGCCTGCGGCCATGGCCGCTACGTGATCGACGCGGTGGTGCGCGCCGGCGCGATGCCGGACAGCATCCATCTGCGCGACTATTCGCCGATCAATGTGCTGGCGGGCAACAAGCTCATCAGGGATCGCGGGCTGGAGGCCATTGCCCATATGGAAGAGGGCGATGCTTTCAACGAGGAAAGCCTTGCCGCTGTCACGCCGCAGCCGGACCTTGCCATCGTGTCCGGTCTTTACGAGCTTTTCCCCGACAATGCACTGATCAATCGTTCGCTGTCGGGGCTTGCCCGCGTGCAGAAGCCCGGCGCACTGCTGATCTACACCAACCAGCCATGGCATCCGCAGCTTGAAATGATCGCGCGGGCGCTGACCTCGCATCGCGGCGGCGAGGCATGGGTGATGCGCCGCCGCACGCAGGGCGAGATGGACCAGCTTGTCGAAAAGGCAGGCTATCGCAAGATCGAACAGCGCATCGATCAGTGGGGCATTTTCACCGTCTCGATTGCAGAGCGGGTCGGAGACGGCAAGGCGTGACGGTGCATCTGACGGAACGCGAGGGATATTCGCGGCGGCCCGTGGTCCGTCGCGCCATCCTTTGGCTTCTGTTTCTCGCTCCCTTCTTCTACCTGACATACGGCACGGCCAACTGGCTCGCATCGCAGCAAAGCCATGTGCCGAACCTTGCCTTCGCGTGGGAAAACCGGGTTCCGTTCATCGCGTGGAGCATCGTGCCCTATTGGTCGGTCAATCTGTTCTACGCGGTCGCGCTGTTCGTCAATGACAGTCCGGAACAGGTGGACCGGCTGGCGAAGCGTTATCTGGCGGCTCAGATCATCGCTGTTCTCTGCTTCGTCGCCTTTCCGCTGACGGCGACCTTCGTAAAACCGGCAACGGCTGGCATTCCGGGCTTCATGTTCGATGTGCTCGGCGGTTTCGACAAACCCTTCAATCAGGCACCTTCGCTGCATATCGCGCTTCTGATCATCATCTGGGACCAGATGCGCCGCGTGATGGGCGGCGCCGTGCGCGTGGTCTGGCATGTCTGGTGCCTGCTGATCGGCCTGTCGGTGCTGACCACCTATCAGCACCACGCGGTCGATATTCCGGCAGGCGCTTTGCTCGGCCTGTTTGCCCTGTGGCTTTTTCCGCGTAGTGGGTCGTCACCATTTGCCGGTTTTCAGTTGACCACGAACCCAAAAGCGCGTCGGCTGGGTCTATATTATCTGGCGGGCGCTGTGCTTTTTCTCGCGCTCGGCATTCATGGCCTCAGCATGACTGGCTATGCGATCTTCTGGCTTTGGCCCGCAACCGCGCTGGCCATCGTGGCGCTTGGCTATTTCGGGGCCGGTGCTGGCATTTTCCAGAAGCAGACGGATGGATCGGTCAGTCTTGCAAGCCGCTGGCTCCTTTGGCCCTATCGTCTTTTTGCCGGGCTGAATGTGCGGTTCTGGACCCGCAGGCTGCCGCCGCATGTGGAGCTTGCCGACGGGGTGTTTCTGGGGCGTTTTCCTAGAGCCGCAGAACTTTCATCCTTCGCGACCGTCATCGATCTGGCCGCTGAAATGGTGCCGCCGCCGCATGACGCGGAATGGAAGAGCTTTGCCGCGATCGATATGGTCGCGCCGCCATCGGAAAAAGTGCAACTGGCCGCCGATGCTGTTGAAGCGGCTCGCCATCACGGTCCGGTTCTCATCTGCTGCGCGCTCGGTTTCCAGCGCAGCGCCACGGTTGCGGTGGCCTGGCTCGTCTCGACTGGCCGCGTGGCCAATGCGCGAGAAGCAGAAACGCTGATCCGCGCCAAAGGCTGGCCCGTTCATCTGCATCTGGCGGGGGAGGCGGCATGAACGCGCCTGCATCCTCCACGGCGGTCTGGCTGCGCCGCAACGCCTTTCCCGGCATTGCCGTCGCGGTGGTTCTTCTTGCGGTCGCGCCCTTCCTGCGCCCGGTGCACGATCTGGCTTTCTGGCTGATCTGGCCGCTGCTGCTTGCAAGCGCGCTGATCGTGCTCGGTATCGCGGCGCATCTTCTGTTCGATGCAGCGCTTTTCCGGCTGATTGCCGCTTCCGGCGAAACGGGCCTGAGCGAGGTGGACCGAATTCTGGAACGCGTGGGCCTGCGCACCCATGCCGGTCCTGTTCGTCCGCTTGCGGCGAGGATCGAGGGTTCGCGGCGCATCGTGGAGCGCCTGCGGTTCTTCATGGGGGTTGAGATCGTGCTTTTCATTCTGCTGGCCGTGGTGCCATCGGGTCAGGGGCTGTGACATGCGGGAACTGATCCGGCATCAGGTGCAATCGATTTTCGGTTCGTTTCTGGCAATCCTGTCGCGGGGGATTACCGGCGTGCGGCCGATCTGGAGCGGCACTGGCCCGTCGCGCAACCAGCGCATCTATTTTGCCAATCACACAAGTCATGGCGATTTCATCCTGCTCTCTTCCTGTCTCGACCAGGAAGAACGCGCGCGCACCCGTGCCGTCGCCGGCGCGGATTACTGGCGGGGCAACCGCGTGCGCCAGTTCATGGCGGAAGTTCTGTTGCGCACCGTGCTTGTGGAACGCAACTGGGTGGAACGCACGCAGGACCCGATGGAAGTGATGCTGAAGGCGCTGGCCGACGGCTATTCGCTCATCATCTTTCCCGAAGGCACGCGCAACATGACAGACGAGGCGCTGCTGCGCTTTCGCTCCGGCATCTACAATCTGGCGCTGGCGCGCCCCGATGTCGAACTGGTGCCATGCTGGATCGAAAACATGTCGCGCGTGCTGCCCAAGGGCGCGATGCTGCCGGTGCCGCTTCTGTGCCGTGTCGTTTTCGGCGCGCCGGTCCAGCTTCGCGAGGGTGAGGACCGCAAGGAATTTCTCGCCCGCGCCCGCCAGAGCCTTCTCGATATACAGCCCCGTAACGGTAAACAGCCATGAGCGAAACAACCCGATTATTCCTTGGCCTCATGGGCGTTCTGATAACGGCAAGCGCCGTGGCCGGTGTTCTTTCATGGCGCGCGCCGAAGCCGCTTTCATCCACGCTGGTCAATCTCAATGCCCGCATCAAGGCATGGTGGATCATGGTTGGCGCCATGTGCGTCGCTTTCCTGTTCGGGAAGGGTGGCGTGATCGTGCTGTTCGCGATGATCTCGTTCGCGGCCCTCCGCGAATATGCGACGCTGACCCAGACAAGGCGCGCCGACCACCGCGTGCTGCTCGGCATGTTCCTGCTGGTCATTCCAGTGCAATATTACCTGATCTGGATCGACTGGTACGGGCTCTATTCCATCTTCATCCCGGTCTATTGCTTCCTCGCAATGCCGGTGCTGACGGCGCTTTCCGGCGACACGTCGCGCTTTCTGGAACGCATCAGCGAGCAGCAATGGGGCATCATGCTGTCGGTCTATTGCATCAGCCATGTACCGGCCTTGATGACGCTGGATATTCCCGGGTTCGACGGCAAGAAACTGCTGCTGATCGCGTTTCTGGTGGCCACCGTGCAGGGCAGCGATGTGCTGCAATATATTTTCGGCAAGCTGTTCGGCAAACATCGCATCGCGCCCAGCATATCGCCGTCAAAGACCTGGGAAGGCTTTGTCGGCGGGGTTGCGGCGGCATCGCTTCTGGGTGCGGGGCTTGCCTGGCTGACGCCGTTTTCGCCGCTCCAGGCGGGCGCGCTTGCGGCCGCATCCTGCATCATGGGCTTCTTCGGCGGGCTTGTCGCCTCCGCCATCAAGCGCGATCGCGGCGTGAAGGACTGGGGCCACATGATCGAAGGGCATGGCGGCATGCTCGACCGGGCCGACAGCCTCGTCTTTTCAGCCCCGGTCTTCTTCCACACCGTGCGCTATTTCTGGACCTGAACATCCTGCGCAAAACCGCGCCACACTTCAGCTGGAAATGCTGTGGCCGGTCATGTCGCTTCAGGGCAGCTTCAGGGCGATGAACTGCGAAACCTGTCCGTGGCTGAAATTGTTGTCGGAAGCGAGGACCAGCGTCCTCTTCCCGGCCACCACCGGCCCGAAGGTGACGGCCTCGATATTGTCGATGTCGAGGCCGAAATCGCCTTCGTCGAGCTGGAGGAGGAGCTGCTTTGACAGCGGCGTTACCGGCTCGCTGGCGAGCGACGGAACGTCTTTCACATTGCTGGCGCCATCGAAGGATGCGCGATAGAGCGTGATCCGGTTGCCCACGCCCATGGCGAAGGAGCGCTCGACGGTGAGGAGATCGTTTCCATCGGCAACGAATTCCGACATGCCGTTATCGTTCCAGAAGGGCGGCTCAGTCGCCTTGGTGAAGATCGGGCCGGTGTCATAGGCATATTGCGCCGTCACATTGCCTGATGCGAGATCGAAGGCGATGATGCGCGAGCGGCTGCCATGGTCGAGCGTCGCCTTGTCCCCGTCCTGTACCAGCGCGTTTTCAGTACCGGCCAGAAGCGTCTTGCCGTCAGGTGTGATCGTCAGGCTTTCAAAGGAAAGATTGTTGCGGATGCCGCGTGTCCTGCCCTCGTCGGGAATGTAAGCTTCCGGCAAGGCAAATTCGCGGATGAAGCTGCCATCGGTCTTTGCTTCGCCGACAAACGGTCTGCCATTCCTGTCGCCTTCGCTCGACCAGTAGATGGTGCCGGTGGCCGTATTGAAGCGGATGCTTTCCGGGTCCACGTCCTTCAGTGCAAATGGTTTGCCCGCCTTGTCCAGAAGCGTAACCGTTTCCAGAATATCGAGGCTCTGCATGCCGGAACCGTCGATGGCGAGCTTGAGCTTGTAAAAGCGCGCTGGCGCGTTTTCCGAACGGTCGTCGGATATGGCGTAATAGACATCTGCACGCGGGTCGTAGTCGAGGCCGGATATTCCGCCGAATTCGACGCCGCCGATTTTCAGGCCGGTGGGCAGGGTGAAAGCGCCGATCAGTTCGGGCTTGGGCATTTCATGCGCAACGGCGCTGGTTGCAAGGGCGAGAAACAGTGCAGCAAGAGGTGCTTTCATGACGGCGGCCCGTTCGATCGAGAAAGTCACCGGATAGTCGTTCTGTTTGACAGGAAGATGAAGGCTGCTGATCTCAAATTCTGTCGAATGCGCGCGCCGGTTCCTGCCTGTCGATCAGGTGGGAGGGGGCCGCAAATTGCAGCAGCTTGTTCTTGTTGGTGATCTTGATCGCCGAGGCCTGCACCGTGACGCCATGCGAACCGAGTGTCGCGAAATTGCGTGACAGGTTCTCCGGCGTCATGCCGAGATAGGCGGCGAGCGTGCGTTTTTCGTAAGGAATCATCACCACGTCGGCGCCGTCGTTCAAAAGCGATTCCTTGACGATCCAGTTGGCGAGGCGCTGTACGCTGCTGCGCAGCTTCTGCGCCTTCAGTTCCTTCACCAGACGGCGATAGGCGCGCGCGGTTTCAAAAACGATGGCGCGCATGAAGCCGACATCCTCGCTCATCAGGTCGCGCACCAGGCTGGAAGGCACCATCAGCACGCGGGTGGGGGTCAGCGTCTGCGCGGTTTGCAGGCACACATCATCGTTCAGCACGGCTGCGAGGATGAAGATGTCTTCGGCGCGCAGTATCTCCAGCGCGGTCTCGCCATCGTCCGATTTCGCCGACATCAGCACAAGCCCGTCCAGGATCACGAACAGGAAATCCGCAGGCTCGTCCTCCCTGATCAGGGTCGTGCGGGGCGGAAACGACTGCACGAAACTCGGGCGCACCAGCCGCTCGAACGTGGCGTCGGCCATGTCCGCGAAAAGCGGCAGATTTCTCAGCGCGTCGATTTCTTCTCTCCGCATCGATCCTCACTTCAGGGGGCAAGTTATTGCCCGCTAATATAATTGATAAATATCAATCGTGCAATATGCATTAATCAATACTTGGGCCAAACTCGGTTTATTATTGTCCTTAAGTCACCAAGAACTAAAATTCAACTTGAATAGTCTAAAGATATTGATCTTAATCAATGTATTCATCTCGCAGTCGACGCATAAGTGCATACGAAACCTCCCAATGGTATTCAATTCGGAGTACGCCTATGCAACATGTCGCAGGGGAAAATCCCAGGGCGCAGACAACGGCGCTAGCGATGAGTACGACCGCTTTTACAGTCTGTTTCGCGGTCTGGACCATCTTCGCAATCATCGGCATTGAAATCCGGTCCGAGCTTGGACTGAGCGAAACGCAGTTCGGCCTGCTGGTCGGCACGCCCATCCTGACCGGATCGCTGATCCGCGTCATCCTCGGCATCTGGGCGGACCGCTATGGCGGCCGCGCCATCTTCACGCTCACAATGCTGGTCTCGGCGGTCGCCACCTGGCTTCTGACCTACGCCACCACCTATCCGCAGATGCTGGTTGCAGCGCTTGGCGTCGGCGTGGCGGGCGGGTCGTTCTCGGTCGGCGTCGCCTATGTGTCGCGCTGGTATCCGCCGGAAAAGCAGGGCGTCGCGCTGGGCATTTTCGGCGCGGGCAATGTGGGCTCGGCGGTGACGAAGTTCTTCGCGCCGATGGTCATGGTTGCGTTTGGCTGGCACGCGGTCGCGGAAGTCTGGGCGGCGGCGATGGTCGTCATGGCGCTCATCTTCTATTTCACCACGAGCGACGATCCGGTTCTGGTCGAGCGCCGTCTCAAGGGCATAAAGCCCACCAGCACGCTGATGGAGCTGGAACCGCTGAAGAATGTGCAGGTCTGGCGTTTCTCGCTCTACTATTTCTTCGTCTTCGGCGCCTTCGTGGCACTCGCGCTGTGGCTGCCGCAATATCTGATCCATGTCTATGGCGTCGATATTCGCCTGGCAGGCATCATCGCGGCGTTCTTCTCCGTCCCGGCCAGCCTGTTCCGCGCCTATGGCGGGCATCTTTCGGATGTCTATGGCGCGCGCCGGGTCATGTACTGGACCTTCGCCGTCTCGCTGGTCGCAACCTTCGTGCTGTCCTATCCGCCGACGGATTACGTCATCCAGAGCGATAACGGCCCGTTGGCCTTCCATGCCGAAATGGGCGTGATCGGCTTCACCATCACCGTCTTCATCCTCGGCTTCTTCATGGCGCTCGGCAAGGCTGCGGTCTTCAAGCACATTCCGGTCTATTATCCGGGCAATGTCGGCTCTGTCGGCGGCCTCGTGGGCATGATCGGCGGCCTTGGCGGCTTCATCCTGCCGATCCTGTTCGGCGTGCTCCTCGATCAGACCGGCCTCTGGACAAGCTGCTTCATGCTGCTTTTCGTCATCGTCGCCGTGTCGTTCACATGGATGCATGTCTCGATCCGCCAGATGGAACGCGCCTCGCAAGGCGCGGCCACGGAAGAACTTCCGGCCTTCGCCGAATTGCAGGGCCTGAAGAAGGCCGAAATCAAGCCGGCAAAAGGCGATTCCGTCCTCACCGACTGGCGTCCGGACGATCCTGCCTTCTGGGAGCAGAAGGGAAGGAAGATCGCCAGGCGCAACCTGTGGCTTTCGATCCCCGCGCTTCTGCTGTCCTTCGCCATCTGGCAGGTCTGGTCCGTGGTGGTGGCGAAGCTGCCGCTGGTGGGCTACCAGTTCACGACCGACCAGCTCTTCTGGCTGGCAGCGCTCCCCGGCATTTCGGGCGCGACCTTCCGCATTTTCTATTCCTTCATGGTGCCGATCTTCGGCGGTCGCCTGTGGACCACACTGACCACCTGGTCGCTGGTCATTCCGGCCATCGGCATCGGCTATGCGGTGCAGAACCCGAACACGCCTTATTTCATCTTCCTTCTGCTGGCGCTCTGCTGCGGCTTTGGTGGCGGCAACTTTGCCTCCTCCATGTCCAACATCTCGTTCTTCTTCCCCAAGCACGAGAAGGGCAATGCGGCAGCGCTCAATGCGGGCCTCGGCAATCTCGGCGTCAGCGTCGTGCAGTTCGTGGTGCCGCTGGTCATCACCGCCGGTATCTTCGGCAAGCTCGGCGGCGATCCGGCAATGGTCGCGACCGAAGCGGGCAGCGCACCGCTGTGGCTGCAGAATGCCGGGTTCTTCTTCGTGCCGTTCATCATCATCACGGCCTTCGCCAACTGGTTCGGCATGAACGACATCGCATCGGCCAAGGCTTCGTTTGCCGATCAGGCCGTCATCTTCCGCCGCAGGCACAACTGGATCATGTGCTGGCTCTATACGGGAACCTTCGGCTCGTTCATCGGCTATTCGGCAGGCTTCCCGCTTTTGACCAACATCCTCTTCCCGGAAGTCAATGCGCTTCAGTTCGCCTTTCTCGGGCCTCTCGTCGGCGCGCTGTCGCGGTCGGGTTCGGGCTGGCTTGCCGATAAATACGGCGGTGGGCGCGTCACCATCTGGGCATTCGTGCTGATGATGATCGGCGTGGCGGGCGTGCTCTACTTCGTCGGCATCAAGGATCAGCCGAACGCGTTCTGGGGCTTCTTCGCTTCCTTCATCCTGCTGTTCTTCGCAACCGGCATCGGCAACGCCTCCACCTTCCAGATGATCCCGGCGATCATGTCGAAGGAAATGGACAGGCTCATGCCCAAGGCCACCGCGGAAGAACGCCGCCACGAAGCGGACAAGGAATCCGCGGCCATCACCGGCTTCACCTCGGCCATCGCTGCCTTCGGCGCCTTCTTCATTCCGAAGGGCTACGGCACCTCGATCAGCATGACCGGCGGGCCGGAAGCCGCACTCTGGGCCTTCCTGATCTTCTACGTGACATGCCTCGTCATCACCTGGGGCGTCTACACCCGAAAAGGCGGGCTGCTCTACGACGTGGAGCACCGCAGCAAGCCAGCCGCTGCTGCCGCCTAACGAACCAAAATGAGGATAAAATCATGAGTCTACTCCTCGATCGCCTGAACTTTCTTGCGCGCAAGAATGTCGGCACCTTCTCGGAGGGCCATGGCGTCACCACCAACGAAAACCGTGACTGGGAAGACGCCTATCGCAAGCGCTGGCAGCACGACAAGATCGTGCGCTCCACCCATGGCGTGAACTGCACCGGCTCCTGCTCGTGGAAGGTCTACGTCAAGGGCGGCATCATCACCTGGGAAACCCAGCAGACGGACTATCCGCGCACCCGCGCCGATCTTCCGAACCACGAACCGCGCGGCTGTTCGCGCGGGGCAAGCTATAGCTGGTATGTCTATTCGGCCAACCGCGTGAAATATCCGCTGATCCGCTCGCGCCTCCTGAAACTGTGGCGCAAGGAACGTGCGCTGAAAACGCCGGTCGGAGCTTGGGCTGCGATCCAGCAGGACCCGGCCAAGCGCGCCGACTATATGAAGGTGCGCGGTCTCGGCGGCTTCGTTCGCGCCACGTGGGAAGAAGTCAACGAGATCATCGCAGCCGCCAATGCCTATACGGCCAAGACATACGGCCCGGACCGCGTGATCGGCTTCTCGCCGATCCCGGCCATGTCGATGGTGTCCTATGCGGCGGGTTCGCGTTACCTGTCGCTGCTCGGCGGCGTCTGCATGTCGTTCTATGACTGGTATTGCGACCTGCCGCCCGCGTCACCCATGACATGGGGCGAACAGACCGACGTGCCGGAATCGGCAGACTGGTACAATGCGGGCTTCCTGATGCTCTGGGGTTCCAACGTGCCGCAGACCCGCACGCCGGATGCGCATTTCTATACGGAAGTGCGCTACAAGGGCACCAAGTCGGTCGTGGTCTCGCCCGACTATTCGGAAGCCGCAAAGTTCGCCGACCTCTGGCTGCACCCGAAGCAGGGCACCGACGCCGCCCTTGCCATGGCGCTTGGCCATGTGATCCTGCGCGAATACCATCTCGACCGGCAGGTTCCCTATTTCGAGGATTATTGCCGCAAATATTCCGACTTCCCGATGCTGGTCATGCTCTCGAAGAAGGACGGACGCTACGTGCCGGACCGCTTCCTGCGCGCCTCGGACCTGAAGGACGATCTGGGCGAGGCCAACAATCCCGACTGGAAGACGGTCGCCTTTGATACGAGATCGGGTACCTATGTTGCCCCGCAGGGCTCCATCGGCTTCCGCTGGGGCGATGACGGCCAGTGGAACCTTGAAGAAAAGGATGGCCGGGGTAAGGATGTGGAACTCGCCAAGAGTTTCATTGCGGCGGGCGCGCACGATGCCGTCGCCGATGTGGCGTTCCCTTATTTCGGCAATCGCGAGCACGATTATTTTGAAGGCACCGACCATGACAGCGTGCTGGTGCGCAAGGTCCCGGCCCGCAAGCTCAAGCTGAAGAAGGGCGAAGTGCTGGTCGCGACCGTGTTCGACCTGTTCGCCGCCAATTACGGCCTCGATCGCGGGCTTGGCGACGAGAACTCCGCCAGGTCCTATGACGAGGGCCTGCCCTATACACCGGCCTGGGCGGAGAAGATCACGGGCGTCCCGCGCGACCAGATCATTGCCGTCGCCCGCGAATTTGCAACCAATGCCGAAAAGACCAATGGCCGTTCCATGGTCATTCTCGGTGCCGGTCTCAACCACTGGTACCACATGGACATGAACTATCGCGGCATCATCAACATGCTGGTGATGTGCGGCTGCATCGGCCAGTCGGGCGGCGGCTGGAGCCATTATGTGGGACAGGAAAAGCTGCGCCCGCAGACCGGCTGGACCGCGCTTGCCTTCGCGCTGGACTGGAACCGTCCGCCGCGCCACATGAACTCCACCTCGTTCTTCTATGCGCATACCGACCAGTGGCGCTACGAGACCGTGAAGGTGCAGGACATCCTTTCGCCCACCGCGCCCGAGGGGGCGTGGGAAGGCACGATGATCGACTACAACATCCGCGCCGAACGGATGGGCTGGCTGCCTTCCGCGCCGCAGCTCCAGACCAACCCGCTGGAGCTTGCCAGAGAGGCAGCCGCAGCGGGCAAGGAGCCGAAGGACTTCATCGCGAATGCCTTGAAGAACGGCACTGTCACCATGTCCTGCGAGGACCCGGACCACGAGGCCAACTGGCCGCGCAACATGTTCGTCTGGCGCTCGAACCTGCTCGGTTCGTCGGGCAAGGGGCATGAATATTTCCTGAAGCACCTGCTCGGCACGTCCAACGGCTTGCTTGGCAAGGATCTGGGACAGGAAGGCGCGCAGGAAAGCCGCGAGGCCGTGTGGCATGAGAATGCGCCGGAAGGAAAGCTCGACCTTCTGGTCACGCTCGATTTCCGCATGTCCACGACCTGCGTCTATTCCGATATCGTTCTGCCGACTGCCACCTGGTACGAAAAGAACGACCTCAATACCTCCGACATGCATCCCTTCATCCATCCGTTGTCGAGTGCCGCCGACCCGGCATGGGAAGCACGCAGCGACTGGGACATCTTCAAGGGCATCGCGAAGAAGTTCTCGGAAGTGGCGCCGGAAGTGCTGGGCGTCGAGAAGGACATCGTTCTGGTGCCGACCCTGCATGACACGGCGGGCGAACTGGCGCAGCCCAAGGATGTTCTCGACTGGAAGAAGGGCGAAGTCGAGCCGATCCCCGGCAAGACCATGCCATCGGTCGTGGTCGTGGAGCGCGATTATCCGAACCTCTACAAGCGCTATACCTCCGTCGGGCCGCTTCTGGACAAGCTTGGCAATGGCGGCAAGGGCATCTCGTGGAACACCGAGCATGAGGTCGAGCTTCTCGGCAAGCTGAACGGCAGGGTTCATGAGCCGGGCGCAACCGAAGGGCGTCCGCGCATCTATACCGATGTCGACGCAACCGAGGTCATTCTCTCGCTTGCGCCGGAAACCAACGGCGAAGTGGCGGTCAAGGCATGGGAAGCGCTGTCGAAGTTCACAGGCCGCGACCACACCCATCTGGCTCTTCCCAAGGAAGACGAGAAGATCCGCTATCGCGATATCGTCGCGCAGCCGCGCAAGATCATCTCCTCGCCGACATGGTCGGGGCTCGAATCCGAGCATGTCTGCTATAATGCGGGCTATACCAATGTGCATGAGCTGATCCCGTGGCGCACGCTGACCGGCCGTCAGCAGCTCTATCAGGATCACCTGTGGATGCGCGCCTTCGGCGAGGGCTTCTGCGTCTATCGTCCGCCCATCGACACCAAGACGGTCAATCCGGCAATCCGCGAAAAGGCGGACGGCCAGCCGCATCTGGTGCTGAACTTCATCACGCCGCACCAGAAATGGGGCATCCACTCCACCTATACGGACAATCTCCTGATGCTGACGCTCAATCGCGGCGGGCCGGTTGTCTGGATTTCGGAGCCGGATGCGGCAAAGGCCGGCATCGTCGATAATGACTGGGTGGAAGTCTACAACGCCAACGGCGCCATCGTGGCCCGTGCGGTCGTCTCCCAGCGCATGAAGGATGGAACCATCTTCATGTATCACGCGCAGGAGAAGATCGTGAATACGCCCGGCTCGCCGCTCACCGGCCAGCGCGGCGGCATTCACAACTCCGTCACCCGCATCATCACCAAGCCGACGCATATGATCGGCGGCTACGCCCACCAATCCTATGGCTTCAACTATTACGGCACCGTCGGCGCCAACCGCGACGAGTTCGTGGTCGTGCGCAAGCTCGACCATGTGGACTGGATGGAAGGGCCGCTTGAAGAAGGCAACCGCAACTCCGCCGTGAAGGAGGCAGCAGAATGAAAATCCGTGCGCAAATTGGAATGGTGCTCAATCTCGACAAGTGCATCGGCTGCCACACCTGCTCGGTGACGTGCAAGAACGTCTGGACCAACCGTGAAGGCGTGGAATATGCCTGGTTCAACAACGTTGAGACCAAGCCCGGCATCGGTTTTCCCAAGGAATGGGAAAACCAGAAGAAGTGGAACGGCGGCTGGGTCCGCAAGAAGAACGGCAAGATCGAGCCGAAGATGGGCGCAAAATGGCGCATCCTCGCCAAGATTTTCGCCAATCCGGACCTGCCGGAAATCGACGACTATTACGAGCCGTTCGACTTCGATTACGGCCATCTGCAGACGGCAGGCGAAAGCAGGACCATGCCGACCGCCCGCCCGCGCTCGCTGATTTCCGGCGAGCGGATGGAAAAGATCGAATGGGGGCCGAACTGGGAGGAAATTCTCGGCGGCGAGTTCGCCAAGCGCTCGAAGGACTACAATTTCGAAGGCGTCGAGAAGGAAATCTACGGCCAGTTCGAAAATACCTTCATGATGTACCTGCCGCGCCTGTGCGAGCACTGCCTCAACCCCACCTGCGTTGCGGCCTGCCCGTCCGGCGCGATCTACAAGCGCGAGGATGACGGCATCGTCCTGATCGATCAGGAAAAGTGCCGCGGCTGGCGCATGTGCGTCTCCGGCTGCCCCTACAAGAAGATTTATTACAACTGGAGCTCGGGCAAGTCCGAGAAGTGCATCTTCTGCTATCCGCGCATCGAAGCAGGCCAGCCGACCGTCTGTTCGGAAACCTGTGTCGGCCGCATCCGCTATCTGGGCGTGATGCTCTATGATGCAGACCGTATTTCGGAGGCCGCTTCCACGGCCAATGAACAGGACCTCTATCAGGAACAGCTCAACATCTTCCTCGATCCGAACGATCCTGCCGTGATCGAACAGGCGCGCAAGGACGGCGTGCCGGAAGCCTGGCTGGAATCCGCCAGGCATTCGCCGGTCTACAAGATGGCGATGGACTGGAAGATCGCCTTCCCGCTCCATCCCGAATACCGCACCCTGCCGATGGTCTGGTATGTGCCGCCGCTTTCGCCGCTGCAATCGGCTGCGGCTGCCGGCAAGCTCGGCATGGACGGCCCGCTGCCGGATGTCCGCTCCATGCGCATCCCGGTCCGCTACCTCGCCAATCTCCTGACCGCAGGCAAGGAAGAGCCGGTCATCTCGGCGCTGGAACGCATGCTCGCCATGCGCGCCTATATGCGCGCCAAGACGGTCGATGGCGTCATCGACGAGGCGATTGCCGACCGCGTCGGCATGAGCGGCGCGATGATCGAGGAAATGTACCACATCATGGCGATTGCCAATTACGAGGACCGCTTCGTCATCCCGACGACGCATCGTGAAATCACCGAGGACGCCTATGACGTGCGCGGCTCCTGCGGCTTCACCTTCGGCAATGGCTGCTCGGGCGGCACGTCGACGGAAGATCTGTTCGGTGCCAAGCGCCAGAAAGTGGTCCAAACGCCGACCGATATTTTCAGGGAGCAGGTGTAATGAACAGGACCCTGAAAATCATTTCGCTGCTGCTTTCCTATCCCACGCCCGAGCTGCAACTGGGCGGAGAGGAGCTGAAAGAGGCGCTTGCCGGGGAAAGGCTTTCGCCCGGCATCCGCAGGCTTCTCGACAGTCTTGTCGATTATGTCTGCGACTGCGACCTCTACGAGGCGCAGGAACGCTATGTGCATCTTTTCGACCGCACGCGGTCGCTGTCGCTGCATCTTTTCGAGCATGTGCATGGTGAAAGCCGCGATCGCGGCCAGGCCATGGTCGACCTGATGAAGATGTATGACGACAACGGCTTTGTGGTGGATGCCAGGGAACTGCCGGACTATCTGCCGCTGTTTCTCGAGTTCCTGTCGACGCGCTCGCCGGAGGAAATCCATGATCTTCTCACCCAGACCGGCCATATCACGGCGGCCATCGGCGAGCGGCTGCGCAAGCGCCAGTCGCCCTATGCCAACGCCTTTGCGGCGCTCCTGCATGTCGCCAACGCCAAGCCGGACCAGAGCCTCGTCGGAGAATTGCTTCGGCAGGAAGAAGACGACCCGAACGACCTCGCCGCGCTCGACCGCATCTGGGAAGAAGAAGCGGTGACGTTCGGCGGCAATGCGGGTGAAAACGCCTGCGGCCCGGACCGGTTGCGCATGCAGATGCGTGCGGCACAGCGCAAGCCCGGCTCCCCGTCCAACCCTTCACATCTATAGGAGACGGAAAATGGCTTACCTCCATACGTTTCTTTTCGGCATCTATCCCTATATCGCGCTGAGCGTGCTCGTGCTCGGCTCGATCTTCCGTTACGACCGCGAGCCCTATACCTGGCGTTCGGGCTCGAGCCAGCTTTTGCGGCGCAGGCAGCTCATGTGGGGTTCGGTCCTGTTTCACGTCGGCGTGCTGTTCATCTTCGCCGGTCATTTCGTCGGCCTGCTGACACCCATCTGGGTGTTCGACATGCTTGGCGTCAGCCATGAGGCAAAGCAGATTCTCGCCGTCGTGGCGGGCGGCATTGCCGGGGTTATGGCAATCATCGGCGCCAGCATGCTGGTGCATCGCCGCCTGTTCGATCCGCGCGTGCGCGCATCTTCAAGGCCGACCGACACGCTGATCATCATGCTGTTGTGGGTGCAGCTTCTGCTGGGCCTCGGCACCATTCCGGTTTCGCTGCAACATATCGACGGCGGCGAAATGGTGACATTCATGAACTGGGCGCAGGGCATCTTCACCTTCAACCCGGCTGCATCGAGCTACATCACCGATGCGTCGTTTGTCTTCAAGATGCATATCTTCCTGGGGCTGACGATCTTCCTGCTGTTCCCGTTCACGCGCCTTGTGCATATGCTGAGCGCACCGGTGCGCTATATCTGGCGTCCGGGCTATCAGGTCGTGCGTGAGCGCAACCATACGGCTCAGCCCTCGCATATGCGCGTTCCTGCGGAGTAAGGCTCATGGTAACGCTTTTCGACCGGAAACAACCCGCTGCCGGGCAGCACAATCACCCGACCGGCTATACCACCTATCAGGAGCCGGATACGCGGGTGCCGCCCAAGCCGCGCCCGGTTTTCGATGCGGTGTCCGTCAATGGCGTGGCGATCAACGAAACCGACATCCTGACGGAGGCGCAGAACCATCCGTCGGACAATCCCGGCGCGGCGCTGCTTGCCGCGGCCCGGGCGCTCGCGGTCCGCGAACTGCTTTTGCAGCGGGCGAGGGAGGCGGGCATCGTGCCGGAACGCGAGAAGGACGCCGAGGGACGCAGCGAAACCGACGAGGATGCGCTGGTGCGCATGGTGATCGAACGGGAGGTGGAAGTGCCTTCCGCCACGCGGGAGGAGGCCTTGCGCTTCTACGAAAACAACCGCCACCGCTTCACCAGTGCGCCCATTCTGGAGGCGAGCCATATCCTGATCGCCGCCGATCCCGCCGACAGCCAGGCCCGCGAAAAGGCCCGCGCGACCGCTGCCCGCCTGGCTTCGGCGGTGATTGCCGAGCCTGCCACTTTCGCCTCGGTCGCGCATGAATATTCGTCCTGCCCTTCGGGCGCGCAAGGCGGCAATCTGGGCCAGCTCACGCGCGGCAGCACGGTGCCTGAATTTGAAAGGGCGCTGGAGCGCATGGCGGCAGGGGAAATCACGGCCAATCCCATTGAAAGCCGCTTCGGTTTTCATATTGTGCGGCTTGACCGCCGCATCGAAGGCGAGGAACTGCCGTTCGATTATGTGGCCGACCGGATTGCGGGCTGGCTGGAAGCCTCCACCTGGTCGAAGGCGGTGTCGCAATATATCGCGATCCTCGCAGCCGACGCTGAGATTACCGGCATCGATCTGTTGTCGAACGAGGGAGCCGAGGCATGAGGAACGAACCGACGCTTGCGGCCATCCTCGCCGCCAAGGATGTGCCGGTGGACCAGCTTCTGGCAGGTGCGGCGCATCGGGCAAGACAGGCGGGCCTGCGCGTGGCCGGCTTTCTGCAGCACCGTGAAACCGGCGGCGAGGAATGCTGCCGCGATATCGAGATCGAGCATATCGGCACCGGCGTCACGCAGATCATTTCGCAGGCGCTCGGTTCCGGGTCGAAGGGTTGCCGCCTCGATCCGGCGGCCCTTGCCGATGTGGCAGGCGCGCTTCAGACGGAACTCGATGACGGCGCGGATATGCTGATCCTCAACCGTTTCGGCAAGGGCGAGACGGAAGGGCATGGTTTCCGCTCCATCATCGAAACGGCCTATGCGCGCCAGATTCCGGTGCTGACCGTGGTGCGCGAAACCTATGTCGAGGGCTGGAACGACTTTGCCGGGGATTGCGGCGTTCTTCTGGCACCCGACAGCAAGGCCGTGCTCGGATGGTGCGACCGCGTGATGGAAGCGCGGCGATTGCCCGAAGCCGTATGACGATGGATGCTCTATAGATCCAGCTGGTCGCGGCGGTCTTCCGCAATCAGCTTGCGGATCTGATAGACGATCTGGTCGCCATGCGCCTTGCCGAGCAGATCGGCGGTGTCGACATCGCGCTCTTCGATGGCGCGGATCATGTCCTCATGCTCGGTGACGTAACGCTCCGGCAGGCGGTCCGCAAAGGACTGGTAATAAAGGCGCAAGAGCCTGCGCCCTTCGTCGAGAAGCCGCGAAAAGAACGTGGTGTAGAAGGGATTGCGTCCGGCTTCGGCAATGGCCGCATGAAAATCGCGGTTGGTCGCGATCATTTCCAGTGCGTTCTGCGAGCGGACGGCGCGGGCAAAGGCTTCCTGATGCGCGCGGATATTCTCAAGATCCTTGTCGGTCCGGTTGCGCGCTGCAAGTCGCGTCGTGACGCGGTACATCAGCGTCACCGCGTCGAAAAAGGCGGGCAGGCTCAGGAAGTCGATATTGGACACGACAGTCGAACGATTGGGGAGCGTGGTCACGAAGCCGTCGCTTGCAAGCCGCACCAAAGCCTCGCGGATCGGCGTGCGCGACATGGAAAAGCGTTCTGCCAGTTGGTTTTCATCGATGGGACTGCCCGGCGCGAGCGAAAGATCGATGATCTCGTCGCGCAGCACGTCGTAAACCAGCTTGACACCTGAACCCTTCTTCCGGTCGGCTGTCTGGTTGGCGTCGTCTTTGTCCATGATCTTTCTGCCTTCTTACGGTGTATTTGGCGCGGCACAACCGCATTCTAACAGCAGTTTAAGTTCCACCGGTCAAGCAATCCTATCCTCATTTAAAATTTTGGTCGACAAGAAAAATACAAAGTGTATATTTGATTGCAATACAAGGTTCGACAGAGCGATTGTAGGTTCAGCTCGCGCGAAAGCGCCCAAGGAAAACGCCAAGGAAAGACGCTATGACTTCTAACATTTTCTCCGGCTGCATTCCGGCCCTCATGACCCCCTGCAAGCCCGACCGCACGCCGGATTTCGATGCGCTGGTCCGCAAAGGCAAGGAACTGATCGCGAAGGGCATGTCTGCGGTTGTCTATTGCGGCTCCATGGGTGACTGGCCGCTTCTTTCGGACGAGGAACGCATGGCTGGCGTTGAAGCGCTTGCCAAGGCCGGCGTGCCGGTCGTCGTCGGCACCGGCGCGGTCAACACCAAGATTGCCGCCGCCCATGCTGCCCACGCGCAGAAGGTTGGCGCGAAGGGCCTGATGGTCATTCCGCGTGTTCTGTCGCGCGGCTCGTCCATCTCGGCGCAGAAGGCGCATTTCAAGGCGATCCTGTCGGCTGCTCCCGATCTGCCTGCCGTGATCTACAACAGCCCTTACTATGGTTTCGCCACCCGCGCCGACCTGTTCTTCGCGCTGCGTGCGGAACATCCGAACCTGATCGGCTTCAAGGAATTCGGCGGCGCGGAAGCCATGCGCTACGCCGCTGAAAACATCACCAGCGCCGATGACAATGTGACCCTGATGGTCGGCGTCGATACCGGCGTTTTCCATGGTTTCGTCAATTGCGGTGCAACCGGCGCAATCACGGGCATCGGCAATGTGCTGCCGAAGGAAGTGCAGCATCTGGTTGCCCTGTCGAAGGCCGCAGCCACCGGCGACGTCGAAGCGCGCAAGCTGGCGCTGGAACTGGAAGCCGCACTCGACGTGCTGTCGTCCTTCGATGAAGGTCCGGACCTCGTTCTCTTCTACAAGCACATGATGGTGCTGACCGGCAATCCGGAATATGAACTGCATTTCAACGAGACGGACAAGCTGTCCGATAGCCAGCGCGGCTATTGCGAAACCCAGTTGAAGCTGTTCCAGACCTGGTATGCCGACTGGAACAAGCAGGGCAGCGCAGCAACGAAATACGCTGCCTGAAATCAGTTCAAAAAACAAAAAGGCGCCGGTTTCCGGCGCCTTTTTGTTTGGGATCACGACACTGCGTCGAGACCCTTTTCCTTGAGCTTTTCCAGCAGCGCCATTTCAGCGGCGGTGAGTGTGATGCCCTTGCTGAGTGAATCGCGGCGAGCGGCAAAGCGGCGCTGCGACGGCAGGCGCGCGCCCTGTCCGGCAATCGCTTCGATCAGGACTTCGCCGCGCTCTTGCGGATTGCCACGACCGCCCGCCATGCGGGCAGGGTCGAAGGCAATGATGAGTTCGCCATGGCGCGGCGCAAGCGTCGTCGTGCCAAGGAAGTCGAGCGCTTCAGGACTGGTGAAGTCACCGATCATCACACCAGCCAGAAGTTCGATCATCGTGGAAATGGCCGAGCCCTTGTGCTCGCCGAATGGCAGCATCGCGCCTGCAAGGGCTGCTTCCGGGTCGGTCGTGGGCTTGCCGTCCGCATCGACGGCCCAGCCTTCGGGCAGCTGCTTTCCGGCGCGGCGATAAAGCTCCAGTTCGCCGCGCGCGGCCACGCTGGTGGCAAAGTCGAACACATAAGGATAATCGCCGGGGCGGGGCCAGCCGAAGGCGAAGGGGTTGGTGCCCAGAAGCGGCTTCGTTCCGCCTGCTGGCGCAACGGTTGCATAGCTCGGGCACATGGCGATTGCGGCAAGCCCCTGTTCGGCAAGCGCCTCGACTTCCGGCCACAGGGCGGCGAAATGGGTGCAATCGTTGATCGCCAGCGCCGCAATGCCGAGCTTGCGTGCCTTCTCGACCAGGGCAGGGGCGCCACGTTCAAAGGCCAGATTGGCAAAGCCGCCCTTGGCGTCGACGCGAACAACGGCGCTGTCATCGGTCGTGACGACCGGATCAGCATCGGCGACCACCTTGCCGCTTTTCAGCGTGCGCAGGCAGCCTTCGATGCGGTAGACACCATGGGATTTGCAGCCGTCGCGCTCGCCCGCCACAATCGTCTTGGCGATGGCTGCGGCATGGTCGGCGCTGAAACCCGCCTTGTTCAGGATTTCCCGCACAAGCCCGGCGAGTTCTTCTGTCGAAATTGAAATGGTGTCGCTCATTCTGTCATTCCTTGCCGGTTCTTGAGGCAGTGCGGATAGGGGCGAATAAAGTTCGCTGAAATGCATACAAGATGCATGCAGGGTTGTCATGCCGGGGAGGCGGGCCGGGGCCTGCGGCAAAAGGGCTTCACCCGAAATGGTGCGGTGGGCCGACGCGGAAAATCAACCCTTTTTATTCTGAGAGTCATTATCATGAATAACGCAACCTGTTTGATCCAGATCAAAGAGAATGGCCTGCGGCGGGTCTAAATCCCGTCGTGTGGCGTGTAAAGCCGAGACGGCAGCTGCGCCCACCCGATGGAGATCAGGACGAAAATGCGTAAACTCGCAATCAAATTTGCTGCAGCAGGCATTCTTGCGGTGCTGGCGGCCCCAGCCCTTGCCGAAAATATCGAAGTTCACATGCTCAACAAGGGCGCCGAGGGCGCCATGGTTTTCGAGCCCGCCTATATCAAGGCCAATCCCGGCGACACGATCACCTTCGTGCCGGTGGACAAGGGGCACAATGTCGAATCCATCAAGGACATGATCCCGGAAGGCGCGGAGAAGTTCAAAAGCAAGATCAACGAGAATTATGTGCTGACGGTTACGGAACCCGGCGCATATCTGGTAAAGTGCACTCCGCATTATGCAATGGGCATGATCGCGCTGATCGCCGTGGGCGACAGCCCGGCCAATCTCGAACAGATCGTTTCGGCCAAGAAGCCGAAGGTCGTTCAGGAGCGGCTGGAAAAGGTCATCGCCAGCGCCAAATAATGCGGGCCAGTAATAGGGGCCAGTAATACCGAAACTCGATGAGCCGGACTTGACCGGCTTCATGGCGAGGACATCATGACCAGACAGCCAGGCCTGCAGGCAGTACCTGCTGCGATGCCATCCGATCAAAAAGGTATGCCGCGCGGACTGAAGATGACCGGTCCCGTCCTCCTCAGCTATGGCTTCCGCCCATTCTTTCTGGGCGGAGCCATATGGGCCGTTCTGGCCATGCTCTTCTGGATATTGTCGCTCACTCTTGGAACGCCGTTGGGCGGTTCCTATGGCGGGCTGAACTGGCACGCCCATGAAATGGTGTTCGGTTTTTCTTCCGCCGTTCTCGCAGGCTTTCTGCTGACCGCCATTCCGAACTGGACAGGCGGCCTGCCGGTATCGGGCACACCGCTCGCCATTCTCTGCGGGGTATGGCTTGCAGGACGGCTCGTCTTTCTCGAGCCTGACCTGATCGATGTGCGCTTTGCAGTCGCTGTCGAAAGTCTGTTTCTGCCCTCGCTGCTTTTCATCTGCGCGCGGGAAATCATTGCCGGGCGCCAATGGAAAAACCTGAAGGTGCTGGTTGGCGTGGCAACGGTGATGGTTGCCAATCTCGTCTTCCATTATCTGATCCTGACCGACGGTGACGTGGCATTGGCCGACCGCATCGGGGTCAGCGCCTATGTCCTGCTGGTTATGGTGATTGGTGGGCGCATTGTGCCAAGCTTCACCCGCAATTGGCTCAACAAGATGGGGGAGACGCGCTTTCCGGTGCCTTTCAACCGCTATGACGGTTTCAGCATTCTCGTCGGAGTGGCTGCCTGTATCGGCTGGATCGCCGCTCCCGACCAGACGATAACGGCGGTACTGGCGTGGATTGCAGCCCTGTTTCACATCGTGCGGCTTTACCGCTGGCGGGGATGGTCTGTGGCGCGGGAAAAGCTGCTGCTGGTTCTTCATGTCGCCTATGCGTTCATCCCGCTCGGTTTCATCGCCATCGGTCTCTCGGCCATTGATCGCCTCAATCCCTATTCCGCACTGCATGTTGTGACGGTGGGTGCGATCGGCTGCATGATGCTGGCGGTCATGACGCGGGCCACCCGCGGCCATACCGGGCGCGAACTGACGGCATCGCCCGTCACGCAGGCCGCTTATCTCTGCCTTGTCGCGGCGGCGTTGATCCGTCCGTTGGCGGAAATCATGCCGAATTTCTTCCACACCATCCTCGCCGCCTCGGCCTTGCTCTGGATGGGCGCTTTCGGGCTTTACGTTCTGGAATATGGTCCGATGCTGTTACGCGAGAGACGCCAGCGCATGGCGGGCGCGTAATCCGCCCCATCGCAAGGATCATTCAAATGACAGTCCGCGGTCGCCCGCGGGCTGTCTTTTTGTTTTGCGGGGGTGAGTCGCGGCGCCGATCCTGCGATTCTGCCCGTCCAAAGGGCCTGAAACGGGGGTGTGGAAAGAAAAATCACACTCAAGATCACATTTAAATCGTTATAATGTTATGACCATATTGTTATGCTTTTGAAACGGTGTTACCGGAATTGGTGCCCGGGAGGCTGGTCCTGAAGGGACCGCGCAAACCCGGGCAGCACGAGCGCATTGCATCCAGTCGGCGTAACGCCCGCGTTGCATAATGCGCCGTGGCTTTGTTGTTTATACGCATGCCGGTGCCGGAACCCGGGTTTCGCCTTGCCGGAAATGCCTGAGACTTTGCATTTGGCAAGGAGGTTGCCGCCGATGAATTTCGCCCCGCCCGTATCAGATATGCTGCAACTCGCCAACTGCATTCGCGCTCTCTCGATCGATGCCGTCGATGCCGCCAATTCCGGCCATCCGGGAATGCCACTCGGCATGGCCGACGCCGCAGCCGTTCTGTTCTCGAAGCACCTGAAATTCGACGCGTCGGCCCCCAACTGGGCCGACCGCGACCGCTTCGTGCTTTCCAACGGCCATGGCTCGATGCTGCTTTACAGCGCGCTCTATCTGGCGGGCTACAAGGACGTGTCGCTCGATGAGCTGAAGAACTTCCGCCAGTGGGGTTCTAAGACCGCCGGTCACCCCGAATATGGCCATACCGAAGGCGTCGAACTGACCACCGGGCCGCTCGGTCAGGGCCTTGCAAGCTCCGTCGGCATGGCAATCGCCGAACGCGCGCTCGCCGACCAGTTCGGCAAGGATATAGTCGATCACCGCACCTATGTTTTCTGCGGCGACGGCTGCCTCATGGAAGGCGTGGGCCAGGAGGCGATCTCTCTCGCCGGGCATCTTCGCCTCGGCAAGCTGATCGTGCTTTATGACGACAACGGCATCACCATCGACGGCAGCACGGAAATCGCCTTCACCGACGATATTCCGGCCAAGTTCAAGGCGTGCGGCTGGAATGTCGAAAAGGTCGACGGTCACGATCACGACGCCATCGATGCGGCGTTGACGCGCGCCAAGGCTCAGGCCGACCGCCCGACGCTGATCGCGCTCAAGACCGTCATCGGCTATGGTTCGCCGAACCGCGCCGGTACGAGCGGCGTTCACGGCGCTCCGCTTGGTGCCGCCGAAAATGCGGCCACCAAGGCAGCGCTCGGCTGGACGGCGGAAGCCTTTGAAATTCCTGCTCCCCTGCTCAATGCCTGGCGCGAAGCCGGTGCCCGTGGCGCGTCGGAACGCGATGCATGGCAGAAGCGCGTCGATGCGCTGCCCGCAGCCGAACGTGCCGAATTCGACCGCCGGATCGCCGGTGTCCTGCCGGAAGGCTTCGCTGCGGTTGTCGCGGACGCAAAGCAGCGCCTTCTCGACAAGCCGCAGAATGTCGCGACCCGCAAGGCAAGCCAGATTGCGCTTGAAAGCCTGACGGCGGCGCTCCCGGAAATGATCGGCGGCTCGGCTGACCTTACCCATTCGAACCTCACCCGCGTTCCGGCTGTCGACAGCGACTTCACGCCGGAAAAGAGCGGCCGCTATGTGAGCTACGGCGTGCGCGAGTTCGCAATGGGTGCGGCCATGAACGGCATTGCGGTCCATGGCGGCTTCATTCCTTACGGCGGCACCTTCATGGTGTTCTCCGATTATGCCCGCAACGCCATCCGGCTCTCGGCTCTGATGGGCGTGCGCGTCATCCATGTGCTGACGCATGACTCCATCGGTCTTGGCGAAGACGGCCCGACCCACCAGCCGGTCGAACATCTGGCCAGCCTGCGCGCCATGCCGAACCTGCATGTCTTCCGCCCGGCGGATACGATTGAAACGCTGGAATGCTGGGCTGTTGCGGTTTCCGATCCGAACACGCCTTCGGTTCTGGCCCTGTCGCGCCAGAACGTGCCGCAGTTGCGCACCGACAATGGCGAGAATCTTTCCGCACGCGGCGCCTATGTGCTGCGTGAGGCGAAGGGCGAACGCCAGATCACATTGCTTGCCACGGGCACCGAAGTCTCGCTCGCCGTGAAGGCTGCCGAAAAGCTTGCTGAAGAAGGCATCGCAACCGCGGTCGTCTCCATGCCGAGCTGGGACCTGTTCGAAAAGCAGAGCAAGGAATACCGCAAGGGTGTTCTGGGCGATGCGCCGCGCATCGCTGTCGAAGCTGCGGGCAAGTTCGGCTGGACACGTTATGTCGACAGCGAAGACGATGTGATCGGCATGGACGGCTTCGGCGCTTCGGCCCCTGCCGAGGTGCTTTATGAGAAATTCGGCATTACGGCCGAGGCGATTGTCGCCCGCGCCAAGTTCTTGCTGGAGCAGGGCGAATGACGATGGCTGGCAATTTTTCTCCGCTGGTTCTGGTGGGCGACAGCGAGCGCGTGGAAGCCGAAGCGGTCGGCGCCTATCTGGACAACTGGGCTGGCAAGGATGGTCTGCGTCTTGCGACCGCCGATGCGATCAAGGCCATTCTGGCGGGCGCGACACGGCTTGCCGGTCGCATTGCTCGCGGTTCGCTTCCCGGCGATCCGGGCAAGCTCGTCGGCGTCAACAGCGATCAGGACCAGCAGAAGTGCATCGATGTCGGTTCGCACGACCTGTTCGTCGAGCTGCTGATTGCTGCGGGCGCGGCCTCAATTCTTTCCGAAGAAGCGGACCTGCCGGTGGCTGGCAAGGCCGATGGGCTGATCGCCGTCGCCATCGACCCGCTCGACGGTTCCGGCAATGTGGGCCTCGGCGCACCGCTTGGCACGATCTTCTCGATCTTTCCCGCCGATGTGGAAGAACCGTTCCTGCAGCCCGGCAACCGCCAGCTCGCCGCCGGTTATGTGTCCTACGGCAATTCGGTCGATCTCGGCTTTTCGGTCGGCGAAGGCGTGATCTTCGCGACCTTCGATCCGGTGAGCGGGATTTTCCATATCACGCGCCGCAATGTGACGTTGCCCGAGCGCACCTCCGATCTGGCGTTCAACGCATCCGTTTATCGCCACCTTTCGGCTGGCATGAAAGCCTATGTGGACGATGCCTATAACGGCAAGGACGGTCCGCGCGGGCGTAACTTCAACATGCGCTGGCTTGGTGCTGCGGTGGGCGACATGCACCGCATCCTGCAGCGCGGCGGGCTGTTCTTCTACGTGAACGACAGCCGCCCCGGCTACGAGAAGGGCCGCCTGCGGCTCGTCTACGAAGCCAATCCGATTGCTTTCCTCGCCCGTGAGGCGGGAGGCAAGGCGACCGACGGTTCGAGATCCATTCTCGATATCGTCCCGCAAACCTATCACGAGCGCAGTGCGCTGGTGTTCGGCGTTGCCGAAGAGGTGGACATCCTCGGCGAGTACTTCGCGAAATAACCTGACCTGACATCGCCTGGAGCATTGCAAATGCTCCATCCAATTGTTTTGCAACGCGCATCCTGTTCCGAAAACCGTTTCACACTTTTCGGGATGCGCTCTAGGAGGCTAGAAATGGCGCGCATTACGCTGCGGCAATTGCTCGATCACGCCGCTGAAAAGGGTTACGGCGTCCCGGCATTCAACATCAACAACATGGAACAGGCTCTGGCCATCATGGAAGCGGCGGATGCCGTCGATGCGCCGGTGATCCTGCAGGCTTCGCGCGGCGCGCGTGCCTATGCCAACGACATCATGCTTCGCCACATGATGGACGCGGTGACGGAAATCTATCCGCATATCCCGGTCTGCGTCCACCTCGACCATGGCAATGAAGCCGCAACCTGCATGACCGCCATTCAGGCAGGCTTCACCTCCGTCATGATGGACGGTTCGCTGAAAGCCGACGGCAAGACCCCGGCCGACTGGGACTATAACGTTTCGGTCACGCGTCAGGTCAGCGAGATGTCGCATCTGGGCGGCATCTCGGTGGAAGGTGAACTCGGCGTTCTCGGTTCGCTCGAAACCGGCATGGGCGATGCCGAAGACGGCCACGGCGCGGAAGGCGTGCTGTCGCACGACCAGCTTCTGACCGATCCGGACGAAGCCGTGAAGTTCGTGCGCGAAACCAAGGTCGATGCACTGGCGATCGCCATGGGCACCTCGCATGGCGCCTACAAGTTCAGCCGCAAGCCGGACGGTTCCGTGCTCGCCATGCATGTGATCGAGGAAATCCACCGCAAGCTGCCGAACACGCACCTCGTCATGCACGGCTCGTCTTCCGTGCCGGAAGAATTGCAGGAAATCATCAACAAATATGGCGGCCAGATGAAGCCGACCTGGGGTGTTCCGGTCGAGGAAATCCAGCGCGGCATCAAGCATGGCGTGCGCAAGATCAACATCGATACGGACAACCGCATGGCGCTGACCGGCCAGATCCGCCGCGTCCTGCAGGAAGACCCGAGCGAGTTCGATCCGCGCAAGTACCTGAAGCCGGCAATGGCTGCCATGACCAAGCTCTGCAAGGAGCGTTTCGAGCAGTTCGGCACTGCCGGTCATGCCGCCTCAATCCGTCCGATCCCGCTTTCCGACATGGCAAAGCGTTATCGCGATGGTTCGCTGGACCCGAAGTTCAGCTAAGTTCTGCTGTTTAACCAAGTCTTGCTGAGACTTGGTTAAGCCCGTGCGGCGATTGAGCATCTTCAGGGCGTGATGCGTTAGCATCTTAGCGCCTTGCTATAAGCTAAATGAAAAGCGGAGGGGAAATCCTCCGCTTTTTGTTTGCACGGTCGAGGGTCTTGATAATAATTGATAAGAAATCTATCTTGTCACTATCGCAGAGCGATGGAGGCAGGACAGATGATCAGTGCAGAACTTGGCAAGCAGCTTGAAAGCTACGTACAGGACCTTGTCGATACGGGACGATACGGCTCGAAAAGTGAGGTTCTGCGTGAGGGCGTGCGCCTCGTTCAGGAGCGGGAAACCCGTCTTGCTGCGCTCGACGCCTCCATCATGCGCGGGGTCGCCGACGCTGATGCAAGCCGGACAGCCGGCGCGGAGGACGTTTTCGGGGCCTTGCGTAAACGCTATCAGGCAATGTTGCCGGACACGACCGAATGAAGGTCCATTTCACGGACGAAGCGACGAATGACCTCCTGCGGATAGGCGATTATATCGCGAGGGACAATCCGCTCAGAGCTTTATCCTTTATCGATGAAATGGAACGGGAATGCCTGGCGATTGCCGCCTCTCCAAAGGCTTTTCCCAAGGTGCCCCGATATGAAAAGCAGGGCATACGCCGAAAGGTTCACGGCAATTATCTGATCTTTTATCGCCTTGATGGTGAGCAGGTGATTGTCGTCCACATCCTTCACGGTGCAATGGACTTTGCTGCCGTCATTCCGGAAAGCTGAACCGGTTTCGCCACCGGCCCGAAAAGCGGAAGCGTTTCGGGCCGGGACGTCAAATAAGGGCGATCAGCCCTTGTTGTATTTCGCGTCGACTTCGTTGATCGCGTTGACGTTGCCAGCCGAACGGCCGTTTTCGTCGAAGGTCTGTGCGAGGAAGGCGTCGGCAATCGTCTTGGCCACTTCCGAGCCGATGACGCGGGCGCCCATGGTGATGATCTGGGCGTTGTTGGAAAGCGCTGCGCGTTCTGCCGAATAGGTGTCGTGCGTGAGCGCGGCGCGAATGCCCGGAACCTTGTTGGCTGCGATGCACACGCCGATGCCGGTGCCGCAAACGAGGATGGCGCGGTCATAGGTGCCGTCGAGAACTGCGGAAGCCACGCGGTCGGAAAGGTTGGCGTAGAATGCATCCGCGCCAGCATCCGTGCGCGAGATTTCCGAAACCTCGAAACGGTCCTTCAGATAGTCGGCGAGAACCTTGGCCAGACCTTCGCCGGCGCTGTCGCCTGCTACTGCTACTTTCATGGGATTGCTCCTTTAATTGGATTGAATCTTTCTGGCGCACTTGTCCAAAATGTCGAGATAGCCTTCCACGTTCCACGCCGAGCGGCCGATGAACAGGCCGTCGATATGCGGGCAGGCGATGAGTTCTTCGCAATTGCCGGGATTGACCGAGCCGCCATAGAGGCAAGGCACGCGGCGTCCGAGCACACTTTCGGCAACCGCGATGATTTCGGCCTGCCGCGCGTCGGCATAATCGGCGGAAGCGGGAATGCCGTTCTCGCCGATGGCCCATACGGGCTCATAGGCGAACAGGATTTCAGCCTGTTTCTGGTCGTCGGAAAGCCGGGAAAGAGCGCCGCGCACTTCTTCTTCCAGCACTTCAGCCGCGCGTCCGCTTTCGCGGTCTTCCAGCGTTTCGCCGATGCAGATGAGGGGGATCAGGCCGTGGCGCACGGCGGCTTCGACCTTGAGGCCAACCGTTTCGTTGGTCTCGCCGAAATGCTCGCGGCGCTCCGAATGGCCAAGCTCAACGATGTCGAGATTGCAATCTTTCAGCATCAGCGGTGAAATTTCGCCGGTCCATGCGCCCTGATCGGCCCAGTGCATGTTCTGCGCGCCGACCTTGACGGAGGTCCCCGACAGGATTTCCTTCACTTCGCGAACGGCGGTGAACGGTGGAATGACAAAGCGCTGGATATCGGCGGAACGACCGCCATCGGCAGCCTTCAGCGCTTCGGCAAAGGCGCGGGCCTCGGCCAGCGTCTTGTTCATTTTCCAACTCGTTCCAACCCAGAATCTGCTCATGCGTAACTGTTCCTAGTCTGCTGCTATTGTCAGTCTGATCCCGGCCTGCTCGAGTTCGTCCAGTATGGCGGCGCCGGGTGATGAATCGGTGATGATCGCGTCAAAATCGGAGAGATTTGCCATGACGTGGAGGGCAGGGCGCCCGAACCGCTGGTGATTGACCAGAAGGCAGGTGCGGGCCGCGGACGCCGTCATGGCGCGCTTGGTGCGCACCACGTTTTCATCCATGTGATAGACAAGCTGCCCGTTGACGGCGGGCGACGAAACGAAAGCGATGTCGGCACTCAAATGCGACAGCGCTTCTTCCGTCAGTATGCCGAAAAAGGCGTTGAACTTGGCTGAATAGGTTCCGCCGAGCGCGATCAGATTGATCCCGTTCTCGCCCTTCAGCTCATCGACGATGACGGCATTGTTGGTGATGACGGTCAATGGGCGCTTTTCCAGCAACATGCCGCCGAGGACAGCTGCCATGGAGCCGTCATTGACCATCACGGTCATGCCGGGTTCCACCAGTTCCAGCGCGGCGCGGGCCATCTTCTGCTTGGCTTCGCCGTCCTGCCGCTCGCGGAAACGAAAATCGCTCTCGAACTGGGTGCCGGTATCGATGGTCGCGCCGCCGCGCACCTTGCGCAGCACGCCGGAATGTTCCAGCGAATCCAGATCGCGGTGGATCGTCATCTTGGAAACAGCAAACCGGTCCGCCAGATCGTCGAGGTCGACGGCCTGATTTTCGATGAGAAGGTTTATGATCGCCTGTCGTCTGTCGTCGCGCTTCACGCTGTTTCCGATCTCATTGGCGGAACATTTATCGCATGAAGTTAGATCACAAAATCACAAAAAAATCCACGAGAAAAATGTGATTTTGTTATTTTCCATCTGGCTGTCGGATAAGAGCCCTTGCGGTGCGCTCATCGGTGATGAGGCCGTAAAGCCGGCCGCTTTTCAGCACGGCGCGAATGGCGTCAGCCTTGGAAATTCCGCCGGCCAGCCCGATGATTCGGCTCATATCAGCGTTTTCCACCGAGGCGGCGATGGTGCGGGCGGTGAGCGCGGTTTCGAGGCGCTGGCCGTTTGCATCGAAGAAATGGCCGAGCATTTCGCCGACGCCGCCGAGGTTCGCAATCTCCTCAACTTCGCTCAATTCTATCATGCCGGATGTGACGAGCTGCGCCTGCGCATCCACCGTGCCGATGCCCACGATCTTCAGTTCGGCGCGGCAACCCATGTCGAAAACCGTGGTGACGCCGCGCTGGGCGAGCAGCACTTCACGGTCTTCCGCCGTGTTGGCGAAAAAGGGAACCGGCATCACATAAGCGGGCATCCCCGTCTTTTCCGCGATGCGGTGCATCACATCATGCGGGTTGGCGGCGAAATTGCGCGTCAGGCCGCCCAGCAGGGATACGAAACGTACATTGCTGGCCGCGACACGCGGCATATAGCTGACGGCGGCAGAAAGCGTGCGCCCATGGCCGATGCCGATGACTTCGTGATCGCCGTGCTCGATCTCGCGGCGCAGAAAATCCGCCCCGGCATGGCCGAGGACCATCAGCGGCAGGCCTTCCTCGCCAATGTCGGGCGCAACCTCGCAATAATCGAGGCCGTACATGTCGGCGAGGCGGTTTTCGAGGTCGATGCATTCGGTAATGTCACCGTCGATACTTACCTTCACCGCACCATCGGCGACGGCCTTGGCAATCAGGCGATGCGCCTTCACCGAAGGCAGGCCGAGGCGCTTGGCGACGGCTGACTGGGTCATGCCGCCCACAAAGTGAAGCCAGGCGGCGCGCAGCGCCAGTGAATCGTCAGCATCTGCCATTGAAAACGGTCCGGTTCCTGAAATTACCTATATTTTCAAGTCCTTGGCGCCGGTGTCAATGTGGGGAGCCCAGAAAGCCACACTTTCCGCAATCTGCGGGATGACTTCGCGGTCGTTCGGCTCGCGCTCCTTGAAGGAAAGCTCCAGGCAGATTTCATTATCAACCGCGCCGCCTTCGGCAAAGGCTTTGAGGAGTGGTTCCGGCTGGATGCGGCCCTTGGCGTTGAACGCGGCGGTGAACGGGCGATGCCCGCCCTTGTCCATCAGGCTCTGCTTGATGTGAATGATCGGCGAGACCTTCGGCACGGCCCGCGCCCAGGCGTAAGGGTCATAATCGTCCGGGTTGGACGAGGTGACGTCGCCATGGTCGATGTCGGCCATCATCCACATGGGGATCGCCATGTCGGCGGCGGTGAGGCGATCCTGAAGCTTCATGCATTCGGCAATCGTCTCGCCGAACTCGCGCCCGATGCTCATCGGCTCCCAGAACACATAGTCGAGACCGGCGCCAGCCGCATGTTCGGCCACTTCGGCCCAGCAGTCGATGGCGATCTTGATCAGGTCTTCGCGGCGCGCCGGATCATCGAAATCCTTGTAGGTGAAGATAGCGAACTGCGTACCGACCGACTTGCCGCCAAGGTCGCCGATAATGTCGGCAAAGGTCTTGAACCAGTCGACATAGTAGCGGCGCACTTCCGCATCGGGATGGCCGAAATGGTTGAGGCGGCCATAGGGGCCGGTCATGCCCGAAGTGACACGGACGCCGGTGCGCTGCAAGGCCTTGTCCATGTCGCGCGTCAGGCGACGGATGGTCGAAGCCTGCCAGCTCGGATTGATGAATTCATGGGTCAGCTGGAGGTCGCGCAGGCGCAGGTCGCGGGCAACCGTTTCGATCAGGTCGCCCGGCTCGGCAAAGCGGTTCACAAGCGGATTGGTATTCAGCGAAAGCGTCAGCGCCATGATGTGTCCTCAAGCGACGATTTTAGCGTTGTCGAACCATTCCACGAATGCGGCGCGTTCGGCTTCTGTCAGGTGCAGGTAATGCTTGGTGCGGCGATAGAGAATGTCTTCCGCCGTCTTCGCCCATTCTTTTGCCACCAGATAGCGCACTTCCGCTTCATGGAAGTTGCCGCCGAAATGACGGCCAAGCCCTTCGAGGTTCTGCGCGCCTGCAACCACGTCCTTCGTGCGTGCGCCATAGAGACGCCCGTAATGATGGACGAGCGTGCGCGGCATCCACGGATAGGTGTCGCGCAGGGAATTGGCGAAGGTTTCATAATCGGCATTGGCGATTTCGCCGCCGGGAAGCGGTGCGCCATGCGTCCAGTCGCCGCCCATTTTCGGGAAAATGTGCTTGAGGCGATGCATGCCGCGTTCCGCCAGTTCGCGGAAGGTGGTGATCTTGCCGCCGAAGACGTTGAGCAACGGCGCATCGTTGGTTTCATCGAGGTCGAAGACGTAGTCGCGGGTGACGGCGGAAGGATTGCCCTTGCCGTCGTCAAACAGCGGGCGCACGCCGGAGAAGGAATGCAGCACGTCTTCACGCCTGAGCTTTTCCTTGAAATAGCGGTTCACGGCGGTCAGCAGATATTCGATTTCCTTCTCATCCGCCGCAACATCTTCGGCGCGCCCTTCATAGGCGATGTCGGTGGTGCCGATCAGCGCCTTGTCGCCCTCATAAGGGTTGATGAAGATCACGCGCTTGTCGTGGTTCTGGACGAGATAGGCATTCGCGCCCGACCAGAATTTCGGAACGATGATGTGGCTCCCCTTGACGAGGCGCACATTGCGCGACGAGTTGGAACCGGCGACATTGTGAATGACATCCGTGACCCATGGTCCGGCGCAGTTGACGATGCAGCGCGCGCGGAATGTGCGGGTCTCGCCCGTGTCGCGGTTCTTCGTTTCCACGATCCAGCCGCCTTTCTCGCGACGTGCGGAGACGACAGGCGTGCGGGTGAGGATGGTTGCGCCCTTTTCGGCAGCGCCCACCGCATTGAGGGCCACGAGGCGGGCATCGTCCACCCAGCAGTCGGAATATTCAAAACCCTTGGTGTATTGGTCGAGGATCGGCGTGCCTTCCGGGTCGCGGCGCAGATCGAGCGTGCGCGTGCCGGGCAGCTTCTTGCGGCCACCGAGATGGTCGTAGAGGAACAGGCCGAGCCGCACCAGCCAGGCCGGACGGTCCTGCGGGCTGTGCGGCAGCACAAAACGCATCGGCCAGATGATGTGGGGAGCGGCGTTCAAAAGCACTTCGCGCTCGATCAGCGCTTCCCGTACGAGGCGGAATTCATAATATTCGAGATAGCGCAAGCCCCCATGCACCAGCTTGCCGGAGCGCGACGAGGTTCCCTGCGCCAGATCGTCCTTTTCCGCCAGCACGACCTTGAGGCCGCGCCCGGCAGCGTCGCGGGCCACGCCCGCGCCGTTGATGCCGCCGCCGATTACAAACAGGTCGCAGGTTTCCGGTTCAGCCATTTCAATATTTCCTTATTTGCCGGAAGCGAGCTTGTCCCAGACCGGCGTCAGAGCCAGTCGCGCTTCCCGATAGGCAACGAAAAGTTCTTCATAATGCCGTGCGCGCGCCGCATCCGGGGCTTCGCCCGCGCCCAGCAGCGGTTCCACCCATTCGGCGATGCAGTCGTCCATGGTCGGATAGGCGCCGATGGCCACGGCGGCCATCATGGCAGCACCCGCCGCGCCCGCTTCCTCGCGGGCCGAAACGCGCACAGGCGCGTTGACGGCAGCCGACAGCGTGCCGCGCAGCGCCTTCGAGCGGGCAGCGCCGCCGGTGATGCGCAGTTCGGCAGGCATTTCGCCCATTGCCGCGTAGCAATCGCGCGTCGCCATGCCGAGGCCTTCCACGACCGAACGCACCAGTTCCGGAAAACGGTCGCGGCTGGAAAGCCCGATGAAACCGGCCCGCGCATCGGCATTGACAAAGGGGCCGCGCTCGCCAGCTTCCGAAATATACGGGTGATAGAGGATGGCGCCGGGACGGCTGGCATTGAACCAGTCATCGAGGCGGGGAATGAGATCGCCAAGCGAAACCGGCTTGTCCGGCGTCGACATGAGATCGGCTGCGACCTGCAATATCCAGTCGATATTGATGGTCGCGCCCATGTTGGTCTGCACCTGCGTGACGATGCCGGGGATCGGCAGCGCGATGACGTAGCCGGTGCCTTCCTTGTTCAGATGAATATCGGCCACCGGCTTTGCGCGCATATGCACGCCGGTGGAGCCGATGGTCGAGCATCCGGCGTCAGCCGTACCGCCGCGCACGCCCGCACCAAGCGCAGTCATCGCCATATCCACATAGGCAAGGCTCACCGGCGTCCCCGCCCGCAGACCCGTTGCAGCCGCCGCTTCGGGGGATAGCGGATGCTGGACTTCGGTGCCGTCGATGATCTCCGGCAGCAATCCGCGGCGCTTCGTCAGGCCGAGGGCCTCGATCACCACGTCATCATACTGACGATTGCGGAAATTGCCGAAGGTGAAGCTTGCTTCCGACGGATCGGTGGCGCGAACGCCGGTGAGATTGAGATAGAGCCAGTCCTTGCAGTGAAGGGCTGCTTCCGCATTGTCCAGAAGCTCCGGCGCGGTGGCGTCCATATGCGCCATCTGCGAGCCCTGCTGGCAGGTATTGAGTCCCGTGCCGGTCGCTTCAAAGCGCGCGCGGTTCATGGGCCCGGCGGCAAGCCGCGTGACGGTGGAGGCGGCGCGGGCATCAAGCCACAGCCAGGCGTCGCCAACCGGCTGGTTGCCGTGGCCCACAAGCCAGGTTCCGTCGCCCTGTCCGGTGACGGCAATCGCCGCGGTGCGTTCGGCAAGGCCCGGCAACTTGGCGCCGAGATCGCGCAAGGCGCGCGCGCAATCCTGCCATGTCTGGGAAAGCGACTGGGTAACCGCGCCATGGTCGCCGGTATCGTATTTGTTGCGAACCGCCGCGGATTCGATCTGGCGTCCGCTGAGGTCGAAAGCGACTGCCTTGAGCACGGACGTGCCCGCGTCGATCCCGATGATGATGTCACCTGTCTTACGCATGGCGGATATCTGCCTTCATTGACATTTGGATTCCTCCCGCGACTGAAAATACATCGCTCGCGGCCCCGTTTATAATGAAATCGGGCAATGGCGTAAGCTGGAGATAACATAACGCTATCACCTTGTCTGTAAAATTTTCGAGAGTGCGCATTTTTTTTCACCAAAGAGTGAATGTGGAGAAAATCGCTATGCGGCGGCTTGCGGTTTTGTCCGGGTTCTTCCGCGATATGTTGAGCTGTCTTCTATGTTGGCTTCAATTTAAATATTTGAATATAAATGATAATTTAAGTGACGCGGATTGCTGATCCATCCGGGCTGGCGATGAATGTCAAAGCTGCGAATAACGCGCCCGATAACGGATTATGTAGTGGATTTCGCTGGATCGTGATCGGGATTCAGCGCGAAATTATGCTAATTCACCGGCGTTTGGAAAACATCCGATTGACAGCTTTGGAGCTTTATAACATCATTATTGGAGTTAATAACACGCCGCTATCATAAGTTCCGATGGGCGGCGCATCTGTTCCAGGATGCACGGAGGAGCGGGGCCCTGGAATTCACGTGGAGGATATCATGATCTCGTCTGCCGCATCTTGCACCGCTCTCGCGGAGGCTTTCGCCTACCCGGCAGGCGTGATGGTCGAGGATGATCTCCGGGCGGTCTGAATTCAGCCGCATCTTCTGTTTCTATAACGACAATCCGGCAGAATTGCTGAAGGCGTTTGATAATGAGTGCACAAACCAGTCAAGTTTCACAAAAACCCGCCAAGCTGAGCCGCGCCATCGTCTGGAGCGTGATCGCTGCGGTTGTGGTTGTCGGCGCGATTGCTTTCGACACGAAGGTCGTGAAGATCGGGTCTGATTCCGATGTGCGCCAGCAGGCTTTCTCTCCCGATGCCTATGGCGCAACCGAATTTCCCAAGGTCAAGGCCAGCGTCGAGCAGCGCGCCGTCGATGCCGTGGAAGTCGGAACGGCTCTCGCTGCCGATAAGGCTGCAGCCGGAAAGAAATATGGCGTGGGCGACGTCAATCCGGTCATCCCGGTCAAGTTCACCGGCGTCGTGGAAGAGCGCAAGTCCAACTACAATGTCGTGAAGGTTGAAGGCCTGCCGGAAGGCATGGCGATCCGCATCCAGACCGGCCCCGCCGTCAACGGCACGGACCTGCGCGATGCCACCGGCGAAATCCAGTTCGGCCAGTTCAAGAACCAGATCGAATATCAGAACGCCGGTTCGGCGCTGAACAACGAGATGAAGAAGCAGGTGCTTTCGGGCGTCGATGTAGAAAACCTGACGGGCAAGACCGTTTCGGTTGTCGGCGTGTTCAAGCTGGTCAATCCCAAGAACTGGCTCGTCACGCCTGTGGGGCTCGAAGTGAAATGAGCACCGCTCCCAAAATCGAAGGCAAAAACGGCGATGTCGTTCTTGCCGCGCATAACGTCGCCAAATCCTACGGTCGCATTCATGCCCTGAAAGGCGTGAATTTTGAAATCCGCCGTGGTCAGGTCACGACGCTTTTCGGCGAAAACGGCGCCGGGAAATCCACCTTGATGAAAGTGCTGTCCGGCGTCATCCAGCCGACTTCCGGCACGATCATTCTCGACGGCGAACCGGTGACGTTCAACTCGTCCACCGAAGCGCGCGACCACGGCATCTCGATCATCCATCAGGAGCTGAGCCTCGCGCCCAACATGAATGTGCGCGACAACATCTTCATGGGACGCGAGATCCGCACCGCCACCGGCGTCGATTTTGCCGAGGAAGAACGGCTGACGCGCGAGCTTCTGGCCGAACTGGAAGAAGACATCGACCCGCTGACGCCGGTCGAGGAACTGCGTCTCGGCCAGCAGCAGGTGGTGGAAATCGCCCGCGCGCTTTCGGTCAATTCGCGCATTCTCATCATGGATGAGCCCACTTCGGCGTTGAGCGCCTCGGAAGTGGAAGTCCTGTTCAAGGTCATCCGCGACCTGACGGCGCGTGGCGTCGCCATCGTCTATATTTCGCATCATCTGGAAGAAGCGCTGCAGATCACCAATCATGCGGTTGTGCTGCGCGACGGAACGATGACTGCCTATGCGCCGCGTGAGGAAATCGATCTGGAATGGATCGTGCGCAACATGGTCGGCGAGAACTTCGATCTCGGCTCGCCGCCCACCGGATATGAATGGGGCGATGTGGCGCTTTCTGTCGAAAACCTGACCGTTCCCGATCCGGGCGGCGCAGGCTTTTCGCTGGTCGACCGCATGTCGCTCAATGTGCGCGCCGGTGAAATCGTCTGCATCTACGGCCTCATGGGGGCTGGTCGCACGGAATTGCTGGAAACCGTTGCCGGTCGTCTCAAGGCTAGCGGGGGACGCGTGCTCCTGAAAGGGCAGGACGTTTCCGGCCTCACCATCGCGCAGCGCATCGAGCGGGGCCTTGTGCTGGTGCCGGAAGATCGCCAGCGCGACGGTCTCGTGCAGACGATGACGGTCGGCAAGAACCTGTCGCTCGCCAGCATCGCCGAGATGACCAAGGGCCTTTTCACATCGCGCAAACGCGAGAAACAGATTGTCGATCAGTCGATCCGGAATGTGCACATCAAGACCGATGGCGGCGAAGCGGCAATCGGTTCGCTTTCCGGCGGCAACCAGCAGAAGGTCGTGATCGGCAAGATGCTGGCGACCGAGCCGGAAGTCATCCTGCTCGATGAGCCGAGCCGCGGCATCGACATCGGCGCGAAGGCGGAAGTGTTCAAGCTTCTGGCCGAAAAGGCGAAGCAGGGCCTGGCCGTCGTCTATACGACCTCGGAAGTCGGCGAATGCCTCAGCATCGCTCATCGTATCATCGTCATGCACCGTGGACGCATCTCCGCCGAATTCGGATCGGACGTGTCCAAGGAGAAGATCATGGCCGCCTCGGGCGAAGCCATGGTCGGTCATTAGAGCATTTCCAGCAAAAGTGCGAAGCGGTTTTGCGTAGGATAATGCGTAAAAACAAATAGATAGAGCGGTTCCAGCGCCCCTTTCCTAGAAACGCTCAAGAATAGTTATGGAGCACTGATAGAATGTCAGTCACAAGCACCAACAAGGAAACAGCCGCTCCGAACGGCGCGAAGCGAAAGACCAGCCTCGTGCACCTGCTGCTCGAAGGCCGCGCGTTCTTTTCGCTGATTGCGATCATTGCAGTTTTCTCGTTTCTTTCGCCGAATTATTTCACGGTCAACAATTTCCTCACCATGTCGTCGCATGTGGCGATATTCGGCCTGCTTGCCATCGGCATGCTGCTCGTCATCCTCAATGGCGGCATCGATCTTTCGGTCGGCTCTACTTTGGGGCTGGCGGGCGTGGTTGCCGGTTTCCTGATGCAGGGCGTCACCTTGCAGCATTTCGGCGTCATTCTTTATTTCCCGGTATGGGCGGTCGTCATCATCACCTGTGCGCTTGGCGCGTTCGTCGGCGCGATCAATGGCGTGCTGATTGCCTATCTGCGGGTTCCAGCCTTCGTTGCGACGCTTGGCGTTCTCTATTGCGCGCGCGGCGTGGCGCTGCTGATGACCAATGGCCTGACTTACAACAATCTCGGCGGACGGCCGGAGCTTGGCAATACCGGCTTCGATTGGCTCGGCTTCAACAAGCTGTTCGGCGTGCAGATCGGTGTTCTGGTTCTGGTGGTTCTCGCCATCATCTGCGCCATCGTTCTCAACCGCACCGCATTCGGCCGCTGGCTCTATGCATCGGGCGGCAATGAACGTGCGGCTGAACTGTCCGGCGTGCCGGTCAAGCGCGTCAAGGTGTCGGTCTATGTCATTTCCGGCATCTGCGCTGCGATCGCCGGTCTGATCCTTGCTTCGCAGCTGACGTCGGCAGGCCCGACGGCAGGCACCACCTACGAACTCACGGCAATCGCCGCCGTGGTTATCGGTGGCGCTGCGCTCACTGGGGGGCGCGGTACTATACAGGGCACGCTTCTCGGCGCCTTCGTGATCGGTTTCCTTTCCGACGGCCTCGTGATCATCGGCGTTTCCTCCTACTGGCAGACCGTCTTTACCGGCGCGGTGATCGTGCTCGCGGTTCTGCTCAACAGCATTCAATACTCCCGGCGATAATCGAAAGCGGCTCTGCCCACCGTTCCGGGTGGGGCCGCTGAAATTCGGGCGTATCGAAAGGTTTCCGGAAAGGCGCATGATCTCGAAAACGGCCTGATGGAAATAAGTACCGCCGGGGAACCGGCATAACGCAAACGAAAAATGTTAAGGGAGTGAGACCATGTTCAAGAAGGGAATGCGCGTTCTGTTCGCCGCTGCGGCAGCGTTGCCTCTCATCGCCAGCACGGCCTGGGCCGAAGGACTGATGACGATCATCGTCAACGATCCGTCCAACCCGTACTGGTTCACCGAAGGTGAAATCGCCAAGAAGACCGCCGAAGGTCTCGGCTACAAGGCTGTTGTCGGTGGCCACAAGGGCGACACCAACACCGAGAGCAACCTGATCGACACCGCTATCACCAACAAGTCGGTGGCCATCATTCTCGATCCGGCCAATGCGGACGGTTCGGTCGGTGCGGTCAAGCGCGCAATCGCCGCCAATATCCCGGTTTTCCTCGTCAATGCGGAAATCAACCAGGAAGGCCTGGCCAAGGCGCAGCTCGTTTCCAACAACGCGCAGGGCGCAGCCCTCGGCGCGACCCAGTGGGTCGAAAGCGTTGGCGACAAGGGCAAGTATGTCGAACTGTTCGGTTCGCCGTCGGACAACAACGCCGCAACGCGCTCGAACGGCTATGATACCGTTCTGTCGCAGTATCCCGATCTGGTGAAGGCCGGCAAGGACGTCGCCAACTGGGACCGTACCCAGGGCCACGACAAGATGCAGGCCCTGCTTCAGGCCAACCCGGACATTATCGGCGTCATCTCCGGTAACGACGAAATGGCTCTGGGCGCGATTGCCGCTCTGAAGAAGGCCGGCAAGCTCGATCAGGTCAAGGTCGGCGGTTTCGACGGTTCGCCGGATGCGGTCGCAGCCATCAAGGCCGGTGAATTGCAGTACACCGTTCTGCAGCCGGTTGCCGTGTTCTCGGAAGCTGCCGTCAAGCAGGCCGACAACTTCATCAAGACCGGCAAGACCGGCGTCGATCAGGAAAAGCAGCTCTTCGACTGCATCCTGATCACCAAGGACAATGTCGACAAGTACACCTCGCCGTTCGTTCTCGAACAGTAAGGTTTGAACAAGGCGCATCCCGGCAGCCCAGCCGCTTCCGGGATGCGTATTTCCAGAAGTCCCTCTCCTCAAGAAAGTCCCATGCAATCACTCGCTGGATTTTGGGGCTGAAGACCGCGCAATATGAAGCCTATCAGGCGATTCCGGAGCTTTCGGAACGCGCAAGCAAGGGGACAAGTGACGGGCATGGCAGTGAGCAACAAAGCAAGCATTGACAAGCTTATGGCGGAGCAGGTGCCGAATGACAGTCGGCATGCGCGTCAGCTCGTCCGGCGCCAGCAGATTGCGGAAACTGTAATGGCTGAAGGCTCGATGCGGATCGAGGACCTGACCGAAAGGTTCGGCATCAGCCTGATGACGGCGCATCGCGACGTCGATGAACTGGTGAGCCGCGGCCTGTTTCGCAAGTCGCGCGGCATCGTGTCGGCGGCGCCGACAAGCCTGATCGAGGCAAGCGATCTTTATCGCGTCACCCGCCAGTCGGAAGAAAAGAAACTGATCGCCGAAGCGGCAATGCAGTTCGTCGAACCCGGCCAGGCGATTTTCTTCGACGATTCCACCACCGTCCTGCAAATGGTGCCGCACCTGGCCGAAAAGGGGCCGCTGACCGCTATCACCAATTCGCTCATCCTGATGAACGAACTGCGCGACATGAAGGACGTGACGCTGCTCGGTCTCGGCGGCCAGCTCTATAATTGGTGCAACGCCTTCGTCGGCGGCATGACCATCCACGAAATTCGCCGTCTTCGCGCCGATGTGGCCTTCATATCGATTGCCGCGATCACGGATGATCTTCTGTTCCACCAGTCACCGGAAATGGTGGAGACCAAGCGCGCCATGCTGGATTGCGCCGCCAAACGCATCCTGCTGGCCGATCATACAAAGTTCGAGCGCCGCGCCCTGCACAATTTCGGGGCCCTGACCGATTTCGATGTCGTCATCGTCGATGAGAACACGCCCTTTGCGCATATCGAGCGCATGGAGGCGCAAGGCATCAATGTCGTCGTTGCGCGCGCCCGGACAGGCGGCAGGCCGGACTAGCCTCAGCATATTTATCAGGAATACGATACATGCCTTCTCTGCTCGGAATCGATAGCGGCCTCACCGTCACCAAAGCCGTATTGTTCGACGTTGACGGAACCACCCTTGCCGTTGCGCGCCGCCGCGTTGCGCAATCGTTCCCGCGCCCGCGCCATGTCGAACGCGACATGGATGAATTCTGGAATGCGACCGCCGATGCGATTGCCGAAGCCATCGCCAAAAGCGGACGTCCAGCTTCCGACGTTCTGGCAATCGCCACCACTGCGCATGGCGACGGCATCTATATGCTCGACAAGGATCGCCGGCCGCTCGGCGCGGGTATCCTCTCGCTCGACAGCCGCGCCGTGGATGTGGCGGAGCGCTGGGTGAACAGCCCGGTCGCGGACCGCGCCATCGCCGTTACCGGCCAGTTGCCCCATGCGTCGGCGCCATCGGCCATTCTGGCATGGGTGAAGGAAAACGAGCCGGAACGCTACCGCCGCATCGCCCATGTGATCGCCTGCAAGGACTGGCTGCGCTTCTGTCTCACCGGTGACGTGGGCACGGATCGCACCGAAGCCTCCACCTCCTTTACCGATGTGAACACGCAGGAATACTCGAAGGAAGCGCTCGCTCTGTTCGGGCTCGATGCGCTTTGGGACGCGCTGCCGCCCATGTCGCGCTCCGATGAGATTGTCGGCAAGGTCTCGGCTGAATGCGCGAAGCGCACCGGTCTCGTTGCCGGTACGCCGGTTGTCGGCGGGCTTCATGACGTGACGGCCTCCGCGCTCGGCGTGGGCGGGCTTGGCATCGGAACCGTTGCAGTGGTTGCCGGAACCTATTCCATCAACGAAACGCTGTCGTCCGAACCGCGTGTCGACAAGAGCTGGTTCTGCCGCAACGGCATTGCGCCGGGCGAATGGAACAACATGTCGATCTCGCCCGCATCGACGGCCAATTATGACTGGTTCCTCGACAAGCTCTGCCCGGCGGAACGCCGCGAGGCGGAGGAAACAGGGCGATCAATCCACGACATGCTGCGCCCGGAAATCGATTCGGCACTGGCGAAGCCTTCGACGGCGATGTTCCACCCTTATCTTTTCGGCTCGCCCTATGGGGCGATGGCGAGCGGCGCGTTTTTCGGTCTGCGTGGCTGGCAGGATCGGGGCGACATGCTGCGCGCTGTGTGGGAAGGCATTGCTTTCAACCACCGCATCCATGTCGATCATCTGAAGGACGGATTTGCGATTTCCGCCGCGCGGCTTACGGGTGGCGTGTCGCGCAGTCCGGCTTTCGCGCAGATGTTCGCCAATGTGCTCGGCATGCCCGTTACGGTGACGGATACGGATGAAGCGGCAGCATGGGGTGCGGCGCTGTGCGCTGGCAAGGGCGCCGGTGTCTTTGCCGATGTCTACAACGACCCGCGCGATCTCGATGCCATCGGCCGCACCTATCAGCCGGATGCGGAGCGGAGCGCGCTCTATGAGACGCGCTATCAGCTGTTCAAGGAAATCGCGTCGGCACTCGGGCCGATCTGGCCGAAGATCGAAGCCCTCACGGATTGAAATGAAGGGCGTCCTTCGCCCAGAGAGACAGTGACATGAATGATTTCGTAAGTCTGGCCCAGATGAAGAACCGCATCGGACAGCTTGAGGCCGAAGGCGTGGATGTGCTCATTCTCGGTGCGGGCGTCAACGGGGCAGGGCTCTTTCGCGATCTAAGCGAGCAGGGTGTGAACTGCCTGATCGTCGACAAGGCGGATTTCGGTTCCGGCACCAGCGCCGCCCCGTCGCGGCTGATCCATGGCGGATTGAAATATCTGGAAACCGGAGAGTTCGGTCTTGTGGCGCAGTCCACGCTGGAGCGCAATCTGCTGCTGAAGAACGCGCCGCACAATGTGGAGCCTCTGCCGACCTTCATTCCCGTCTTTTCATGGACCAAGGGCATCACGGCGGCGCTGCGCACCCTGTTCGGTTCCACGACCGCGCCGCGCAGCCGTGGCGCCGTGCTGATCAAGATCGGTCTGGCGCTCTACGACTATTTCGGCGCGCGCGAACGCGTCATGCCGCGTCACCGTTTTCTGCTGAAGGAAACGGCGACGAAGGAAATGCCCTATATCACGCCCGCAATCGTGGCAGGCGGCATCTATCACGACGCAAAGGTCAGCCAGCCGGAACGTCTGGTCTATGAACTCGTGAGCGACGGCCTGCGCGCCAGTCCGAAAAGCGCTGCCGCCAATTTCATGACGCTCATTTCCGCTGAAAACGGCGTGGTGGGCTTCGAGGGGCCGGACGGTGCGAAATTCGCCGTCAGGCCAAAGCTGGTCATCAATGCGGCCGGGCCATGGATCGACCGGGTCAATGCCGCGCTCGGGAAACCGACCAAGATGATCGGCGGCACCAAGGGCTCGCATATTCTTGTCGACCACCCCGAACTGGTGAAGAGCCTTAACGGGCGGATGATCTATTTCGAGGCGGATGACGGGCGCATCTGCCTTGTCTACGACTATCATGGTCTGGCGCTGGTGGGTTCCACCGACATTCCATCCGATGATCCCGACAATGTACGTTGCGACGATCACGAGACCGATTATTTCATCGACAGCCTGCGTTCGCTGCTGCCGAAGCTCAAATTCGACCGCAGCCAGATCGTCTATACCTATAGCGGCATCCGCCCGCTTCCGGCGTCCAACGCTTCCGAACCGGGCCTGATCAGCCGCGATCATTCCGCGCCAGTGATCGAGCCGGACAGCGAACGTCCGTTCCCGATCATTGCGCTGGTCGGTGGCAAATGGACAACGTTCCGGGGCTTTGCCGAGGAAGTGGCCGACAAGGTTCTGACCCGGTTCGGCAAGACCCGGCAGGTGTCCACGCGCAATCTCGCCATTGGTGGCGGCAGGGACTATCCTGCCGATGATCGCGCCCGCAAGGCCTGGGTGACGAAATATGCCACCGAAACTCGGTTGCCCGCCGCACGGGTCGAGACCCTGTTGAAGCGCTATGGCACGACGGCCCTGCCCATCCTCCGCGAGGAAGCCGGGGCCTCGGTAACGATGTTGCCGGAAACCGAAACGATCAGCGCGACGGAGATCGCATGGATCGCGCGCAACGAACTCGTCGTGCACCTGGCGGATGTCGTACTGCGGCGCACGACCCTTGCCATCGACGGGGCGCTGACGACCAGCAATCTCGCTGCGATCGCCAGCATTGTTGCGCGGGAACTCGGCTGGGACGATGCGCGCAAGGCGCGGGAAATCGAGGCGGTCAACGTCGAGCTTGAAAAACGGCATAACGTGATTTTGCAGGCGCACCCCGCCAAAAGGCGCTGATCTCGTCGCGGACTTGATTTATGGTGCGTCTCTCTTATTCGAAAGGAAACGCGCCATGGATATCAAGCGAAACGGAACCGATCCTTCCGGCAAAGGCCCAGCCGACTGGTTTACGGGCAATGTCCGTATCGATCCGCTGTTCTCTCCAAACAATGCCAGGCGCGCGGCGGCGGCGACCGTGACTTTCGAGCCCGGCGCTCGCACGGCATGGCATACGCATCCGCTTGGCCAGACCCTGATCGTCACTGCCGGGCTTGGCCTCGTGCAGCGTGAAGGCGGGCCGATCGAGGAAATCCGGCCCGGCGACGTCGTCTGGTTCGAGCCCGGCGAGAAACACTGGCACGGCGCATCGGCCAACATCGCCATGACCCATATCGCCATTCAGGAACAGCTCGACGGCAAGGTCGTGGACTGGATGGAGCATGTCAGCGACGCGCAATATGGTGCGGGCAGGTAAATTTCGTCCCGGTTTTGGGCAGCTTTTCCAAACCTGCCCGGACGGTTGAGGGCCAAAGGCTGCGCAAAACGCAAAGATGATTGCGTATATTGCGAAGAGGTATTTCCTGTTTCCCCTATCATGTTGTTCTCAATAAAAACAAAGGGGAGAAGATAATGAAACGCATACTTCTTTTGCTTGCAGCCAGCGTCGCCAGCCTTGCCAGCGTGCAGGCGCAGGCTGCCGAAAGCGAAGCCTGCAAGTCACCCAAATTCTCCGATGTCGGCTGGACCGACATTACCGCAACGACGGCGCTTGCCTCCCTGCTGCTGGAAAAAGCCGGGTATCAGCCGCAAACGACTATTCTTTCCGTGCCTGTCACCTTCCAGTCGCTGGAAAACGGTCAGATCGATATTTTCCTCGGCAACTGGATGCCGCTTCAGGAGGAAGCGCGCAAACCCTATATCGAGGGCAAAAAGGTCGAGCAGGCCGGTGTGAACCTTCAGGGCGCGAAGATCGGTCTTGCCGCCACGGGCAAGGATCTCGGCATCAAGAACTACGCCGACATAGCCAAATTCAAGGATCAGCTTGGCGGCAAGATCTATGGCATTGAGGCTGGCAGCAGCGCCAATGCCACGATCCAGTCGATGATCGAGAAGGACAAGTTCGGCCTGAAGGATTTCCAGCTGGCGGAATCGAGCGAGCAGGCCATGCTTTCGCAGGTTCAAAATGCGGTGCGCAAGGATGAACCTGTCGTTTTCTTCGCCTGGACGCCGCATCCGATGAACATTCGCTACAAGCTGACCTATCTGCAAAATGGCGAAAACCTGTTTGGGCCGGACGATGGTGCGGCCACCGTCGAGACCCTGACCCGCAAGGGGTATGCAACCGACTGCCCCAATGTCTCGCGCTTCCTGTCGAACCTGAAATTCAGCACGGAGATGGAAAGCACGATGATGAACATGATCCTGAACGACGGCATGGAAGCCAAGGATGCCGTCACGAAATGGATCAAGGACAACCCGGCGCAGCTCGATGCATGGCTCGACGGTGTGACCACTACCGACGGCAAGCCGGCGCTTGCTGCGGTAAAGTCGGGTCTCGGTCTGTAAGTCGTTTACTGCCTCAATTTGCTCGGCGACTGACCGAAATGCCGCTTGAAGGCGCGGGACAGCGAACTGATCGACGAAAAGCCGGTCTGTTCTGCTGTGTCGGCCATGGAAAGACGGGTGTCGAGGATCAGCCGCCGGGCAGCTTTCAGCCGGAGCGACAGATAGTAGTTGCCCGGTGACTGGCCGATCACATTGGCAAACAGCAATTCGAGACTGCGCGTCGAAAGGCCCAGCCTGCGCGCCACGCTCGACACAGGGATCGGGCGATCTATGTGGGTTTCCATGATCTTTATCGCGTCGGCCAGTCGCGGCTCGCGATTGAGCAATCTCCCGAGGGAGACCAGCGGCTGCGCATCCGAAGCCTGTTTCACCTCATCATAGACGTAGAGGCTCGCGACATCGAGCGCGATTGAGTAACCATGGCGGGCGCGAATGAGCGCCAGCATCATGTCGAGCGCCGGGGCCGCACCCCCGGTCGTCAGAAGTGCCCCATCCCGCACCCAGCGATCCGATTGCATTTCGACTTCGGGAAAGCGCTGCGAAAATGCTTCCAGGTCTTCCCAGTGCGTGGTTGCCTTGCGGCCGTTGAGCAATCCGGCCTTTGCCAGGACCCATGATCCGGCTTCCACACCCACGATGAGCTTCGATTGCTTGGCAGCCTGCCGCAGCATGGCGAGAAGCTTCGGCGTCGCATGTTCCAATGCGTGAAAGGCGCTGACGATGATGAGGATGTCCTGCGCGCCAGCCTCGAATTTTCCGTCCGCCGAAACCTTGAGGCCGCTCGACGTGACCGGATCGCTGCCGTCCGGCGAGACCACGCGCCAGCGATAGAGCGAGCGGCCCGTCACGCGGTTGGCGCCGCGCATCGGGTCCAGCGTCGCGGCCAGCGACATCAGCGAACAATCCGGCAGGACAAGCAGCGTAACGGTCAGTTCTTCGTCCGACGGTTCAAAGATCATGCTCTTCGCTCTTCGCTCTTCGCCAAATAGATTTCGTAAAATGATAATCCCGGCATTTCGGGACCTGTCAAGCTCAGTGAAAATTGAGGGAAACGAACATGCCTTTAAAGCCTGCCCGCGAAATATTCATCACCGCTGCCGTCACCGGCGCCGGAGCCACCACGCATCGCTCGAACAAGGTGCCGGTCACGCCGCGCCAGATCGCGGACGCGGCCATCGAAAGTGCCGAGGCGGGCGCCGCCGTCGCGCATATCCATGTTCGCGACCCCGAGACGGGCGAACCGTCGCGCAAGCTGGAACTGTTCCGCGAGGTGGTGGATCACATCCGGGCATCCGGTGTCGATATCGTGCTGAACCTGACCGCAGGCGTTGGCGGCGATCTGGTTCTGGGCTCCTCCGAAGCGCCATTGCCGCCGGATGCCGCCAAGACCGACATGGCGGGCGCGACGGAGCGGCTCGCCCATGTCGCTGAACTCCTGCCGGAAATCTGCACGCTCGACTGCGGCACGATGAATTTCGGCGAGGGCGATTATGTGATGACCAACACGCCCGCCATGCTCAAGGAAATGGCCGCGCAGATACAGCGGCTCGGCGTGCGCCCGGAGATCGAGATCTTCGATACCGGCCATCTGCCGCTTGCCCAATGGCTGCAGCAGCAGGGCCTGCTTGACGATCCGGTTCTGGTGCAATTGTGCATGGGCATCCCGTGGGGCGCGCCCGATGATCTGGCGACGCTGGTTTCGATCCTCCACAACCTGCCGGACAACTGGATTTTCTCGGCATTCTCCATTGGCCGCAATCAGTTGCCCTATGCAGCGCTTGCCGTGCTGGCAGGCGGCAATATCCGGGTCGGACTGGAAGACAATATCTGGCTCGACAAGGGCGTTCTGGCGTCCAATGGCGATCTGGTCGAACGGGCCAAGGCCATCGCCGTCAATATGGGAACCAGGGTCCTGACGCCTGCCGAAGTCCGCGAAAAACTCAAGCTTACGAAGCGCTGGTGATATCCATGAACAGCCATCCTCCCAAGATCGCCTGTATCGGCAGCGGTGTCATCGGCAGCGGCTGGGCCGCACGCTTTCTGCTCAACGGTTTCGATGTTGCCGTCTACGATCCGTCGCCGGACGCCAGGGCGACGACCGAACATATTCTCGACAATGCGCGCAAGGCGCTGGCGGCGCTGACAACCGTGCACCTTCCGCAGGAGGGGCGGCTGTCCATTTCCGCTTCGCTGGCGGAGGCGGTTGAAGGGGCCGTGCTCATTCAGGAAAGTGTGCCCGAGCGCCTCGACCTGAAGCTTGCCGTAATGGCCGAGATCGAGGCCGCCTGTTCAGACGATGCGTTGATCGCGTCATCCACTTCCGGCTTCCTGCCGAGCAAGTTGCAGGCCGGGTTGCGGCATCCCGGGCGCCTGCTGATTGCCCACCCTTACAACCCCGTTTACCTGCTGCCGCTGGTGGAACTCGTTCCCGGCGAAAAGACCGCGGCGGCAACGATTGAAAGGGCTTCCGCACTCTATCGCCAGACCGGCATGGAGCCGGTCGTGCTCGAAAAGGAAATCGACGCTTTCGTCGGAGACCGGCTTCTGGAAGCGCTGTGGCGCGAGGCCCTGTGGCTCGTGCGCGACGGTATCGCCACGGTGGAGCAGATTGACGACATCATCCGCTATTCCTTCGGGCTTCGCTGGGCGCAGATGGGGCTTTTCCAGACCTATCGTATTGCCGGCGGCCCGGCAGGCATGCGGCACTTCCTCGCGCAATTTGGTCCTGCGCTGCAATGGCCATGGACGAAACTGACGGATGTGCCCGACCTCGATGACAGCCTGATTGACCGCATCGCCGATCAGTCGGACGCGCAGAATGAAGGGCTTTCCATCCGCGATCTGGAGCGGATTCGCGACGAAAACCTTGTTGCGATCATCCGGGCTCTGTCGCAACAGCAGCAGGGCAAGGGCTGGGGGGCGGGCGCGCTTCTCAACAACTATACCGCGCGGCTTGAGACGGCGGCGGACCGCCCCGATGCGGGTTCCGGCCCGCTTCGGCTTCTCGATGCACGTGTGATCCCCGAATGGATCGACTATAACGGACACATGACCGAGCATCGTTATCTGGACGTGTTCGGGCAGGCGACGGACAGGTTTCTGGCGCATATCGGCGTAGATGACGCCTATCTGAAATCCGGTCACAGCTACTATACGGTCGAAACCCATATCATGCATCGCGGCGAGGCGAAGGCGGGCGACGAGTTGCATGTCGAAACGCAATTGCTTTCCTTCGACGAGAAGCGCGCCCATGTCTTTCACAGCCTGCGGCGAGGCGATGCGGAAATTGCCAGTGCGGAACAGATGCTGCTGCATGTCGACAGCAAGGCGGGCAAAGCGGTGGCGGCAAAGCCCGGCATCCGGGAAGCCCTTGAGCGGTTGTTCCATTCCCATCAGGAGATGCCGACACCGATTGCCGTCGGTCGGCATGTCGGGATACGCGGCTGACACGGCCGCGTTTGAACTACAGCATTTCCAGCAAAAGTGCGTAGCGGTGCCACGGTTCCTTGTGAAATGGAACTGCTCCAAGTCCCACCCGGCTGGCGGCGGCGGGTTTTATTCCGCCGCTTGCCGCAGCGAACAACGGAAGCTCAGGCCCCCGAACAGGCTTCCGTTGTTCGCATCGCTTGACATTTAATCAATCGATTGATTAAATCGGTATATGAGCAGATCGAAGAATATCGGGCAGGAGCAACCGCAGCCGTCGGTCGAACAGACGCGCGCCGCGCTTATCCATGCGGCATTGCAGCTTTTCGGGTCGAAGGGCTTCGATGCCACGTCTACGCGCGAGATTGCTGCGCTGGCCAAGGCGAATATCGGTTCCATCGCCTATCATTTCGGCGGCAAGGAAGGGCTTCGTTTGGCGGCGGCGGACTATATCGTGGAGACGATACAGGGGGTGGCCGGTCAGGCTCTCGGTCATTACGGGGTGATTGGCGCCTCCGCCGGGACCAGGGAAGAAGCGCGGCAAATGCTTGCCCTGGCGGTGGAGCGCATGGCGCAGTTCATCGTGGCGCAGCCGGAATCCGGCGAGATCGTCCAGTTTCTTCTTCGCGAGCTTGCGCATCCGACGGCCGCGCTTGATCGCATCTATTCCGGCGTATTCGAGCCGACCCATAAAAGGCTCTGTGCCATCTGGGAAGTCGCAACGGGCGAGCCCGCCGAAAGCGAAGGCACGCGGCTTCTCATCTTCACCCTGCTCGGGCAGGTCATCTATTTCCGTATTGGCCGCGAGGCGGTGAAACGGCGCATGGGCTGGTCCGCGATGGGTGCGGAAGAGGCCGGGGCGGTGGCGGCAGTTGTGCGGCAGAACCTGATGGCCATCCTTGCGGCGAAGGACGCTGCGAAAAACGGCGAGGTGTCGTCATGAGCCTTCTCTGTGTTCTCCCTTTTGCGTCCTATCTTTTCGCCGCATGCAGCGCACAGCCTCTGGCTGTCGGCTATGTCGAGGGCGAGTTCGTGCAGCTTGCCCCGCTGGAAGTGGCGCAGGTTCAGTCCGTGGCCGTCAGGCGTGGTGACCGTGTCGAACCGGGCAAGCCGATTGCACAGACGGAGGACGCGGACGCAAAGATCGCTGTCGCGCAGGCCGAGGCGGCACTGGCCCAGGCACGCGCCCAACTGGCGGATTTGCAGGTCGGCAAGCGCCCCGACGAAATCGCCGTTCTCGAAGCGGCGGTCAGGACCGCCAAAGCACAGGCCGACGATGCCCGGCGGACGCTGTTGCGCACGCAGGATCTGACGAAGCGCGGGGTGATGACGCAGGCGCAGCTCGATGATGCCGCCACCAAGGTCGAGGTGGCCGAAGCGTCGATCAATCAGGCGACGGCCAATCTTGCAGTGGGTCGCTTGCCCGCCCGTCCGGAAACGATCAAGGCGGCGGAAAATGCGGTCAGAAGTGCCGAAGCGCAGCTTGATTCCGCCCGCTGGCATCTGGCCAAGCGGACGATCGAGGCCCCGGCGGCTGGGCGGATCACCGACGTCATTCGCAATCCAGGCGATATTGCCGGTCCGTCCGCACCGGTTTTGACCATGCTGCCCGACGGTGCGGTAAAGCTGAAGGTCTACATACCGGAGGACAAGTTTTCCGCGATACGGGTTGGCGATATGCTGTCGGTGCGCTGCGATGGCTGCGCTCCGGGTTTGCAGGCTCGCGTCAGCTATGTTTCGCCCGACCCGGAATTCACGCCGCCGGTGATCTACTCGCTCGAAACGCGCCAGAAGCTTGTATATCTGGTCGAGGCGCATCCCGTCGATCCCGCGTCGCCTCTCCAGCCCGGCCAGATCGTGGACGTCGATCTGGCCCCCCGGTAAGCGGAGGCGGCAATGTCGAACGCCATCGATGTCAAAGGTCTCGTCAAGCGTTTCGGCGACGCTACCGTCGTCGATCATGTGAGCATGTCGGTGGCTGAGGGGGAGATTGTCGGCTTTCTCGGGCCAAACGGTTCTGGAAAGACCACAACCATCCGCATGATGTGCGGGTTGCTGACGCCCGACGAGGGGGAGGGTCAGGTGCTTGGCTTCGATCTTCGGACGGAAGGACTGAAGATCAAGCGTGAAGTCGGCTACATGACGCAGCGCTTTTCCTTCTACGAAGACCTGACCATCGCCGAAAATCTCGAATTTGTCGCGCGGCTCTACCGGTTGAAGCCGGTGAAGGACCATGTGGCGCGGACACTTGAGGAACTGGGCCTGACATCACGCGGAAACCAGCTGGCGGGCACGCTTTCCGGCGGCTGGAAACAACGGCTCGCGCTGGCCGCCTGCATCATGCACAAGCCGAAGCTTCTGCTGCTGGATGAGCCGACCGCCGGTGTCGATCCGAAGGCGCGGCGCGATTTCTGGGACGAGATACATCGTCTGGCCGATGGCGGGCTGACCGTGCTTGTTTCAACCCACTATATGGACGAAGCCGAGCGCTGCCACCGCATCAGCTATATTTCTTATGGCAAGCTGTTGGCGACGGGAACGGTCCGCGATGTCATCGATAAGGCGGGGCTGACGACCTTTATCGTCAACGGTCCCCGGCTTGGAGACGTGGCACGCGAACTGGCTGGCGAACCGGGTGTCGAGCAGGTTGCGCCTTTCGGTGCGACGCTGCATGTCGTAGGGTCCGACAGGGCGAAGCTCGAGGCGGCTCTGGAAAAGATCAGGCATCGTGAGGGCATTAGCGTCGAGGCGGGCGAAACCAGCCTTGAAGATGTGTTCATCCAGTTCATGGCCAATGCGCAGGACAATATGTCGAAAGACAGGGCGTCCCGGAGCGGTGAGCAATGAACGGCTGGTTCTCCTTCGAGCGGCTTGGCGCGATGCTGGTGAAGGAATTCATCCAGATGCGGCGTGACCGCATCACCTTCGCCATGATGCTGGTCGTTCCGCTGATGCAGCTCCTGCTTTTCGGCTTTGCCATCAACAACGATCCGAAGAGCCTGCCGAGCGCTCTGGTGGTGACAAGCCAGGACCATTATACGCGGGCCATGATTTCCGCTCTGGAAACAACGGGCTACTATCGCTTCGACCATGTTGTGCAGAGTGCGGCCGAAGCGGAAGCGCTGATAGCCAGCGGCGCGGTTTCCTTCGTGGTGACGATCCCGTCGGATTTTGCAAGGCGGGTCGATGCGGGCGAGCAGCCGCAGATCCTGATCGAGGCTGACGCGACCGATCCGTCGGTGGCAAGCGGTGCGATTTCCACGCTCGGAACCGTCGCCGGTCAGGCGCTTTTGCGTGAACAGGGCAAGCAAGCCGAAGCCGCCGATGCAGCGCGGGGGCAGCTACAGGTCGTCGTGCACCGCCGCTATAACCCGGAAGGCGTTTCGCAATACAATATCGTTCCCGGCCTGCTGGGGGTGATCCTGCAAATGACCATGGTGATGATGACCGCCATGGCGCTGACCCGCGAAACCGAGCGCGGCACGATGGAAAACCTGCTCGCAATGCCCGCCACGCCCGCCGAAATCATGCTGGGCAAGGTGCTGCCGTTTCTGGCCGTCGGCGGTGTGCAGGTCGTGGTGGTGCTGGCCGCAGCCAAGCTTTTGTTCGGTGTGCCCTTCGTGGGATCGCTGGCGCTTCTGCTGACCTGTGTCCTGATCTTCGTCCTGTCGCTCGTCCTGCTCGGCTATACGATTTCCACAGCATCGCGCACGCAGATGCAGGCCATGCAGCTTACCTTCTTCTTCTTCCTGCCTTCGCTGATGCTGTCCGGCTTCATGTTCCCGTTTCGGGGTATGCCCGATTGGGCGCAGGCGTTGGGGGAGATCTTTCCCCTCACGCATTTCCTGCGTATCGTCCGCGCCGTCATGCTGAAGGGCGCCCACCTTTCCGACATTGCCGGAGAGGTGAACGCCCTCTTGTTCTTCGTGGTGCTGTTTGCGTCGCTGGCGCTGTTAAGGTTCCGGCGGACGCTGGATTAGCAGGCCGATGGAGCCAGCGCCGCTTTCGGACGGCGCGAGAGCGTGAACAGCAGTCCGGCTGCCGCCAGCAGGCCGCCTGCGACCGGAATGGCCGCATAGCCATAGCCTGCGCTGATCACGCCGCCGCCAAGGGCCGCGCCCACCGCATTGCCGAGGTTGAACGCGCCAATGTTGATCGACGATGCCAGCCCCGGCGCTTCCGATGCGGCCTGCATCACGCGGGTCTGAACCGGGGGAACGATGGCGAAGGCCGCAGCACCCCAGGCGAGGAGGCCGATTGCAGCGCCGATATGGCTGCCCAGCAGCAGCGGCAATGCCAGGCTGATGATGGCAAGTGCTGCAAGGAATATCCGCGTCGCACCATTGAGCGACCAGTCGGCAAGGCGTCCGCCGAGCGCGTTGCCAATCGTGAAGCCCACGCCGATGAGGATGAGCGCCAGCGTCACGAAACCTTCCGAAGCGCCGGTGCGGTCGGCCAGTACAGGCGCTACATAGGTGTAGAGCGTGAACATGGCGCCAGCACCCATGACGGTGGTCGCGAGCGACATCAGCACGGTCGGGCGCATCAGCACGCCAAGCTCGCGGCGAATGTCGGGCATCTTGCCTGCTTCACCACGCGGCAGCGAAAGCCAGAGTGCCGAGATGGCCAGCAGGCCCAGAACGGCAGTGCCGGCGAACGACATGCGCCAGCCGATCTGCTGGCCGATCCAGGTTGCAGCCGGGACGCCCCCGATATTGGCTATCGTCAGGCCCATGAACATGGTGGCAACGGCGCTCGCCCGCTTTTCAGGCGGCACGACGCTGGCTGCAACAATGGAGCCGAGGCCGAAGAATGCGCCGTGATTGAGGCTTGTTACCAGACGCGCTGCAAGCAGCGTCCAGTAATCCGGCGCAAGGGCGGAAAGGATATTGCCAACCGTGAAGATGCCCATCAGGAGCATCAGCGCCGTGCGCTTTCCAAAGCGCCCGAAGGCAAGCGTCATGATCGGTGCGCCGACCATGACGCCGATGGCATAGGCGCTGACCAGAAGGCCCGCCGTCGGAATGGAAACGTCGACGCCATCGGCAATAACCGGCAGCAGGCCCATGGGCGCAAATTCCGTGGTGCCAATACCGAAGGCACCGATTGCAAGCGCCAGAAGCGGCCAGTTGAAACCGGCCGTGTTCGTTGCGCTTTCCTGTGCATTTGCAGCACTCATCTGAAATTCTCCGTTATTTCTTCAATTGTCCCAGACGGGCGCCAGTCCGGCAGGGCTGACCAGTCGTCCATCGGGGCGGGCGAGTTTGGAAATCGCCGTCATGTCTTCAGCGCTGAGATCAAAGTCGAATATGTCGAAATTTTCAGCGACACGTTCAGGCTTGGCCGTCTTGGAAAGCGCGATGAAGCCGCGTTCGATCAGCCAGCGCAGGCCTACCTGAGCGGCTGTCTTGCCGTATCGGGCGCCGATGGCCTGCAGGGCGGGATCGCGCGGCACTGCGCCGTCTGCCATGCCGTAATAGGCGGTGATGGCAACGCCTGCGGCTTTTGCGGCATCGGCCACGGCATTCTGGTCGAGATAGGGGTGTGCCTCGATCTGGTTGGTGACGATGGGTGCGGCACTGCGTTCGATGGATTGGCGCATCTGGGCGACATTCTGGTTGCTCACGCCGATGAAGCGTGTCCTGCCTGCCGCCTGCACCGCGTTCAGCATGTCGATCTGATCGGCGATAGCCACCTTGTCGGCGGGCCAGTGCAGAAGCAGGAGGTCAACCTGATCGACCTTCAGCTTGTCGAGACTCTCATCGACGGACGCGCCGAATTTTTCCGGGCTGTAATTGTCCACCCAGACTTTCGTGGTCAGGAACAGGTCTTCGCGCCGTGCGCCCGCTTTTTCCAGTGCACGACCGAGGGCCGCTTCGTTCTGGTAGATCTGCGCCGTATCGAAATGGCGGAAGCCGGCTTCCAGCGCCGCCGGGACAACGCTTTCCACTTCGGCATCCGTCATGCGGAAAACGCCGAAGCCGAGCGCGGGTATGGCCGCGCCATGTGCGTTCACGATTTTCATGTCATCTCCTGTCGGTTGGCCTTCGGCGTATCGCGTCGGTTGCGCGAGCTTGGGAGGCTCATGCTTCGGGCCATGAATTTTCAGAGCCTTGTACCAGTCAGCTTTCGGTCAGGTCTGATCTCGGCTGCACAGATAGGACAATCGCGCGGGCTTGAAAATCCGCTCGGAATCCACATTATCTGTGAAACGATTTCACAGATGGAGCGGGCGATGGACAATCGCATCGGCGAAATGCAGGTTTTTATGCGGGTCGTGGAAGCAGGCAGTTTCTCGGAGGCCGCCCGGCTCCTGCGCATGAACCCTTCGACCATCAGCAAGCTCATATCCCGTATCGAGGCGCGGCTCAGCGTGCGGCTTCTGGAACGTTCGTCCCGACGCCTGTCGCTGACGAGCGAGGGGCAGATTTACTACGAACGCAGCCAGGGATTGCTGCGCGATTTCGAGGAGGTCGAACGCGAGCTTTCCCAGGGTTCGGCAAGCACCGGCGGAACGGTGCGCGTCAATGCTTCGGTGGCGCTGGGTACGCTGGCGCTGGAGCCGCTATTGCCGGAATTTCTCGCGGCTTATCCGAATATCGTCATCGACCTCTCCCTGTCGGACGAACTGGTCGACCTTTATCTCGACCGCACCGATGTGGCTTTCCGCATCGGCACCCTGCCCAATTCCAGCATGATGGCGCGCAAGCTCGGCACGGCCCGGCGCAAGATCGTGGCGGCTCCCGCCTATCTGGAGCGCCGCGGCACGCCCATGACTGTCGATGATCTTGCCGAGCACAATTGCATCGGTTTCAATTTTCGCCGCGCCGCGCCCGTCTGGCCGCTGAAGGAAAGCGGCCGCATCGTGGATCGTGCGGTCTATGGTTCTCTGTTGGCCAATAACGGGGAAACGGTCCGGCGCATGGCGGTCGCAGGTTTGGGGCTCGCCCGGATCGGCGACTATCACGCGCGGAACGACCTTGCTTCCGGCGCATTGGTGGAAGTTCTCTCGGAGGCTGTGGAGAACGACACGGAGGAAGTTCACGCGGTGTTTCTGGGCGGCGCCCGGCTGCCGCAACGGGTCCGCGTTTTCCTTGATTATGTCGTGCCGCGCCTGCAGGCCTATCTCGCGGCGCAATAGGCGCGTCTGTCGAATCATCAGCGGTGATCCCTCGGAAATGCCGGATTTCCGGGGCGAGACGGGCGCTTTTCCGAAATTATTTTGGTTTCCGATAGCTTAACGATTTCAGCTTGTTGCTGTGGCGCGCCCGCGTGTTCACGATGAGGTGCTCCGCTTTTGTGTTGACTATTAACATTCCGTTAACCACAGTTTGTTGCAATATGTTACAAAGCGTTATCATCCTGTTTTCAGAACGAGGTGTGGATTGGACAAAAAGCGGCAGACCAGACAGCTAACCTTGCAGGCAAGGGAGAGGTCTGCCGTAGCCGACATGACGTCGTTCTGGGGGCTGATGCGCGCCTACTGGATCTCCGATCGCTGGAAGGAAGCCTGGGTTCTTACTCTCGCGATCTTTCTGATGACGGCTTTCGTGAGCAAGACTACCGTGTGGGTGGCCGAGGCTTCGGGCCTCCTCATGAATTTCATCGTCAATGTCAACACTGCGCCTGTGCAGCACCCTCTCATGACGATAGCCGCCAATGCGGGCATTCTTGTTCTGCTGATGCTGGCAAAGGACGTGATGCTGGTCGGCTCCCGCCATTTCCTGTCCACCACGCTGCATCGCAAATGGCGCAAATGGCTGAACGACCAGTTCTCCACCGCGCTGTTGAACGGCAGGCACACGCATTTCCATTTGCAGCAGGGCAGGGGCAAGGACCAGCCCGACAACATCGATCAGCGCCTGCAGGAGTCGATCAAGGGAATGACCGGCGGCGCCATTGGCCTCGTCATGGGGATTGTCGGCGTGTTCCTGTCGGCTTTCTTCATCGGACAGAAGCTGATCGAGATGTCTACCCACGTGGAGGGGCTGGATTTCCTCGGCAGCTACGGCAGCGCCGTTCTGGCCTTTGCGGCAATCGTCGTCTATGTCCCGCTCGGCACGCTGGTCGCCATCAAGATCGGCAAGCGACTGGAGCGTCTCAATCTCGGCATCCAGAAAGCCGAAGGCTCCTATCGTGGTGAGTGGACGACGCTGCTGCGCCGCAGTTTCCAGATTTCTGCATCCGGCGGTGAGGCAGTGCAGCGCTCTGTCAACGACCGTCTGTACAAGGATGTCGACGGCACTTGGAACCGGCTCAACCGCTTCGATGCCGCCTATCTCGCCTTCTCGCAGGCCTATGGCTTTCTCTCGAACCGCATCGTTGCCTATATTCCGGGCCTTCTGCCCTATATGAGCGGCTCCGTCAGTTTCCGTAATTATGTAACCGGCGCTGAACTTGTCGCGGCGATGATCAATGACTGCTCATGGTTCATTCAGGTCATGCCTGCGATTGCCAATCTCCGCGCCAATGCGGGCCGTGTGACCGGTCTCGCGCAGGCCATCGAGAATGTTCAGGAGCCTGCGGAGTTCTACAGCCGGTCGGGCATCAATCGTTTCGCCTTCGCGCAACAGCATCCGCGCTTCGGACTGTCCGTGCGCAATCTCACGCTTATGCAAGGGCCGGACAGTGAAGCACCGTTCCTGCGCTCCGGCGTGATCAATATTCGCGCGGGCGACTGGGTTTACATGCGTGGCGAATCCGGTTCCGGCAAAACTTCATTCATGAAGGCGCTCAACGGCCTGTGGCCCTATGGGACCGGCGATATCATCTACCCGCAGAACGCGACCTCGCTTTATGCGACGCAGGAGGCCAAGTTCCCTTCCGTAACGCTGAAACAGCTTGTCGCCCTGCCTGCCGATGAAGACCGTTTCAGCGACCTTGCTGTCGCGGCCGTCCTGCACGAGGCGGGACTGGGCGAATTCATCGAACGCATGAACGATGCGGACGCCGATGGCGCGCCGTGGGACATGATCCTCTCTGGCGGCCAGAAGCAGAAAATCGTGCTGGCGCGCATTCTCCTGCACAAGCCGTCGATCATCTTCCTCGATGAAGCGACCGGGGCGCTCGATCCCGCTGCGAAGACGCGGTTCCATGAGGCGCTGAAGACGCGCTGCCCGCAGGCCATCGTCATCAGCATCATGCATGAGGACAAGCTGCCGCTGCTGGAAAACGGCCAGAATGTCTATTCGCACGTCCTGGATATCCGCAACGGCTATGTCTCGCTGCGTCCCGTTCATTTCGATACGCTGCCGGATATCGCTGCCGAAACCGCTCTCATCGCCGCCGAATAGAGCCTTTCGCTCCGGGCAAAACAGCGTAAGGTTGCATTAGTCCAAATTTGGACTATATTCTGATCTGGACGATCGGAGGCAATCATGGCGCGAAACAAGGCAATGCTGGAAACCAAAATAGGCAAGGGACCGGATATTCTCGATGCCGCCCGCTTTGCTCCTCACTCGCGCAAGCGGTTGAGCGGGCCGGGCCTCCGCACCTTCCTGACCATCGCCGATTTGTGGGGGCTGGACGAACAGCAGCGACTGATGGTTCTGGGCCTGCCTTCCCGGTCGACCTATTACAATTGGGTGAAGGCGGTACGCGAGCGCCGCGATATCACGCTCGATGTTGATGTGCTGATGCGCCTGTCCGCAGTGCTCGGCATACATCAGGCGCTGGGGGTGCTTTATCCCGATGAAAGGGCCGGTATTCGCTGGCTGCACACACCCAACCAGGCTGGCGTCTTTGGCGGACATCCACCATTGCAACTGGTGACGAGCGGGCTTCAGGACGGGTTGCTGACGGTCCGCCGCTTTCTGGATGCGGCGCGCGGCGGGCTTTATATGGAGCCGAATGAACTGGATCGCGCGTTCAAGCCCTATCGCGATGAAGATGTGGTGTTTTCGTGAAGCGCAGTCCTGCACCGCAGCCGAGCTATCGCCTGATCCCGTCGCGCTTTCCGCCCATCGGCCTCTTCGATACGGTTGCCACGGCTGCCGATCTGGAAGCGGTGATGGAGCTGGCGGGATGGACGAATGATCGCCTTCTGGCCGAGCGATTGCAGCGCCTTCCCCGCGAGGAGTGGGTGTTCGGCAGGCCCAATTCCAGCATCGTCATGGCAACTTTCCTCCATGTCGCGCCAGGCGGCATGCGCTTCAACGGGCCGGAGCTAGGCGCATGGTATGCGGCAGCGCGGCTTACCACATCCGTCATCGAGGTTGCGCATCACATGCGTCGCGAAGCGGTTGCGACACAGCAGGACGGTCTCGCCCGCACCTTCCGGGTCTATACTGCCAAGCTGGAAGAGGATTTCGTCGATATATGTGGTGAGCAGGCAGCGCTGCCTGCCGTCTACGACCCGGCAGATTATGCCGCGTCGCAGAAGTTCGGCGAGGAAATGCGCAAGGGCGGCGAGTTCGGGATTTTGTTCGACAGCCTGCGCCACCAAGGCGGCATCAATGCTGTTGCTTTTCGCCCGAGCAGGATCGCGGATGTTACGCAGAGCGATCACTATGAAATCACGGTCGAAAGGGCATCCAACCGCATTCTGGCGAAAAAACTGAGTGCCTGAGGAGGCAGGCGTCGCCTGCCTCGTTCATCGCGCTATGACCAGCCATATTCCTCATCGAGATCCTGAAATTTTTTCAGGTCAACGATGTCGCAATATTGCTGATAGGTAATCATGTCGCCCGCGCGGGCCTTCGGCGTCCCGTCACGTTTCAGCACCGACAGCGTGTCGCTCACCGCCTTCACTGCCGAAAACAGCGTGGACAGCGCATAGAACACAACATTGAAACCCATCTGTTCGAGATTGGCGGCTGTCAGGGCCACGGTTTCGTTGCCATCGACAATGCTGACGACCTTCGGTCCTTCGACGTGCCGGGCGACGGTTTCGATTTCCGCGATGGTCTTGATGCCATCGACGAAAACAAGATCGACACCCGTATCCTGATACATTTTCGCGCGGCGAATGGCTTCTTCCGCTCCGGCCGCAGGCATGGCGTCGGTGCGGGCGATGAGGAGAAGGTCCTTGTCGGCCCGCGCCGCGATGGCGCATTTGAGACGACGCACATTTTCTTCCGCCGGGATCAGCCGGATACCGGCAAGCTGGCCGCAGCGCTTCGGCGCCATCTGGTCTTCAAGATGAATGGCTGCCACACCGGACTGGATATATTCCTCCACCGTGCGAACGATATTGGCCGGGCCTCCATAGCCCGTATCCGCATCGGCGATGACGGGAATATCCACCACGCGGGTCATATCCCGTGCATGGGTCGTCATCTCGGTCTGGGTGAGAAGGCCAAGATCGGGCGTGCCGAGACGGTTTGCCGTCGCGCCGAACCCGGTCATGTAGATGGCAGGAAATCCCGCCTGCTGCACGAGGCGGGCGGTCAGCGGATCAGGCGCTCCCGGCGCCTGAACGATGCGGCCGGTTTCGATGAGGTTTTTCAGGGCCCTGGCCTGTGTCATCGTCGTCTCCTAGAACATTTCCAGCAAAAAATGAGAAACGGTTTTGCGCTGGATAATGCGACAAAACAAATAGTGAGAGTGGCTCCGGCGATCCTGTTAAAACAGCAACCGCTCTATCGTCCGCCTGAAACATCAAGCACGACGCCGGTGATATAGGCCGCGCCCGGCGACAGCAGCCAGATGGCCGCGTCGGCAACTTCATCGGCGGTTCCAAGCCGTTTCAGCGGAATGAGGTCGGCCATCTTTGCGATGTTGGCCGGATCTGCGAACACGTCTTTCTGGATTTCCGTGTCGATCACGCCGGGGGCGAGAGCGTTGACGCGGATTTCCGGCGCGAGTTCCTTGGCAAGCGCATAGGTATAGGACGCGATAGCGCCCTTGGTCGTGGCATAGGCGATGTTGCCGACCATGCCGCCGGTGCGCCCGGCGATGGAGGAAAGGCCCACCACGGATTTGTTCGGCTTGGCTCCCGGATTGTTGAGGAAAGCACTGGAAACGTAGAACACGCTTTTCAGGTTGACGGCCAGAACCCTGTCCAGCTCGTCCGCATCGAAATCCTTCACGGTCATGCGCTGGCCGATGATGCCTGCATTATTGACCAGATGGTCGATGCCGCCCCATCTGGTGCCGATGTCTTGCGCTGCGCGGTCAACCGCGGCCTTGTCCGAAACATCCACAAGGGCCGTCAGAACCTGCTCGCCGTGCCTTTCCGCCATTTCCTCAAGGCGCGCGCCGTTCACGTCCCAAAGCACGACCCGCGCCTTGAGCGGGATGAGCTTTTCGGCAATCGCCTTGCCGATGCCGGATGCGCCGCCGGTGACGAGCACCACGCGGTCCACGAAGAAATCGGTCGGGAACGCTGGCGGGGCGTTGTATGCGGTCATGAATTATCTCCTCCTCGAAAACGAACGCCGCAGCGCGCTCATGGATCGCCGATGAGAATCCCTGGGACTCGACCATATGGCGACGGTGACTTTAAAAGCCATGTGAGCGGCAATCTGTCAATCTGAGGTACAAGATTTTGTATGCTACTTGTAAAGTGATTGTTGCCGGGCTAATCATTGCAATGGAGCGAGGCGACAATGACCGGAATTGCGCCGATGGGCATCCGTGCGGGGTTGTCCGTTCGGGAAACCCTGTCCGACTGGTCCGGTCAACTTTCCGCCGAAGCTCCAAACGGGAGGCGCGCACTACCGCGTGACAGCTTCCGCAACGATTATTGCATGCCGCTCATGCTGGGACATGGGCGGAGATCTGGGAGGATATCGTGGTCAATTCCACTGTGAGCGCGGTCGGCGCAACGCCCGACCTGCGCGACAGCACCATTCGCAAGCTCAATCTGCGGATCGTTCTGTTCTGCTTCATCTGCTTCATCGTCAACTATCTCGATCGGGTGAATATCGGCTATGCCGCGCTTCACATGAACAACGATATCGGCCTGACACCCTATATGTTCGGCGTCGGCGCGGGCATCTTCTTCATCGGCTACATGCTGTTCGAAGTGCCGAGCAACATGATGCTGCACAAGCTCGGCTCGCGCGTCTGGATAGCGCGCATCATGGTCACGTGGGGGCTCGTGTCCTGCGCCATGGCTTTCGTGCAGGGGCCGGTTTCGTTCTACATCCTGCGCTTCCTGCTGGGCGTTGCGGAGGCCGGTTTCGCGCCGGGCGTTCTGCTTTATCTCACCTATTGGTTCCCGGCCAAGGAACGCGGCCGCGCAACGGCGCTGTTCATGACGGCAACCGTACTTTCCATCGTCGTCGGCGCGCCATTCTCCGGCTGGCTGATGGATGCCGGCGAGGGGCTTTTCGGCCTGCATGGCTGGCAGGCAATGTTCATTCTTGAAGGGCTTCCCGCCGTGATCCTCGGCGTCGTGACGTTCTTCTATCTGGTCGATAGTCCGGAAAAGGACAAGCACTGGCTGAACCCGGATGAACGCGCCTGGCTGATGGCTGAACTTGCCAGGGAAAATCAGGGCAAGCAACCCGATACAAGGCATTCGCTGAAGGAAGTTTTCAGCGACTACCGCGTCTGGCTTCTGACGCTCGTCTATATGTTCAACGGCATTGCTGTTTATGGCGTCATCATGTGGCTGCCGCAGATCGTCAAGAGCCTTGGCGATTACAGCGCGGCCCAGACGGGGCTTATTTCCGCCATTCCGTTCGTGTTCGCAGCCATCGGGCTTGTGGTGATCTCGCGCAGTTCGGACCGTACCGGTGAACGCAAGATACATACGGCGATTGCGGGTCTGTTCGGCGGCGTGTTCCTTGCCGCCAGTGCGCTGTCTCCATCACCGGTCCTGAGCCTCGTGCTCCTGTCGGTCTGCGCCTTCTTCCTCTGGTCCTATCTGGGCGTGTTCTGGACGCTGCCGACCCAGTTCCTGTCGGGCGCGGCTGCCGCAGGCGGACTTGCCGCCATCAACGGCTTCGCGCAGCTTGGCGGCTTCACTGGGCCTTATCTCGTCGGCTGGGTCAAATCCACGACCGACAGCTTTTCGCTGTCGCTGCTGGCCCTGTCCATATTCCCGATAATCGGCTTCTTCCTCTGCATGAGCCTGAAAGCCAAACGGGACTGATCCGGGTGACGGGCCTGTTCTTCGATCAGGCCCGTTATCGTCACGAGTGTAATTCGAGTGCGGTTTCAACCGCTCTATACGTCGCAAGAAGGCGTCTGTAAGATTCGGACATGAGAGAGATTCGAGGCAAGAGCAAGAAGTCGCTGGCAAGCAGCATCGCGGAACGGATTCGCGGTGCGATCGTCGATGCGGAGTTTCTATTCGGTGAAAACCTCTCCGAAGATATGCTCGCTGCGGCTTTCGATGTCAGCCGTACGCCGGTGCGCGAGGCGCTCAACATTTTGCAGATGCAGGAACTGGTCCACATCGTTCCCAAGTCCGGCACCTATGTTTTCACGCCCACGCAGGAAGACATAGCCGAACTGTGTGATTTTCGCGTCGGCCTCGAAGATCAGGCCATGCGCCTGGCGCTGGTCTGCAATCGCAAGAAACTCGTTTCACAATTGAAGAAGCAGTACGATCTCATGCGTGCGGCCATAGACGACGACGATCTGCGCGCCTATGGGCGCTGTGACACCGAGTTCCATCTGGCGTTCTTCCGGGTCTGCGGCAATCGTTATCTCGCGCGCGCCTATGACAGCATTCTGGGACGTGTCGCAGCCTTGCGGACACATCTGGCAATCGGTGCCGAAGGCGAACCCGCCCGCTCCTTTGCTGACCACGCCGTCATCATCGAACTCGCCGAGGCCGATAAGCCCGGGGAACTGAGGGAAATTCTGGAAGCGCATATCATGCGCACCAAGACCAATTACCTGAATGCCTTCAGCCGGTTGCCTCGCCAGCCGGGCGACAGCCGCACGATGCGCCTGCGCCGACAATTGTCGCTGACGAACGAATAAGGTTCCCGATCAGTCTGCCCATTCCACATCGGTGGTGAAAGCGATGGTCAGCCACCGGTCCGGCCCTTCGCCCCCGAGCGCATCGCCGATTTCATCACGCAATGCATCCCATTCCTCAAGCTTTCGGGGCGGAAGATTGGGCGGAACGATGAAATAGAGTTCGATCTGCTTGCCGCGGCCGACCTTGGCGACATAAGCGCGGTATGAGAGAAAGCCGTGCTGCCTGACGAACTGTTCCGCAATGGCATCGACGTGCTTTTTGAGGTCCAGAGGCGTCACGAGGAATATGTCAGCCAATGCCTGTCTGATCGTCCCGATCGGCATCGGAATGATGACAAGACAGACGACCGCCAGAACCGCGGGATCGATATAAGGCGTCAGCCAGCCGAGTTCTGTTCCGTCGATGACATAGCCGACCGAAAAAGCGATCAAAAGCGCTGCCGTAATGCCGCCCGACATGATCCAGGCTTTGGCGTCGAGCGCGACGAAATCCGATTTCAGGGTCCGGTTTGCGCGTGTTTCTAGCAAGGCCATGCCGAGGCACGCGATCAGGGCCACGACGGCATAGAAGATCGCATAGCTGAATTCGAGGTCGCGTCCGCCATCCATCAGGCTGCCGACAGCGTTTATGAGGGCGTAGATTGCGACGCCGGTCAGCATCATGCCGTTGAGGCCAAGCACCATTGGTTCCAGATGCCAGAAACCCATCGTGAAGCGATCACGCAGTTTTCCGCGGGGTTGTTCCGGCAGGGCCGAGAGTGCGATGAGACGCGAGACGAGAAGGGCAAGTCCGCTCATGGCTGCGTCGGCAAGCATGTAAACGCCGTCGAATACTATAGAAAATGAGCCGGATAACAGGCCGAAGACGACGCCGAAACCAGCAACCAGAATAGTAACCGCTATTGATAGTTGAAGAATAGATTGTTCACTGCGCAATTTGTACTCCGATTTAAACCACATGCAACGCGGTTTGGCTTCGGAGTGCGCTTCTTCAAGCGCCGAGCCAATTCCGCGTTGCACGGCAAATCTACACCGGCAGCGTGAAACTGGCAAATCGTGTCAGCTATTCGATATTTTCAGGCCCATTCCGGTACGCGGGTGGCCGATTCCCGCAGGATGAGCTCGACCGGCCATAATTCATGGATATCGGATGCGGCGCGTCCGTCGAGTATGTCCATCAGGAGGTCGGCGCAACGTTTGCCGGCTGCGCGCATGGACGAGCGTGTCGCGGTCAGCGAGGGGACCATATTGTCGGCGCTCAGAAACGAGATGACGTCATCGTGGGCGATGACGGAAATATCCTTGCCGATGGTCAGGCCGAAGGAGCGCGCCGCCCGGTATATGCCAAGCGCGGTCATCATGGAACCGGCAACGAATGCAGTCGGGCGGGGGTCGCGCTCCAACAGCTTGCGGGCGAGACGATAGCCGATTTCATCGGTGAAATCGCCGTGCTGGACGAGATCTGGGTCGAAGGCGATGCCTCTGCTTTCGAGGGCTTTGCGGTAGCCTTCGTCACGGTGAAGCGAGAAGGTGAAGCCGTAGCGGCCATTGATCATGGCGATGCGCCGATGGCCGAGATCGAGCAGATGGGCAGTCGAGCGATAGACCGCCCCTTCATTGTCGATGTCGAGCCAGGCGTGCGGAATGCCGGTTTCGGAACGTCCGTGCACGAGAAAAGGCATGCCCAGTTCATGCAGCATGCGGATGCGCTCGTCGTTTGGCTTGGGAGAGGTCACGATGATAGCATCGACGCGATGGCTGGTGGCGAGCCGTCTGCACAGTTGCACTTCGTCATCGGTTCCGTTGTTGGCAATCGGGCTGACAAGAATATCGACTTCATCCTGGCAAAGCCGTTCCGCCATGCCCCGCATGAACTCGGCGAAATGAAACTCGCTGTTGCGTCCCATCACGACACCGATTGCACCGGCGCGACCGGTCACCAGCCTGACCGCGTTGACGTTGGGGCGGTAACCAAGGCGCACAGCCTCGTCCATCACCCGCTTGCGCGTGCTTTCCGCCACTTCGGGATAGCCGCTCAACGCCCGGCTGACGGTCGTGGCCGAAAGGCCCAGATGTTTGGCGAATTCACGGAGCTTCATTTGGCTTTCGAATTATACAGGCAGGCAAGGCGGCGGATTATAGCCGCTTCCCTGCGATTAACAATTGGTCGGCTGAGTTCTTTGATACGCTGCAAGATATAGGGTGCACGAAAACCAAACCGATTTCAAGTTTGTTTGAATTCTTACTCCTGCATGCTGCAACGAAACCGAGCCCGAAATGCTGATCAACAACGAAATGAATCCATAACCCTTTGAATTATCGTGCTCAGACGTTCGGAAATGCGTAAATAGGGTCCGCTCCGGATTCTGCTGCTTGACAGAAATGCGGTCCTCTGCAACCTTTTCGTCATCCAAACCGTTTTCGATTTTATCAAACCGCTTACAGAATGGATGGGAGGAGGGAACTATGAAGGTTTTTCAAGGTGTGCTCGCAGCGGGCGTGGCGCTTGGTCTGGCGACGGTGAGCGCCCATGCGGTGGAGATTTCCATCGCCGCCAATTCGACGGGCAACAACATCAAGTTTCTGCAGGAGCAGATCGTCAAGTTCGAGAAAGATACCGGCAACAAGGTCAATATCGTCTCGATGCCGCCGTCGAGCAGCGAGCAGTTCAGCCAGTATCGCCTTTGGCTGGCAGCCGGTAACGCTGATATCGACGTTTACCAGACCGACGTGGTCTGGGCGCCGCAACTGTCGGACCAGTTTGTCGATCTGACAGAGGCGACCAAGGACGTGACCGGCGCTCACTTTCCTTCCATCATCGCCTCGCAGACGGTGAACGGCAAGCTGGTTGCGCTGCCATTCTATACCGACGCGCCAGCGCTTTTCTATCGCAAGGATCTGCTCGAAAAATACAATAAGCAGGTTCCAAAGACCTGGGACGAAATGACGGCAACCGCCAAGGAAATCATGGACAAGGAGCGAGCGGAAGGAAAGTCCGACCTCTGGGGCTTTGTATTTCAGGGTAATGCCTATGAAGGCCTGACCTGCAACGCGCTCGAGTGGGTCAAGTCGTCGGGCGGCGGCCAGATTGTCGAAGCCGATGGCACCATTTCCATCAACAATGAAAAGGCGGCGGCGGCCATCGACCGCGCCAAGGGCTGGATCGGCTCAATTTCGCCGCAGGGCGCGCTTGCCTATCAGGAAGAGGAATCGCGCGGTGTCTGGCAGACCGGCAATGCCGTGTTCATGCGCAACTGGCCTTATGCCTATGCGCTCGGCAACAGTGCCGATAGCGGCGTGAAAGGCAAGTTCGACGTGGCGCCATTGCCTGCCGGGGCGGAGGGCGATGCACCTTCCTCGACGCTGGGCGGCTGGAACCTTGCCGTTTCAAAATATTCCACCAAGCAGGATGCAGCCATCGCGCTGGTCAAATATCTGGCCTCGCCGGAAGTGCAGAAGGTGCAGGCGATAGAGATTTCGCGCCTGCCGACCATCGAAGCGCTTTATGATGACAAGGATGTCATTGCAGCCCAGCCTTTCATGGCCAACTGGAAGCCGATTTTCCAGAATGCCGTGCCGCGCCCGTCTGCTGCGACAAAAGTAAAATACAATGAAGTCTCATCGAAATTCTGGACGGCGGTGCACAAGACGCTTTCGGGCAACGGCACGGCTGCGGAGAATCTCGAAATGCTTGAGGTCGAGCTGACCGAGCTGGAAGGCTCCGGCTGGTAGCCCCGTCAAGCCGCGTTCGGGCGGCCTCCCAAGCCCCTTTAGGGCAGTCCGAACGCTCCAATCTCCCTGAGCACGACCAAGAGTGGGATCATGACGGAGACTTCTCTCGATATTTCGGGGAATTCGGCCACGAACAGCCGGGTTCATTCCGATCTGCGCGCGCAGCGTATCAGGTCAGCCTGGCTGTTTCTTGCGCCCACGCTGGCGGTACTGGCGCTGGTGGCAGGCTGGCCGCTGCTTCGGACTGTCTATTTCAGTTTCACCAATGCATCCCTGACGAGCCTTGGCACGGCGGAATTCGTCGGCTTCAACAATTATCTGTCATGGGTGACGCTGAAAAGCGGGCGCACCGTCTATCGTGGTCTGCTGGCTGACCCCGCCTGGTGGGGCGCGGTCTGGAATACGATCCGGTTCACCGTTCTGTCGGTCAGTCTGGAAACTGTCTTCGGATTGATCGTCGCACTGGTGCTCAACGCGAACTTCCGGGGGCGCGGGCTTGTGCGCGCCGCAATCCTGATCCCCTGGGCCATCCCGACCATCGTTTCGGCCAAGATCTGGCACTGGATGCTCAACGATCAGTTCGGCATTCTCAATCATATTCTGCTCAATCTGGGGCTCATAAGCCAGAAGATCGCATGGACCGCCAATCCGGACACCGCAATGATTGCGGTTCTGATCGTCGATGTCTGGAAGACGACGCCCTTCATGGCGCTGCTCATTCTGGCCGGTTTACAGATGGTGCCAACGGATATTTACGAGGCAGCCAGGATAGATGGCGTGCACCCGCTGAAGGTGTTCTGGCGGGTGACGCTGCCGCTGATCCGTCCGGCGCTGATGGTGGCCATCATCTTCCGGATGCTGGATGCCCTGCGCATATTCGATCTCATCTATGTGCTGACGCCCAACAATGCGCAGACGAAAACCATGTCGGTCTTCGCGCGCGAAAATCTCTTCGATTTCGACAAGTTCGCCTATGGTGCGGCGGCATCGACGATGTTGTTCCTCATCATCGCGGCCATCACCGTGCTCTACATGTTCTTCGGGCGCGTCAACGTCGGCAGGGGGGACTAGCATGATGCATTATGTAAAAACCCTGGGCTTTTATCTGCTGGTGGCACTCATCATCCTGATCGCAGTGTTCCCGTTCTACTATGCGATCATCACCAGTGTGAAATCCGGAACGGCGCTGTTTCAGGTCGATTACTGGCCGACCAGTTTCTCGATTGAAAACTATGCCAGCGTGCTGACCCAGGGCAGCTTCCTGCGCAGCCTCGGCAACTCGCTCATGGTGGCGACCGTGGTGGTGGCAATCTCGCTGTTGCTGGCGGTGACAGCGGCCTATGCACTGGCCCGTGTAAGTTTTCGCGGGCGAGGGCTGCTGCTTCTTACCATCCTTTCGGTGTCCATGTTCCCGCAGATCGCCGTTCTGGCAGGGCTGTTCGAGTTGATCCGCTTCCTCGGCATCTTCAACACGCCGCTGGCGCTGATCTTCTCCTATATGATCTTCACACTGCCGTTCACGGTCTGGGTTCTCACCACCTTCATGCGCGACCTGCCGGTCGAGATCGAAGAAGCCGCCATCGTGGACGGCGCATCACCATGGGTCATCATCACGCGGGTTTTCATGCCGCTCATGTGGCCCGCGCTGGTGACGACCGGGCTGCTCGCCTTCATCTCGGCGTGGAACGAGTTCCTGTTTGCGCTCACCTTCACCTCCTCGGGCAGCCAGCGCACCGTGCCGGTGGCCATCGCGCTTCTGTCCGGCGGCAGTCAATTTGAAATCCCATGGGGCAACATCATGGCGGCTTCCGTCATCGTGACGGTTCCCCTCGTCATCCTCGTGCTCATCTTCCAGCGGCGGATCGTGTCCGGTCTGACGGCAGGCGGCGTAAAGGGTTAGGTACAACCATGGCAGAGCTTCAATTGCGCGATGTGCGCAAATCTTTCGGCAATTTCGAGGTCATCCGGGGCGTGGACATGGATATCCGGCCCGGCGAGTTCATGGTTTTCGTCGGCCCTTCCGGCTGCGGCAAGTCCACGCTGCTGCGCCTCATTGCCGGGCTGGAGGAAATCTCCTCGGGCAGTCTTTCCATTGACGGAACGGTGGTCAACAGCTTTGCGCCGTCGAAGCGCGGTATCGCCATGGTGTTCCAGTCCTATGCGCTTTATCCGCATATGACGGTCTATGAAAACATGGCCTTCGGCATGCAGCTTGCGGGCAAGGACAAGCAGGAATGCAAGGCCCGGATTCAGGCCGCCGCGGAGATGCTGCAACTCACACCTTATCTGGAGCGCCTGCCGCGTCAGCTTTCGGGCGGCCAGCGCCAGCGTGTCGCGATTGGCCGCGCCATTGTGCGCGATCCGAAGGTTTTCCTCTTCGACGAACCCTTGTCCAACCTCGATGCGGCACTACGTGTGGCTACAAGGCTTGAGATCGCCAAGCTCCACGAGAGCATGGAAGACACCACCATGATCTATGTGACGCACGATCAGGTGGAGGCGATGACCCTGGCTGACCGCATCTGCGTGCTGCGCGATGGACGCGTGGAGCAGATCGGAACGCCGCTTGAGCTTTACGAAAAGCCGAATTCGCTTTTCGTCGCCGGGTTCATCGGGTCGCCGAAAATGAACTTCCTGACCGGCAGCTATAGTGAGCCTTTCGGGGCGCATACGGTGGGTCTGCGCCCCGAACACCTCGCCATCGTTGCCGAGGGAGGCCACTGGACCGGTCGGGTGATTCATAGCGAAATCCTCGGTTCCGATACCTATGTCTATATCGATCTCGGCCTGGAGGAGCCGCTGGTGGTCCGCGAAAGCGGCGTGGCAGCGCGTAAATCAGGCGAGACGCTCTCGGTTTCCCCCTTGGGGGACGACATTCATCGCTTCGATGAAAAGGGCCGCGCCGTCTGACGCCGACCTCCCAAGCTCAACGACACATGAGACAAATGGGCGGTGACGCCCGCAGCAAGGAGAATATTCGTGCCTATTCGTACAATCGTCTGGGGTGAAAACATTCACGAGCAGATCAATGAAACCGTGCGTTCGGTTTATCCGGACGGTATGCACAACACCATCGCAGGCGCGCTGAATGAGGACAGTGCCATCGAAGCGACGACCGCCACCTTGCAGGAGCCTGAGCACGGCCTGACCGAAGAGCGTCTTGCCGAAACGGACGTGCTGGTCTGGTGGGGGCACAAGGACCATGGCGGCGTCAGCGACGAGGTTGTGGAGCGCGTGGCAAGGCGCGTCTTTGAAGGCATGGGCCTGATCGTGCTCCATTCAGGGCATTTCTCCAAGATATTCAAGCGGCTGATGGGAACGCCCTGCGCGCTGAAATGGCGCGAGGCGGGTGAGCGCGAGCGGCTCTGGGTAGTCAATCGCGGCCATCCGATCACACAGGGGCTGGATGAGAATTTCGTGCTGGAGAACGAGGAAATGTACGGGGAGCAGTTCTCCGTGCCGGAACCGCTCGAAACGGTTTTAATCTCGTGGTTCGCCGGCGGTGAAGTCTTCCGGTCGGGGATGACCTGGCGGCGCGGTGCAGGCAATGTGTTCTATTTCCGTCCCGGTCACGAGACCTATCCTACCTATCACGATGCGAATGTGCGGACAGTCCTGCGCAATTCGGTGAAATGGGCCTATAATCCGCAACCGGCATGGGCGGGCATCCATACCGCGCCGAATGTCCCGGTGGACCAGGCGCCGGAGCCGATCGTGGAGCGTGGTCCGAAATTGCACAAGCCGGGCGAAGCCGGCTATCGCTGAGGTGCATCATGCGTCTTCTTATTCTTGGAACAGGCGGCATGGCGAAGAACCATGTCGAAGCCTTCAAGGCCATCAACGGTGTGGAGGTTGTCGCGGCTTGCGATGTTTCGGCGGTGCGTGTCGATGCGTTTTCGGAAAACCATGGCATTCACAACCGCTTCACGCGGCTTGAGGATGCGCTGGAATGGAACCGCTTCGACGCGGTTGCCAATGTGACGCCGGACGCCATTCACCACCCGACCACGCTTGCGCTGGTCGGGGCAGGCAAGCATGTCTTCTGCGAAAAGCCGCTGGCTGAAAGCTACGAGAAAGCCGCCGAAATGGCCGACGCCGCCGAGCAGGCGGGCGTCGTCAACATGGTCAACCTCACCTATCGCAATGTAGCGCCGCTGCAGAAGGCGCGCGAAATGGTGCTGGCGGGCGAGATCGGACAGGTGCGCCACTTCGAGGCGTCCTACCTGCAAAGCTGGCTGGTCTCCAAGGCGTGGGGCGACTGGAAAACCGAGAGCAAGTGGCTCTGGCGGCTTTCAACCCGGCACGGTTCCAACGGCGTTCTGGGCGATGTCGGCATTCATATTCTCGACTTCGCGACCTATGCGATCGGCAGCGATGTGGAGCGGGCTTCGGCGCGTCTCAAGACTTTCGAGAAGGCGGACAACAACCATATCGGCGAATATGTGTTGGATGCCAATGACAGCTTTGTCATGATGGCCGAATATGCCAATGGCGCGCTGGGTGTCATTCACGCCAGCCGCTGGGCGACAGGTCATCTCAACGAGCTGCGGCTGCGTATCCACGGCGACAAGGGCGCGCTGGAAATTCTTCACACACCGACCGGCTCGAGCCTGCGTGGTTCCATCGGCGAGGATATCGAAACCCCGGTATGGCGGGACATTGATGCGGGAACGGTGGAGACGAATTACCAGCGGTTTGCCCGCGCGGTGGCCGACGGGGCGCAACTGGAACCGGGTTTCCGCCATGCGGCCAATCTGCAACGTGTGCTCGATCATGCGATGATCGTGGACAGGCCGTTGCCGGAGGTTGTTGCCGGTTAACATCTCCAGGAAATGAAACCCTCCCGCAAGATGCGGGAGGGTTTATGCATCAGGACTGCTGGTCCTTCACGAAGGTTTGGTCCACTTCGCCGCGGAAGAATTCGCGGCCATAGATCAGCAGGCAGAGGATGACGCCGGTGGCGAAAGCCCATCCGGCACCGCGCGTTGCCAGTACCGCGCCTGTAATGCCTGCGATGCCGAGGTCGCGCTGCGAGCGGGCTTCCATGACACCGATACGCACCGAGACATAGCCCTGGATCAGCAGAGTGAGCGTCAGCGCCACGCCGAGGATCGGCTGGACAAGTGTCACGATCGGCATCAGGAACAGGCCGGTATTGGTGCCCCAGCGGAACGAACCCGCGCCGCCGAAGATCGAGTGCATCGACTTCTTGCCCTTGGAAAAGCGCTCGCAGATAACCACCTGCATTGCCGCCCATACCGGGCCGCACATCGTCACATCGGGACCTAGGATCGACATTCCCGTATTGCGCATGCCGAAAACGAGGTGCGCGCGGTTGGGATTGTAGTCGATCTTCTCGTCGGGGCGGTGCTGCTGGGCTTCCCCGATAATCGACTTGGTTTTCAGAACATCGCCGAACAGGACAATATAAGTTGCAAGCACCGTTGGCAGAGCCGTGAGGAACATGGAAAGCGGCGGCATGCCGAGGCCGAAGATCGTATATTCGCGCCACAGTGTCGCGAAATCCGGAGACGAGATCGTCCACTGGAATTCCGGCCATTTGGCCTCCCCGAATAGCGGGGCAATCACCACGGCAAGCAGGATGCATGGCAGTACGCCGAGCTTTCCGATAAGGCCGAAAAAGCCGCCATTGCGCGACAGGCGGTTAAACTGCGGCGAGAACATCAGGTAAAAGCAAAGGCCGATGGCAATCGAGATCGTGAACGGAAACGTGTCGAAATTTCCGCCGATCTTGAATACCGAAATGACAGCCGAAAAACCGGCGCCGATGATGATGCCGGATTTAATCGCTTGCGGGATCGCGGCGATCACTCTGTTTGCGATGCCGGTCGCGCCGATGAAGATGGACAAGAGCCCCAGCATCATCTGGAAGGACACAAGCGCGTGTATGCGTTCCGGGCCTTCAGGGAAGGTCGAGCAATAGGCCATGATGAGGGGGACGGCAGGCGTGATCCAGCCGGGAACGACCGGGTCGCCGAGCAGATGGTGGGTTAGATAGAAAAGCCCGTTCAGCACCACCACGGCAAGCGCCACTTCGAAGGGCATTCCAAGAAGCTCCGCCATGAGCGGGATCGCCGACAGGTCGACGGCGCACATGAGAAGCCCCTGGCAATAGTCAGGCCACTCGAATTTGTAATGGACAAAAGGCAAGCGAATTTTGAACGGTCCGGCAGGCCAATAGGGCTGCTCCTGACCGTCGATACGTTCAGTGCTCAATTTATTCTCCGGGACATAGGAAAGGTTGCGCGGAAGCGGCTATCAGCACGCTTCTGCGGTCCTCAACCTTCAGGTCGTTGTGGCAGAGCGGTTCCGGTTAACGCAGAGCTGTCGGAACCGCACTAAAGATTTGCTGTGTCGCATTTCCAGAAAAAAGCGCGTCGCATTTTTGCTGGAGATGCTCGCGCTCAAAAAGCTTCGCGGTAAAGCGCCAGGGCGTCGGCCTCGGTCACGTCGACCGGGTTGTTGCCCAGAAGCCGTGTCTGCAGCATCGCATCGCGTGCCAGCGTTTCGAGGCTGTCTTCCGTCACGCCGACATCACGCAGGCGGCGCGGCGCGCCCGACTTGTTCATCAGCTCTTCCATATAGGTTACGAAAGCCGCTGAACGCTCTTCCGTCGTGCCTTCGGATTTCTCCAGCAGCAGATCGGCAAGTTCGGCGTAAAGCGCGGCTGCGCCTGCCATATTGTAGCGAAGCACCGGCCCCAGCATCAGCGCATTGGAAAGGCCGTGCGGCACATGGTAGTGGCCGCCAAGCGGGTAAGCCAGCGCGTGAACAGCGCCGACAGGCGAGTTGGAAAAGGCCTGACCGGCATAATTGGCGCCGAGCAGCATGGCCTCGCGGGCATGACGATCATTGCCATTTTCGCAGGCCGCAATCAGGTTCGCTGAAAGAAGCTTCAGCGCCTCGCGGGCGAACGCATCGGAGAGCGGGTTCTTCTTGATCCGGCTCGTATAGGCTTCGATCGCATGAACCATGGCATCAATGCCGGTCGCAGCCGTATGAAGCGCGGGAAGACCGCAGGTCAGTTCTGCATCGAGGATTACGAAATCAGCGTAAAGCTGGCGAGCGACGACGCCCATCTTCGTGGTTTCGCCCGTCGTCAGAATGGTGATGTTCGTGACTTCCGAACCCGTTCCGGCGGTGGTCGGAATCTGGATCAGCGGCAGACGTCCGCCCTGTACCTTGCCGATACCGTAGAGCTCGGAAAGCTCCTGTTCGGAAACAATCAGCACGGCGGCGAGCTTGGCGATATCCATGGAGGAGCCGCCGCCCAGACCAAGCACGATATCGCAACCGGCAGCCTTTGCCTGCTCGACGCAGGCAAACAATACGGATTCCGGCGGATCGGCTACCACGTCGTCGAACACGCTGATACCGAATCCCGCCTTTTCGAGCGAGGCCAGCGCATGGTTGAGGACGCCGGCCTTGTGCAGGCCCTTGTCCGTCACGATCAGAATCCTGCGTTCCGAAAACCGTTCGCCGAGGATTTCGCCGAGGCGCTTCGCAGCGCTCCATTCGACGAGCATCGAGCCGACGGTGTCGAACGAAAATGGCTTGATCTCTGTTGTCATCATTCCACCCTTTTCACTTTCACCAGCGCCGAGGTCTCTCATTTCCTCACCGGCGCACAACGCTGGGCTATCCCGGAAACGCTCCTGTCTTGGGAAGGAGGCGTCCGGTAATTCTCCGATGCAGCCGATGCACCGGCAGTTCTGAAAGAAAAGCCTTGGGAGAAACTCTTCGCTTGTTCAATATATTGAACAATGTTCAAAACTGAATGATCGATACAGGATAAGAAGCCGGACTGTCAATTTCTCCCTTCGCCCAAGACGCTGAAATCCCTGCTGGAAAGTTCATCGGTGCATGCCCCCAGAGCAATAAACGATTGAAAATGTTCTCGTTCTTGGCGAGTGCCATCAGGCCGTTCGGTGAATATTTCACTCGAAATAACTTGCGGGGCTTCGTCCGAGGCTGCGCTTGAACGTTGCGGCGAAAGCGCTTGCGCTTTGGTATCCGCAATCAAGCGCCACGGTCACGACAGGCACGCCTGCGGCAAGCGCAGGCAAGGCAGCAAGCAAGCGGGCCTGCTGCCGCCAGCGACCGTAGGTCATGCCGGTTTCACGCTCGAAATGACGCATGAAACTGCGCCTGCTCATGCCAGTCCGCGAGGCGGCAGCATCGAGCGATAACTCCGTATCGGGCTCCGCTTGCAGCGTCTGGCAAAGGGTGCGTAGCCGGTGATCCGATGGCATGGACAGACTGAGGGGTTCGGCGGGCAGAAAAGTGAGTTCCTCCAACAGCAATTCGCAGACGCGGTGAGCGAAGGGTGTAGCTGGCCGGTCCTGCAATTCCACAAGACGCAGGATCAGTTCGCGCAGCAAGGAAGAAACTTCCACCACGCCGCAGGATGAGGGGAGGGATCGCGCGGCATCCGGATGGATAAAGATCGTACGAAACTGAACAGGTCCGTGGCTGCGGGTTGCGTGCTCCACCATCGGCGGCACCCACACGGCGCGATTGGGAGGAACGACCCAGCTACCGTTTTCGGTTGCAACGGTTACCACGCCGGACCGCGCATAGATCAATTGCGCATCGCGGTGACGGTGCGGCGGCCCTGCAAAGGATGCATCGTCCTGCGCGATGGTGGATATGGCGAGTGCAAGGGGCGCTGGATAATTCAGTGACATGGATTGACCCTTTTGCGCTCAATAATGGCCTTAAAGCGCAGGAATGCCAATATCCATTGACATATGATGGAGTGGAGAAGCCATTTTTAAGAAAGCCCCGCAGTGTCCGCTTGCGCCAGCCACAAGACACTTGTTTCAACGGAGTTGAACGCTCCGGCTGGCTGCGCACGCTTCGCTTTTTCGCTTCTTCTCCTTCGACTTACCGGCGACCGTTGGGCCTGATGGCATCCCGGCGGTCGTAACCTGCCGTCAATCCCATTTCCCAATTGTCGAAGCCGCTGCTCTCGCAGCCGAAGGAACTATTGTCATGATGCCAAACCCGGATAGCAAATATCGTCCTTTCATATCTCCGATCGAATTGCCGGATCGCGAGTGGCCGAACCGGCGGCTGGCGCAGCCGCCGCGCTGGGTCTCGACGGACCTGCGCGATGGCAATCAGGCGCTCGCCGACCCGATGGACGGCGAAAAGAAGATGCGTTTCTATCGCATGCTTCTGGAAATCGGTTTCAAGGAAATCGAGGTTGCGTTTCCTTCCGCTTCGCAAACGGAGTTCAACTTTGTTCGTCGGCTGATCGAAGAGGAACTGATACCTGACGATGTGACCATTCAGGTGCTCACCCAGTCGCGCGCTGACCTCATCGCACGCACTTTCGAATCCCTGCGCGGTGCACGTCAGGCCATCGTTCATCTTTATAATGCAACCGCGCCGCTGTTTCGTCGTGTGGTGTTCAACATGGAAAAGGACGAGATCGTCGATCTGGCGGTCAGTGGGATAACCGCCATGCTGGAAGAAAGCCGGAAACAACCAGAGACACGCTGGACTTTCGAATATTCGCCGGAAACCTTCTGTTTTACCGAGCCTGATTTCGCGCTGGAAATCTGCGAACGTGTTCTGGATGTCTGGCAGCCAACGCCCGAAAACAAGGCGATCCTCAACCTGCCGGCTACGGTCGAGGTGGCAATGCCGAATGTCTATGCGGACCAGATCGAATGGTTCTGCCGCAACCTGTCGCGCCGCGACAGCGTCATTATAAGCGTGCATCCGCACAATGACCGGGGGACGGCGGTGGCCGCCACGGAACAGGCCTTGCTGGCAGGCGCTGATCGCGTCGAGGGTTGCCTGTTCGGCAATGGCGAGCGCACCGGCAATGTCGATCTCGTTACGCTGGCGCTCAATTTCTATACGCAGGGCATCGACCCGAAGCTTTATTTCCCGGAGATGCGCTCCGTGGTGCGAACGGTCGAACATTGCAATGACTTGCCGGTTCATCCGCGCCACCCCTATGCGGGCGAACTGGTCCATACTGCTTTTTCCGGCTCGCATCAGGATGCGATCCGCAAGGGTTTTGCCGCGCATCAAAGCCGCAATGACGGCATATGGGAAATGCCCTATCTGCCCATTGATCCGAAAGATATCGGTGAAAGCTATGAAGCCGTCATCCGCGTCAACAGCCAGTCAGGCAAGGGCGGCGTGGCATGGGTGCTGGAGCAGGACCGGGGGCTGAAACTGCCGCGCCCGCTGCAAATCGATTTCAGCCGTCGCGTGCAGGCATTCGCCGACGATACCGGCAAGGAAACGACCGCCGAAATGATCTGGTCGCTGTTCCGCGATGTCTATCATCTGGAAGAGAATGCTGATTTCGAGCTGCTGAACTACAGGGAAAGCAGGCCCGCACGGAGCGGAGAGGCGCGTGTCTTCGCCGGGCGCATTCGGCATCGCGGGCAGGAAATCGCCATAACCGGGCGCGGCAATGGTTTGATATCAAGTGCGGTCTCGGCATTGCAGGCCGGTTGCGATATCGATCTGGAAATCGTCGACTATCACGAACATTCATTGAAAAAGGGCACTTACGCGAAGGCTGCGGCTTATATCGAATGCCGTACGCATGATGGACGGAAAGTTTTCGGCGTCGGGATCGACGACGATATCGCAACCGCGTCGATACGGGCTGTGTTGAGCGCTGCCGCGAATTTTTCCACGAGCGATGTCTAAAAAATGAGGAAGCAGACGAGATTTGCTCTTGACCTCAACCAAGGTTGAGGAACTAGAGAAGCATGGCCGATCATCTGGAGTATCGTCCATGCGCTTGTCGCTTCTTCTTGTTCCCCTTGCTTTTTCCACTGTCCTTCTTGTTTCGACAGCCGCCTCTGGTGAAGGGGCAGATGCTGCGGCCGGGGAAAAACTCTTCAAGCGATGCTCCGTCTGCCACACGGCGGATGCCGACGAAAGCAAACGCGGCCCATCACTGAAAAGCGTGGTGGGCCGCAAGGCCGCCTCCTATCCGGGCTATCCCTATTCGGATGCGATGCGCAAGGCGGCTGCCGAGGGGTTGGTCTGGAACGACGAGGAGTTGAAGGCTTTTCTCAGGAAGCCGCAGGCCGTGGTGAAGGGCACCTGGATGGCTTTTGCCGGACTGACCAGGGAAAAAGACCTCGAAAACATGATCGCCTATCTGAAACAGCATTCCGAATAGCTGTTTGGAACCGATATGGCCGAACGGACATCCCGACGTGAGGCCATGGCCGGTCGGAAGCGCTGCGGGGCGTTTTCCGACCGGCGCTATCAGGGACAGAAGCCGAAGGTTGCCTGACATGATGAACAGAAACGTGCTGCATATAGACCGCGACGCAATCGGCGCCGTTTCGAAGCGAGAGTTCGCGGATGCGATGTCGCGGATGGCCGCAACAGTGTCCGTGGTGACCGCATGCGATGCCGGTGAAGCCCACGGTCGCACGGTGACAGCGGTGTTGTCGCTTTCCGCCGAGCCGCCCATGGTTTTGGTTTCGGTGAAAAGCGACAGCGCGCTGGCAACGGCGATCCTCTCTGATGGCGGCTTCTCGCTCGCCATGCTCGCGGAAGGGCAGGAGATGATCGGCGATGCCTTCGCGGGAAAGGTTCCCCACGCGCAGAGATTTCTCATTGGTGTGTGGAGCGAATGGCCGTCTGGCAGGCCGCGTCTTTTCGGGGCTTCGGCCGCCATTGACTGCGAACTGGCGGGCAGCGTTCCAATGGCGGATCACACGCTTTTTGCCGGGCTGGTAACAAATACCGATCTGCCGCTGCATTCGCGCCCGTTGCTATGGGCACGCCGCAATTATCGCGCGTTGAGACATGACGCGGATTTATGACGCGTCTTGCAATTATGCGGGGCTGCGGCCTACACATTCGGCATGATCGAGTTTGACGATATGGAACATTCAGGTCTCAAGAAAAGCCTGACGGTTGGTGACGTTTCCCGGCGCGCCGGTGTGGCGGTCTCTACGGTCCATTTCTATGAAACCAAGGGGCTCATCGAGGGCTGGCGCACAGAGGGCAACCAGCGCCGCTATCACCGCGCCGTGCTGCGCCGCATTGCCATTATCAAGATCGCGCAACGCGCGGGCATTCCGCTTGCGATCATTCATGAAGCGCTGGAAGACCTTCCCCACGACCACGTGCCGACGGCGGAGGACTGGAGACGTTTTTCGGAAGCCTGGAAAGACATGCTTCAGGAACGCATCGACAGTCTGATGCAGCTTCGTGACCAGATAACGAGTTGCATCGGCTGCGGTTGTCTCTCGCTGTCCGAATGCCCGTTGCGAAATCCCGACGACATCCTCGGTCAGCAAGGCGCCGGTCCCCGAAGATTGATGGTCAAGCCCGGCAATCTCATCTGACTTCCCTGCATCTGGGACGAACCTTTCCGACGCTGCTGCGGCTCATTCGCGGCGGCGATCTTGCGGCGTTCCATGCCACATTTTGCAACAGTCAAAAGCCTTCGTTTCCAGTGGAAATAGCCTATTGACCTCAACCAAAGTTGAGGTCCTATAAACCTGTCGGCAACAATTCAGTTCACGGAGGCCGACAGTGCAAAGTTCGATCGAAGAAACAACACCAGCGGGAATTGCGGGACATGCGCCTGCTGGCTGGGGGGAGCTTCTAAGCGGTAAAAATGGCCTCTATGCCCTGGCTTTGGCCGGAGGTGTCACTCTCCATGCGGTCAATATGTATATCGCGACTACAGTCATGCCGAGCGTGGTGCAGGACATTGGCGGCATGGATTTCTATGCCTGGGCGACGACCTTGTTCGTCGTTGCCTCCATTCTGGGGGCTGCACTCACCGCGCGGCTGCTGAAAAGTGCCGGTCCAAGAGGCGCCTATGTCGTGGCGACCCTGCTGTTCGCAGCCGGCACACTGATCTCATCTCTGGCCATCAACATGCCGGTCATGCTGGCGGGGCGGAGCGTGCAAGGCCTCGGCGGCGGATTTCTTTACGCGCTCGCCTATGGTCTCACCCGTGTCGTGTTGCCGGAGCGCCTGTGGGGCCGGGCCATCGGTCTTATTTCCGCTATGTTCGGCGTGGCGACGCTCATCGGTCCGGCGATTGGCGGCATCTTTGCCGAATATGGCGCATGGCGCGCTGCTTTCTGGTCCTTGCTGCCGGTATCGGGTCTTTTCGCTGTGGTGGCATTCGCGACTTTGCCACGCTCGAGCTGGGATAGAAACGAGCGCGTTTCCATTCCGGTTCTTCAACTCATCCTCCTCACCGGCGCTGTCCTTGCGGTTTCAGCGGGGAGCCTGTCAGAGGAAACGCTATGGAAGATCGTCGGTCTGGGTGCTGCGATATTCATGATCGCCATCATCGCAGTCGTGGACCGCGACGCCAAGGCACGTCTCCTGCCGCGCCGCTCGTTCAGCCTGTCGACACCGCTCGGCGCTCTTTACCTTACGATCGCGCTTCTGATGCTCAGCATGCAGCCCGAAATATACGTGCCTTATCTGCTGCAGCACCTGCATGGCCAGTCTCCGCTCTGGGCAGGATATCTGGCGGCACTTATGGCAATCGGCTGGACGGTGGCATCCTTCCTCAGTTCCAGATGGCAGGAGAAGGGGGGCGACAGGCTTGTCGTTGCCGGACCCGTTCTCGCGCTTGCCGGTCTTGTCCTGCTCGCCATATTTCTCCCGATCCATGGCAACGGCAACTGGTCGCTGCTCGCGCCCGTCTGCCTTGGGCTCATCCTGATCGGTTTCGGGATTGGCCTTGCCTGGCCCAGCCTCGTTACCCGCGTCTATCAGAGCGCTCCCCTGACCGAGCAGGATCTCGCAGCGGGTGGAATGACGACCGTACAGCTCTTCGCCATAGCCTTCGGAACGGCGTGCGCGGGGATGGTTGCCAATTTTGCCGGTATTGCCGTGCCGGGAGGTGTGGAGGGCGCGGCAAATGCCTCGCTCTGGCTGTCGGTGATATTCGCGCTCGCGCCAGCAATTGCCGTGGCAGTCGCATTCAAGGTTATCCGTATCACGGGCGGAAAGGGCTGACCGATGCCGCGTTTCATCGCCAACATCCTCGATTCCCGTGCCAGCCTTTTGCTGGCGCGGGTGGTCCTTACCTTCGTTTTCTGGTCGAGTGGGCTGGCCAAGCTCTTCGACTTCGGCGCCAATGCTGCGGAAATGGAAAGCTTTGGTCTTCATCCGGGCTGGCTGTTCAACAGCGCAACTCTGCTTTTGCAGATTGGCGGATCGCTGATGATCATCTTCAATCGCGGAACCTGGCTGGCTTGTGGCGCGCTTGCCGTCTTTACGATCCTGACCATTCCCGTTGCCCACCCGTTCTGGGCGAAGGAAGGAGAAGAAGCTTTCCGGGATATGACGGTGGCGCTGGAGCACATATCGCTGATCGGCGGTCTCGCTCTCGCTGCAATTCTATCGCGCAAGGTCTAAACCACTGGACGCACTGATTGCCCTGCCTGTACCTTGCCTGTCGTCGGATCGATAGGCAGGGGAGGGCCTGGCATGGACGTGACGATCATAACGGGAGCATCGGATGGTATCGGCGCTGAAACCGCGCGGCAGATCGCCCAGCGCGACCGTGCCAGTGCTGCTCTGGTGCTCGCTGCGCGCAATGTGGACAAGCTGGAGAGGCTTGCCGCCGAATTGCGGCAACTGGGCAGCTCGGCCCTTGTGATACCCACCGACGTTAAGGATCGCGCTGCCTGCATCGCCCTGATCGACAAGGCGGTTTCCGCCTATGGCCGCATCGATACGCTGATCGTGAATGCGGGCATGTCGGCCCATGCCAATTTCGCCGAAATCAAGCCGGATGATCTCGATTGGATGCATGACCTGATGGAGTTGAACTATTGGGGCAGCGTCTGGCCTATCCATGCCGCACTTCCATATCTCGCTGCCAGCAGGGGGCGGATCGTCGCTGTCTCATCCGTGGCCGGATTGATCGGCGTGCCGGGGCGTACGGCCTATAGCGGAACGAAGTTCGCCCTCTCAGGCTTCTGCGAGGCGCTTCGCGCCGAACTGACCCCCAGCGGCATTTCCGTGACAATCGTCTATCCGGGTGTCGTCAAAACCGACATTCGCAAAGTAGGCTATGGCGCAAGCGGTGCCGCTCTTGGAACGAGCGGCGTGCGCGAGGATGACATGATGCCGGTCGAGGAAGCCGTGCGGCTGATGCTGGCGGGTGTCCAGGCGCGCAAACGCGAAGTGTTGATGACCAGGCAGATGCGGCTGGGGCGGTGGTTGAAGCTTATAGCTCCCGCTCTGGTGGACCGCATGGCGCTCAAGGCTATCAAGCCGGAATTCAGGCCGAAACCGATCACGCCCGCTAAATAGGCAGCGACAATGCCCGCTATTGAGGGGCGCGCTCGAACGACCCCGCTAATTTTCATGCCTTGTCACCAACTATCCGTTGACGAGTTTTTAACTTCGACTACTATATATAGTGTTCTAGGTTCTTTCGATTCGTCGGATCGAAAGCTAAGACGGGAATCCGGTGCGTTTCATCCATGATGGATGCGACAATGCCGGAGCTGCCCCCGCAACTGTAAGCGGAGAGTTCTGTCCATCACGTCACTGGCTCAGGCTGGGAAGGCGGGCAGAATGTTGATCCGTGAGCCAGGAGACCTGCCTTGAACGAGTACGTCCACGGGCGGGGTGTCCGGTTGGCGCGCAATCTTGTATGGCAAGCTTTGCCTTGCCGGTTGCTGCCTCGAACTTCCCGCTTTGTTTTTACGCATTCCCCGGCAAAACCGCTTTGCACTTTTGCTGGGATTTAGCTTCGGGGTGAAGTCCATGTTCAGTCTATTCAGTTTCAGTTCCGGTCCTCCCTTCCAGGGATAGTTTGTGCGGTCAGGCTGCTTGTTGGTGCGGCTGGCCTTTCCCCTGTCATGTGCCTTTCAACGCGCATTTCGCGATGCGCGAACGGCTTTTTGCGTCCTTCCAGGGCATTCCCTGTTTTTTCATGAACCGTTGGAAATGCTCTGTCTGTTTGTCTTGTCGCGCATCTCATCCGAAACGGGTTCCCACTTTTCGGGATGCGCTCTAACCAGCGAGAAAAAAATGAACGTCACCGTTTACAGCAAGCCCGCCTGCGTCCAGTGCACCGCCACCACGCGCGCCCTCGATCGTCAGGGCATCGAATATGAAGTCATCGATATTTCTGCCGATGCGGACGCCTTCGATCTCGTGAAGGGCATGGGCTACCGCCAGGTGCCGGTGGTTGTGGCAGGCGAATCCCATTGGGCGGGCTTCCGGCCCGATATGATCAGCTCTCTAGCCTGAGGCCTGTGGTCACATGAGCCTGATCGTCTATTTCTCCAGCCGGTCGGAAAATACGCACCGGTTCGTTGAACGGCTTGGAATGCGGTCAAACCGTATCCCGATGGACGGTTCAGGCGGATTGCAGGTGCGCGAGCCCTTTGTGCTCGTCACGCCCACATATGGCGGCGGCGGTTCCAAGGGCGCTGTCCCCAAGCCTGTGATCCGCTTTCTCAACGACGAGAGCAATCGCTCTTTCATCCGCGGCGTGATCGCCGCGGGAAACAGCAATTTCGGCGAGGCTTTCTGTATCGCCGGCAACATTATCTCCGCCAAATGTCGGGTTCCCTACCTCTACCGCTTCGAGCTTCTGGGAACCGACGAGGACATTGGCAATGTCAAAAACGGGATGGAACGATTTTGGACACGGCAGACACAACCCTGATACGGGAGCGAGAAGCTCGGCCCTTGGTGCAGGATGGACTGCAAACGGCGGGCTCCAGCAGCAAACCGTCAAAATCCACCGACGGGCTGGATTATCATGCGCTCAACGCAATGCTGAATCTTTATGACGACGAGGGAAAAATCCAGCTTGACCGCGACCGGCAGGCGGCGCGCCAATATTTCCTCCAGCACGTGAACCAGAACACGGTCTTTTTCCATAACCTTCGGGAAAAGCTAGATTATCTGGTGAGCGAAGGCTATTATGAGCAGGAAGTGCTGGATCAGTATTCCTTCAACTTCGTGCGCGATCTTTTCGACGAAGCCTATGCGAAGAAATTTCGCTTCCCGACATTTCTCGGCGCGTTCAAATATTACACCAGCTACACGCTGAAAACATTCGACGGGAAGCGATATCTGGAGCGCTATGAAGACCGCGTCTGCATGGTGGCGCTGGCGCTGGCGCGTGGCAATGAGCAACTCGCACGCGATCTGATGGAGGAGATTATCTCGGGACGCTACCAGCCTGCGACGCCGACTTTCCTCAATGCAGGCAAGAAGCAGCGCGGTGAGCTCGTTTCCTGTTTTCTGCTGCGGGTCGAGGACAATATGGAGTCCATCGGGCGCTCCATCAATTCGGCTTTGCAATTGTCGAAGCGGGGCGGGGGAGTGGCCCTGAGCCTTACCAATATTCGCGAGGCGGGGGCACCCATCAAGCAGATCCAGAACCAGTCATCCGGCATCATTCCGGTGATGAAGCTTCTTGAAGATTCCTTTTCCTACGCCAACCAGCTTGGCGCACGGCAGGGCGCGGGCGCGGTTTATCTGCATGCGCATCACCCGGACATCATGCGGTTTCTCGATACGAAGCGCGAAAATGCCGACGAGAAAATCCGCATCAAAACACTGTCGCTCGGCGTCGTCATTCCGGACATCACCTTCGAACTGGCGAAGAATAACGAGGATATGTACCTCTTCTCGCCCTATGATGTGGAGCGGGTTTACGGCATGCCGCTGACCGAGATTTCGGTCAGCGAAAAATACCGTGAAATGGTCGATGATGCACGCATTGCCAAGAAGAAGATCAATGCCCGCGAGTTCTTTCAGGTGCTGGCGGAAATCCAGTTTGAATCCGGTTATCCCTATATCATGTTCGAGGACACGGTGAACCGCGCCAACCCGATCGACGGGCGCATCACCATGAGCAATCTATGCTCGGAAATCCTTCAGGTGAGCGAGGCGAGCGTTTTCCGCGAAGACCTGTCCTATGATTATCTCGGCAAGGATATTTCGTGCAATCTCGGTTCGCTCAACATTGCAGCAGCAATGGACTCGTCCGATTTCGGCAAGACCATCGAGACCTCCATCCGGTCCCTGACTGCCGTTTCCGATATGAGCCATATCGGCTCCGTGCCGTCGGTCGCCCGCGGCAATGATGAAAGCCATGCCATCGGCCTCGGTCAGATGAACCTGCACGGTTATCTCGCCCGCGAGCGGATTTACTATGGCTCGGAGGAGGGCGTCGATTTCACCAATATCTATTTCTATACCGTGACATATCACGCGATCCGCGCATCGAACCTGATTGCGGTTGAGGCGGGCAAGTCGTTCAAAGGGTTCGAGAAGTCCAAATATGCATCGGGCGAATATTTCGACAAATATACCGAGCAGCTTTGGGAACCGGCGACCGAAAGGGTGCGCGAAATCTTCGACAAGGCGGGCATTGCCATTCCTACACAGGATGACTGGCGTGACCTGAAGAAAGCGGTGATGGAGGGCGGACTTTATAACCAGAATCTTCAGGCCGTGCCGCCGACAGGCTCGATCTCCTATATCAACCATTCGACCTCATCGATCCATCCGATCGTGTCGAAGATTGAAATCCGAAAAGAAGGCAAGATCGGTCGCGTCTATTATCCGGCAGCCTTCATGACCAATGACAATCTCGATTATTATCAGGATGCCTATGAGATCGGGCCGGAAAAGATCATCGATACCTATGCGGCGGCGACGCAGCACGTCGATCAGGGCCTGTCTTTGACATTGTTCTTCCGTGATACCGCAACCACCCGCGACATCAACCGTGCGCAGATCTACGCATGGAAGAAGGGCATCAAGACCATCTACTACATCCGCCTGCGCCAGATGGCGCTTTCCGGCACGGAAGTGCAGGGCTGTGTTTCCTGCGCCCTTTGACCCTGGTGACGACGAATGAATATCCAAGTGAAAACCAAGACCCCGAAGCCCGCCGCAGTGCGCGCGATCAACTGGAACCGGATTGAGGATGAAAAAGACCTTGAGGTCTGGAACCGTCTGACCGGAAATTTCTGGCTGCCGGAAAAAGTGCCGCTTTCCAATGACATTCAGTCATGGGAAACGCTGAAACGGGAGGAAAAGCAGCTGACGATCCGCGTCTTCACCGGGCTGACGCTTCTCGACACGATCCAGAATGCAGTTGGTGCAGTGAAGCTGATGGATGACGCTGTGACACCGCATGAAGAAGCGGTGCTATCCAACATCTCCTTCATGGAAGCGGTTCATGCGCGGTCCTATTCGTCGATTTTCTCCACACTATGCCTGACACCGGATGTCGATGATGCCTATCGCTGGTCTGAGGAAAACGAGTTTCTACAGCGCAAGTCCGTTCTCATTCTCGATCAATATCATGCTGGCGATCCACTGAAAAAGAAGATTGCCAGCGTCTTTCTGGAAAGTTTTTTGTTCTATTCGGGCTTCTATCTGCCGATGTACTGGTCGAGCCGCGCAAAGCTCACCAACACGGCCGATCTCATCCGGCTTATCATCCGCGATGAGGCAGTGCATGGCTATTATATCGGTTATAAGTTCCAACGCGGGCTGGAACGTTTGAACGGAGAACAGAAGCAGGAAATCAAGGATTTTGCCTTCGAACTTCTTCTGGAGCTCTACGACAACGAAGTTCGCTACACGGAAGCGCTCTATGACGGCGTGGGACTGACGGAAGATGTCAAGAAATTCCTGCATTACAACGCCAACAAGGCCCTGATGAACCTCGGCTATGAGGCACTGTTCCCGGCTGATGCGTGCAAGGTCAATCCGGCGATCCTGTCCGCGCTTTCGCCCAATGCGGACGAGAACCACGACTTTTTCTCCGGTTCCGGCTCGTCCTATGTCATTGGCAAGGCGGTGGCGACCGAGGATGAGGACTGGAGTTTCTGACGAGGCCTTGGGCGAGTTTTGCAGCGGGAGCGCGGTGCGCCCTTGCGGGTGCGCGGCGCTCCACGCTCAAAAGGCGAGTTTAGCGCAATCTACATCGAAAAAGTTCATTTTTTATTTGGCTTCTGTCGCGGTCCCGTTACAAGAGAGGCTCGGGCGGTAAAGGGCTAAAAATGGACACGCGGGGGCAGAACAACAAGGATGTGCCGCTTGCAGTCGATCTGGACGGAACTCTGGTTTCGACCGATCTGCTGTGGGAGGGGATTTTTCTTCTTCTGAAGAAGAACATTCTGTTCGTCTTCATGTTGCCGGTCTGGCTGTTCTCGGGAAAGGCATATCTCAAGCAACAGGTGGCGGACCGCGTAGCCCTCGATGTCTCGCGGCTTCCTTATCGAACCGAATTTCTGGATTTTCTGCGTCGAGAACATGCATCGGGCCGAATATTGGTCCTGATCACCACAGCCATTGAACCGATAGCCCGGGCTGTGGCGACGGAGCTGGGTATTTTCAGCGCTGTCTATTCGACAACTGCAGCGAAGAATCTCTCAGCAGCAAGCAAGGCCGATCTGCTGGTGGAGCGCTATGGGCGACACAGGTTCGATTATGCCGGAAGTGATCGCGACGATCTACCGGTTTTCGATGCGGCCCGACAGGTGATCCTGGTCGCGCCTGACCGTGCGGCGGCGCAGTTCCAGAAACGAACGGACTGCCAGGTTTTCCTTGCTGAAAAGCCGACCATCCGAACCTACGCCCGGATGCTGCGTGTCCATCAATGGCTGAAGAACCTGCTGGTCTTTGTTCCTGCTGCTCTGGCTCATGATATAGTGAAGCCCGACGTGTTCATTGCGGTTTGTCTGGCATTCGTCGCTTTCTCTGCGACGGCGTCTGCAATCTATATCGTCAACGATATTATCGACCTTCCGGTCGACCGGAGACACGTGCGAAAAAATCAGCGGCCCTTCGCGAGCGGCCAGATATCCATTCCTTTCGGCCTCGGTGTCGCGGCTCTGCTGCTGCTGTTGACGGCCGCCGTCTGTTTCTTCCTGCCGCCCGCTTTCACACTTGCGATCGTCACTTATCTGGTTTTCACTACCGCCTATACATTTGCCCTGAAGCGCATGTTGCTGGGCGACGTGATTTGTCTCGCGGGGCTTTACAGCTTGCGTCTTTTGGGTGGGTCGGCTGCCTCCCAAGTTCCGCCGTCTTTTTGGCTGATGGCCTTTGCCATGTTTTTCTTCCTTTCGCTGGCATTGGCGAAGCGCTATGTGGAATTGCAAGGCGCGATGGCGACGGAAAAGGACAAGATTGCCGGGCGAGGCTACCGCCCTGAAGACCGCGATATCGTCGGTCAGTGCGGGGTTGCCGCCGCATTTACCGCGGCACTGGTTCTGGCCCTTTATATCAACAGCGATGCGGTCAAGACCCTCTACACCTATCCCTGGCTGATATGGCCGCTCGGCCCGATGGTCCTCTACATGAACGTCCGCATATGGATATTGGCGCACCGGGGGGACATGGATGACGATCCGGTTCTCTTCATGGCCAAGGACTGGCGCAGTCAGGTCGTGATCGCGTTTGGCGCTGCACTGCTACTTGTGGCTGGACTGCGCTGATGGAACAGTCTTTCGACAGTTTCGGGCGTGTTGACCGGCGGCAGCGGCGCTTTCTACCGCTGGATCTGCTGGAGGCCGATTTCGCCGGTGCCTTGCACGAAGGTGCGAGCCTGCTGCCGTTTGGAAATGGTCGTTCCTATGGTGACAGCTGTCACAACGATGCAGGCTTCCTCGCGCCCATGCAGGCCCGAAGGAGGATACTCCAATTCGATCCCGATACGGGATTGCTGTCGGCTGAAAGCGGTACGCTTCTGAGCGATATCATCGCGCATGTCGCGCCGCATGGTTATTTCCTGCCCGTCACGCCCGGCACCCAGTTCGTCACATTGGGCGGGGCCATCGCCAATGACGTGCATGGCAAGAACCACCATCTGCGGGGAACGTTCGGGTGTCACGTCGACGGGCTGGATCTGCTTCGCTCGGACGGTGTTCGTTACAAATGTTCCGACGCCGAAAACATCGACCTGTTCCGGGCCACGATCGGTGGAATGGGGCTGACCGGATTGATTCTGCGTGCAACGATCCGGCTCATGCGGGTGGGCGGCCTCGATATTGAGGAAAAGATCCTGCCATTCGGTAGCCTCGATGCATATTTCGATATGGCAGAGGTTGCGGACCGGGAGAATGAATATGCCGTTGCCTGGGTCGATCAGCTTTCCGATGGGCGGGGCCTGCTGATGGTCGGCAATCATGTGAGGAAGGCCAGCGGCCCGCAGCCATCGAGAATGGGGCGGTTTGGCGTGCCTTTTGAACTGCCGTTCTCCGTACTGAACAGGACAAGCCTGTCATTGTTCAACGCGGCCTATTTTCGGCGCAAGGGACGGCTCAGAACGGCACACAGGGTGCCATATCGAAATTTTTTCTATCCGCTCGACAGCATCAGAAACTGGAACCGGCTTTATGGCCCAAGGGGGCTTTATCAGCATCAAAGCGTCGTTCCGTTCGATGCGGCGCGAAAGGTCATTCCCGCAATGCTGGAAGCAAGCCGCGCGGCCGGGCAGGTCTCGTTCCTGACGGTACTCAAGCGTTTCGGGTCGGTGAAGTCTCCCGGTCTCATGTCCTTTCCGATGCCTGGATATACGCTGACAATGGATTTTCCCAATCGGGGCGGCAAGACGCTGGAATTGTTGGATAGTCTGGACCAGATGGTCGTGGGCGTCGGGGGCCGGGTCAATCCGTACAAGGACCAGCGGATGAGCGCGGAGGTTTTCGCTGCAAGCTTTCCAGGCTGGCGCGACTTCGAGGTTTTTCGCGACAAGGCATTCAATTCCAATTTCTGGCGCCGCACGGCATTGACGTCCGGTGCGGCAGTTTAGGAAACGTGATGAAATATATTCCCTTCATCCTGTTCACAGTCATGACCAACGCTGCCGCGCAGTTGATGCTGAAATATGGCATGCTGTCGCTCGGCCCGATCAGTTTTTCCGCTGAAACAATGATCCAACGCATATTCCAGATCGTGTTCAACCCCTGGGTTTTTGCGGGTCTGCTGACCTTTGTGATCTCGATGGCATCGCATCTTTACGTGCTGTCGAAGGTGGACCTTTCCTTCGCCTATCCATTCCTCAGTCTTGCATATGTGGCGGTCGCGTTGTTCGCCTGGCTTTTGTTCAAGGAGGAACTGGGCGCATACAAGATCGCGGGCATTGCATTCATCTGCATCGGGACGGTGTTGATCGCGCAAAGCGGCAAATCGCCCGAACCGCAGGCGGATACGGGTGTGAGCCGGCAGACGCAAGGTTGAACGGGGCGGTATGATGAGACACGTAATTTTCGGTGGAGATGGATTTGTCGGTCGGTATCTCGCGCCCAAACTGCTCGCCGACGGTCAAGAGGTCATTGTCGCAGATATCGTGAAAAGCGATCTGCCGCATTATGCTGACGCCGTTTTTTTCGCGACCGATGTAACCGACCCGGCAGCAATCCGCAGACTGGGTATCCGCGCTGACGACGTGGTCTACAATCTCTCTGCCAAGATGCTCTCGCCGATACAGGTCCGCGCGAAGCGGCATGATTTCTTCTTTCCCGTCAATTATTACGGGACGGAGAACATCATCAAGGCAATGGATGTTGCCGGTGCGAGCAAGCTGATCCACTTCACCACCGACATGGTGTATGGCCACACTTATGTCTGGCCGCAGAAGGAAGACCATCCATGCAAGCCGCTCGGCGAGTATGGGCTTTCCAAGTTGAGAACCGAAGAACTCGCCGCTGAATGGCGCGAACGTGGAATGCATATATCCCTGTTCCGTCCTCGCCTTATCATCGGTCCCGGCCGTCTCGGCATTCTGGAAAAGCTGTTCAAGCTGATAGATAAAAATCTGCCGGTGCCGATGATCGGCTCGGGCAGAAACCCGTACCAGTTCGTTTCGGTGTTCGATTGTGCGGAGGCGGCACGCGCCGCTTTCAAAGCGGGTATCCCCAACGAGGCCTACAATCTCGGATCACTCAACCCGCCTCCCGTCCGCAAACTACTCGGTGATCTCATCCGTCATGCAGGATCGAAATCCATTCTGTTGCCGACGCCCGCCTGGGCAGTAAAGCGGACACTGGATCTGCTCGACTGGATGAACATGCCGATCATGGACCCGGAGCAATATCTCATCGCCGATGAAATGTGTGTTCTGGATGTTTCAAAGGGCGAGCGCGAGCTTGGCTGGGTGCCGCAATATCGGGACGAGGACATGTTGATCGCAGCCTATAGCGAATATCGCAGGAAAATCGGCGCGGCATCCTCGGGTGTACAGGCTTCTGAAACGGCATAGGGGCAAAAATGACCAGGACCAACGCAACGCCAAAGCCGAATCTGCTGACCGTAAGCGAGGCGAAAGCGCTCGATCTGCCACGCATGACCGAGCTGTTCACGACCCACCTTAATCCGGGCCAGCTTCATTTCATGAAGCTGCTCGGCTTTCACAAGGTGAAGATCGAACGAGCAGAAGGCATGTATTATTACGATCAGGACGGGCGCCCGATTCTCGATTTCTTCGGCGGCTTCGGGTCGCTTGCTTTTGGTCACAACCATCCGCGTATTCTCGAAGCACGTCGCCAATTTGAGGAAGAGATGCGCCACGAGATCGCGATCGCCTTCATGTCGCAATATGCGACTGCTCTTGCTTATGACATTGCGGCCTGCTCGCCAGGCGATCTGGACATGGTGTTTCTGGGGTCCTCCGGTTCCGAGGCGATGGAAGCGGCGATCAAGGTTGCCGAGCGCGCCGCCGGTCCGGAAAAGCCGAAAATCGTCTATGCGGAAAACTCATTTCACGGGAAGACCAAGGGCGTTCTGTCCGTCACGGATGGCGGGCTTTATCGCGGCGAATTCAAGCTTGTCGACAACACTGTACGGGTTCCCTTCGGTGACATTGCTGCCGTTGAAAACGCGTTTCGTTCGGACCCGGAAATCGGGGTGATCGTGCTGGAGACGGTGCAGGGCGGCGGCGGTATCATTCAGGCGGACGCAGAGTTCTGGCAGAAGCTGCGTCGCCTTTGTGACCAGCATGGTGTGATCTGGGTTGCCGATGAAGTGCAGTGCGGATTGGGCAGGACCGGGAAATTCTATGCTTTCGAGCATTATGGCGTCATACCGGACGTCACTGCGCTGGCGAAATCGCTGGGCGGGGGAAAGACGGCTATGGCCGCGATGATCGCCCGCCGTGGCATCTATATGAAAGCCTATGGCACGCCGAAGACTGCGATGATCCATGCAATGGCGACCTTCGGCGGGATTGGCGAAGCCTGCATCACGTCAATCGAAGCCTTGAATGTTCTCTACGATGAACATCTGATCGATAACGCTGCCGATGTCGGGGATTATCTTCTGGAAAGGCTGCGTGAGTTGCAGAGCCGTTATCCAGCTCTTCTGAAAGATGTGCGCGGGCAGGGGATGATGGTGGGACTGGAGTTCCATGATTTTTCCCAGACCATGCCGGCTGTGTTGCGGCCGGTTCTGGGGATGCTGGATGAGAAGCTCAAAGGCTCGCTCCCCGGCTTCATCGGCAGCCATCTGCTGCGCGATCATGGGGTTCTGGTTGCCTTTACCGAATACAATCGAAATGTCATTCGTCTTGAGCCGCCACTGATTTGCGGGCGCGAGCATGTGGATGCGTTCATCCAGGCGCTGGATGAGGTGCTTTCACGCGGGATCATCCGGATTGTGCGGGATTTCATCAAGGCTCAGATCAAGTAAGGGCCGATTACGGAAGAAGACCGGGGCGAAGCAGCAAATCCCAACAGGGGTTCAAAGCGATAACTGTGCGATCCTGTAGCGCCTCGAGGTATATCTTCTGCAAGGCAAGGCGATTGGTCGTTGTCGGGCATTTCGGGCGCAATACGCCGTCCGTTGCTTCCACGGCGGCTTTCGTTTCTTCGGACAGAACCGGGACCGTGCGGAACGGATCGGCGCCGATCTGGATATGTCGCGTAGCATCACGGTCCAAAATCCAGGCGAACGGGTTGACGAAATCAAGCGTCATGATGCTTTGCAGGCGAATGTTGGTGCGGGTTTCGAAGGATTTCAGGTCCGTCACCATCTGGTTTGCAGACAGGAGCCAGAAAACCTGGAAATCGATTTCCGAGTAAAGCTGCCAACTGGGTAGTTGTCCCTGTTTGGCCAGTGCTTCATACGCCGCGTTGTTCTGCGGATAATGGGATTGGAAAAGCTCTGCCCGCTGCAGGAAATCGGGCCGTGTCAGCACCTGACCCAGATTCTTCAACTCCGGCAAAGAGGGCTGGACATAAGTTGGCGCTACAGCGACGGCCCGCAAGGTCGTGTGCGCAACCTTGGCGAAAGTCGGAATGGAACAGAAAGCGGCCAGTGTCAGGAAAGCGATCTTGAAGTTCTGACTGCGAAGCTGCACTCGCCGAAAGATCATGATCAGAACAGGCCAAAGAAAAATAAACTCCTGGCTCCCGGTGTTCTGGGTTTCAAGGAAGACGCTGCCGATCAGCCCGACAGCGAGCCACACGGAGCTCCGGTCGAAGAAGTGGGGTTGTTCGCTGGAGGCCTGAGCACCGGACTGGCGCTGCTCGTTCCAGAAAAGCAACAGAACAAGGATTGAAGCTGGTAGAATGACGTCGAGCTTCAACGATATGACGGTCAGGAACCGCGGAAGCAGAGCCCCTTCATTCAGCGCCACCAATGTAGCGATATCGCGAACATATGCGCCGATGATTCCGTTATGCAACTCAAGAACAGACAGCGCCGCAGAAGCAACGGCCGCTGCGAGAAGGACATGGCGAATCGAAATTCTGCCAGCCAGAAGTGCTGTGAGTCCGAACAGCCCGCCTGCTAGAAAACCGGTTATTTTCATCAGGAGCAGGGCGGACATCGTCGCTGCGCAAAAGAGCGCAAGCTTCGCACTATCCCGCATGAACATCAGCCCGCACATGAGCACGTAAAGCAGAAGCGACGTGTGGCGGTTATAAATACCGAAACCATCCAGGCCGGGATATGGATAAAAGCTCTGTGTATTGGCGGGAAAGATGGCGAATACCAGAAATGGGACAAGGATAAGAAATCCGGTTGTTCGATTCCGAGGGTGAAGCTCAGCCAGCACTCCGAACATTAGCGGCGCTGCGACGATCAATATGGACCACTGAACGAGCAACAGCGGTTGCGCTTTCGGAAACAGGGATTGTCCCCATGCAAAAAGATAATAGCCAAGCGGTCCGACCGGTGTGGAGAAGTCCACATTGGGAACCTGGCCCGTCCTTATGCGCTGGGCCGCATCGAAATAGATGTAGCTGTCCCAGTACATCGGGCCGATAGGGACATTGAGCCGGAATGACAAGAGAACGACCAGCAGTATGAGCGTGAAAGCCAGCCAGAACATCGGCGCGCTCAGCAATGGCGCTCGTGCAATTTTGAAGCTCTTGCCGAAGAACATGAAACCCCACCCCCATGCGTCATGCGCAAAAACTAGCCGCAAACCCTTAAAACTACAGAAACAGCCGGAGGCCGTTGGATTCAACTCGATTTCAAAAGGGAGAAGACTTCCAGAAATGAGAACGCCCACTGCACTGGGAGGAGGAGTGTGCAGTGGGCGAATCTATAAAGCGCGATTGGGAGGAGGAGTATCGCGCTTTGGGTCCGGTTTTTGGGAGGAGGAGTAAAACCGAACAAGCCCAAAATAGGAATACGGCGTGCCGGTTACAAGGGGCAAGCTTGCAATGCAGATATGCATTTTTGGGTAGCTAAAAAGAAACCGCCCCGCAGCGGTCTAGCGCGCTGGGGCGGTACTCCCTCCTCCAAGTGAGAGGAACAATAACTCCGCTTATGGAGAAAGCAACCCCTTAATATAACTACACGATTTTCAGAAAATACTGAAAATTATGTACGGTTAGTAAATCGGTCGGGACTCAAAATGAGCGGTGGGAAAGCAGTCACAACGACATTGCAGTGCGTTTTATGCGAATCTTGTTGATGTGCTTGGATGGCCGATCGCAGGGAATTGTTCGGAAAGACAAGTGGCCTCAACCTCCGGGCGATATTGTTCACGGGTTTTCTAACAATGGTGCAAATTGCCTATTTATTTTTTTCAAAGCTGTGATTAAGTTCCACCATCTTCTTCGATTGGGGGCTTTCGAGGGAGATACGCCGCCTCAGCGCGTTCAGTCGCCGCGGGGCGGTTTTTGTTTGGGGGGTGGAAAGTGCATATCAGCAATGCAAGCTTGTTGATTGAGTGGGCGGGGCGAAGGGATTATTGAATATCCGTCCTGGCTTGCTCCTCCTCCCAAAAGCCGGGGCCGAGCGCGATACTCCTCTTCCCAATCGCGCTTACTGATCAAGCCCGCAACGCTCACCTCCTCCCGAGCCTTGCGGGCTTTTCTGTATCTTAGTCACGTAATTTTTCAGGCTGGAATGTATTGTTAGTTCCAGAATCGCAGCTAACGTTCCATTTTCATGGTGCGTGCACTCCTGAGAGCTCGCCCGCCTCGCGCCCCTAAGCCCCCCGCCCAAACGCGAGGCGGTTCCTTTGAGCGGGAACCTTCTCATAGCTTTATATTCCAGCGCATCTGGAAGAAGTTATTTCCAGCTGAAGTAGGCTGAGACAAACCGCGTCCGAAAGTCTGCGTTTTTCCGGCGGCTCATGCCCATTTCTGCACGCATTCCATCGCTCGGAAAAACGGAGGCACGTGCTTTATGTTGCGTATTGCTTCCGAAATTCTGAAGTTGGTCTGCTAAGAGAGGAACACCTCTTTACTTTTGTGTGGTGTGAAATAACTAAAATACACTTCGAAAACTGACGGATGAAGTTTCAACAATTCAGTCGGTGTGCAAGTGTTTCTGTTCATTTGGCTAAATAAAATATATTATAAATTTATAATACATTACGTAGCGTCACTTTTGATTGAAATTTAAGTTTATATTTTTCTGCATTGTCTTCTGTGGACGGTCGAAGAAACGTCAATTATCGCCCCAATTATCCGTTTACAATCAGGAGAAGGCTGAGTCGCTTTCGTTCTTGAGGCGCCTCTGGCTGTTCGAGCGGGCATGATGTTGCGTTCTGTGCCTGATGCGGATTCCCTGCGGATAGTTATTCTCTGATCGTCGGAAAGGAACGGATTCTCCAACTCAAGGAACCGTTCAAGCCCCGGAAATTAACCATCTGTTAACCATTGCGCATATAGACCGGATAAACCGTTTTTTAACCAAGATGAATCAAGTGCTAACACAGTCTCGTCCAATCCGCCTGAAAGGAAGGTCCTTTCTGGCGCTGGTCCTTTCGCCTGAATTGCCGCTCGATGGCTGGCTCGACAAGCTGGACGATCTTGCAGCGCGTTCGGTTGGGTTCTTTCTCAATCGTCCGATCGTTCTCGATCTTGAAAATGTAACGATCGAGCGCCCGCAACTGGTGCAATTGCTTGAGGATCTGGTTAGCCGCGGCGTCTGGATCACTGGTTTCGAAAATGCACGGCCTTCGCTCCTCGGTCCCGGCATGCCGCCGGCGATGCGGGGCGGACAGCCTGCAGCCGATTTCGATCCGGAGATCGCGGAATCGAAACCGAAAGAACGCGCGCCGGCTGCGCCAGCATCGGTGCAACTGGTCAAGGCTGTACCATCCATGGTCGTCACCGAGCCGGTCCGGTCGGGGCAGTCGATCTATTTTCCAGATGGCGATGTGACGATTGTCGGTTCTGTTGCATCCGGAGCGGAAGTGGTGGCTGGCGGATCGATCCACGTCTATGGCGCATTGCGCGGCCGCGCGATGGCGGGAACAGCCGGAAACGCCGATGCGCGCATTTTCTGCCGCAAGATGGAAGCCGAGCTTGTCGCTATCGACGGCCTCTACAAGACGGCGGAAGACATGGAAAGCAGATTGCGCGGACAGGCTGTCCAGCTGTGGCTCGACGGCGACTATATGATGGCCGAAACGCTGGGCTAGCACGTTTCCAACAGGCGAAACGCCTTTTGGGAGCGCAGGTCCCGAACTGATTTCAGGCACGTTTGAGTGCCGCAAAAGAAAAGCAGAGCATCTCATATCCCGGGTAACGGATGCTCTGGAGGCGCGCGGGAGATACAGGAGACAAATATGGCAAAAGTGATTGTTGTAACTTCCGGTAAAGGTGGCGTTGGCAAAACGACATCTACCGCCGCAATCGGCGCCGCGCTGGCGCAACGCGGCGAGAAGACCGTCGTTATCGATTTCGATGTCGGCCTGCGCAACCTCGACCTCGTCATGGGAGCGGAACGCCGCGTCGTGTTCGATCTGGTCAATGTCATTCAGGGCGATGCAAAGCTTCCGCAGGCCTTGATCCGCGACAAGCGTCTTGAGACGCTCTATCTGCTGCCGGCTTCGCAGACACGCGACAAGGATAATCTGACCATCGAGGGCGTCGACCGCGTCATGGAAGACCTCAAGAAGGAGTTCGACTGGATCATTTGCGACAGCCCTGCCGGAATTGAACGCGGTGCCACGCTGGCAATGCGCCATGCAGACATGGCGGTGGTCGTCACAAATCCCGAAGTATCGTCGGTGCGTGATTCCGATCGCATTATCGGCCTGCTGGACGCCAAGACGCTCAAGGCCGAGCGTGGCGAACGTGTGGAAAAACATCTTCTCCTGACCCGTTACGACCCGGTTCGCGCTGAACGCGGCGATATGCTGAAGGTTGAAGACGTTCTGGAAATCCTGTCCATCCCGCTTCTGGGCATCATTCCCGAAAGCCAGGACGTTCTGCGGGCCTCCAATATTGGTTCCCCCGTGACGCTTGCCGATCAGCGCAGTGCGCCTGCATTGGCTTACCTCGACGCAGCCCGCCGCCTTGCCGGTGAAGAAGTGCCGATGACTGTTCCATCCGAAAAGCGCGGCCTTCTGGGTAAACTTTTCGGAAGGAGAGCGGCATGAGCCTGTTTCGTTTCTTCAGCAAACCTGCTTCCGCGCCACAAGCGCGCGAACGGTTGCAGGTTCTGCTCGCCCATGAAAGGGCATCGCACGAACATTCCGATCTTGTCGCGGTATTGCGGGAGGAAATCCTTGCCGTCATCGCCAAGCATATCCAGATCGATCGTGACAAGGTCAGCGTGAAAATGGATCGGGGCGACCAGATGTCGACGCTGGAAGTCGATATCGAGCTTCCACTGAAGACGAAAGCGAAGGTGCGGGCAGCCTGACGAACACCGAACTTGCGGATAGCCAGAAAGATGGAGGGAAAACCATGAACCGCGGTGCACTTCTCACCAGATTGAAGGAGCTTCAGGAGCTTCCAAAGTTTCAGAAGCGGGATATCTGTAGCATAAGCGCTTTCTTGCAGCTCGAGGCACTGGCAGAGCACGTCAGGGTCTGTGAAGAGGCAGCAGGTGTCGCGCAAACGGGGCAGGATCATTGATCCTGCCTTTTTCTTGTTGTTCGCTTGGGCGATAGACAGCTCTTCGGAAAGCCAGCCGGAAGAGCGCGCCGGATATTCGCGCCTTCACGGCACGGCAAAGAACATCTGCAAATAGCAGCCGAGGAAAACAAGGGCGATCAGCGCCGCGATGAGGAACAGGAGCTTCATTCTTCATGCATCGCTCAATCGCTGTTCACGTTCAAGAAAACAGATGGTGATTGACCGAAGGGTAAGGAAAAGCCTTGTCTGGTTTCTCGCCTTGCGACAGCGCGCCCGGTTGGATGGCAGTCATTTTTGAGGAAGGGGCGCAAGTTCCCGGCGCGCTGTCGTGAGGACGGTCTGCGTCAATCCTGCAAGTCGGTCGGCCGCCAGGCGGTTCACTTGCCAGAACAAGGGAATATCCAGAGCCGTATCGGGGATTAGCTCAACCAGCCGCCCGGCTTTCAGATGCTCGCCGACCAATTGCACCGGGTTCATCCCCCATCCCATGCCTGACAGGCTTGCATCGACGAAGGCCTGCGTCGAGGGAAGCCAATGCGTCGGGCAAGTCATATCGGTTCCGAGAACAGAACGGACCCAGCGATCCTGCAATCTGTCCTTTTGGTTAAATGTCAGCGCGGGGGCCTTGGCAATCGCATCGCGGGTTACTCCGTCGGGAAAATACCGGGTGATGAAATCCGGCGATGCTGTGGCGCGATAGCGAAGAGTACCAAGCGGGGTGAGACGGCAGCCTTGCACGGGTTTGGGCAGGGAAGTGACAGCGGCGACGACGCGTCCCCGTTGCAGCCATTCGGCGGTGTGATCCTGGTCATCGACGGCAATGTTGAAGAGATAATCCGATGCGGTGCTGAAATGCGAAATCGCATTCAGAAACCAGGTGCCAAGGCTATCGGCGTTGGTGGCTATATGAAGCGTAACGCGCTGAGCACTATTCTCGCTGCCGGACAGTCCTGGCAATTCCGCCAGAAGCTCTCGTTCGAGCATGCCGACCTGCTCGATGTGACGGCATAGCCAATCACCCTTTTCAGTTGCCGTGCAGGGCGTTCCCCGCTCAATCAGGACCGCGCCCAGCCGCTCTTCCAGATGTTTGACGCGCTGGGAGATCGCAGACGGCGTAACACTCAAAGCACGTGCGGCTTTTTCAAAGCTGCCTGTCTGCACTACCATTGCCACTGCTCTCAGAGCAGAATAGTCGATCATTAGGTTTCCTAAACTGAGTTTATCAGATTTAACTATTCTAATGGGCTTCCGTCCGCTATCCAAGGGCCAACTTACTCCCAGATGGCGACCACTCATGAATCCTTCCGTCTACGTCACCGGCCTCACCATGGGCCTCAGCCTGATTGTTGCTATTGGCGCGCAAAACGCCTTCGTGTTGCGGCAGGGATTGCGGGATGAGCATGTGTTTGCTGTCAGTCTCGTTTGCGCCATATCGGATGCCATATTGATCCTTATTGGCGTGACGAGCTTCCAGAAGATCGCTGCCATCATGCCGGCGCTCGATCCCATCATGCGATACGGCGGAGCGGCTTTTCTGATCTGGTATGGTGCCCGAAGCCTCCATTCGGCCTTCACATCCTCTGCCGTACTGGCGACGGCGAACGGGGCGTCCGTAAGCCTGACGAGGACGCTGGCAACCTGTCTGGCGCTGACATGGCTCAATCCGCATGTTTATCTGGACACGGTCGTTCTTCTCGGAACGATCTCCACGCAGTTTCCCGGTTTGGAAACATCGTTTGCCGCAGGTGCGATCACTGCGTCTTTCGTGTTCTTCTTTTCGCTCGGTTTCGGTGCCCGCTGGTTGCGCCCGATTTTCGCCCGTCCATCTTCCTGGCGTATTCTGGAAGGCGTGATTGCACTTACGATGTGGTCAATTGCGCTGAAGCTCGTGATCGGCATGTAAGGAAAAAGCCGGAAGCGATAAACGCATCCGGCTTTTTTGAGTTTTCAGTGGGACGTTGTCTATAGTCCCATTGCCTTGAGTTCCTGAAGCGGAGGGATCGTCTCGAACATGACAGGATCGAGGCGGTCCCAGATGATCCCGCAGGTCGGCTTATGCGGGTCTTTAACCTCTATGGTGCGGGTGGGCGTGAAAATCACGTCCGCAACCGTGTCGTAGATATCGGGCGTCAGCTTTTCGGACAGAACCTGACAATCATGCACGACAGCGGCTGCCGGCGTAGCGGCGGTGATGCGACCCAGACGGTAGAGCATGCCCCATTCGGCATCGAAGAAACCATGCCCCTTGCCGAAACGGACCCCTTCCAGATTGATGGCCCCGGTGCCCGTGACCATGTAGTCGATGACCGGCAGGGCCGAGATGTCTTTCAGCGTTACCGGCTGCCCGACACGCTCCATGCCGTCAAGCGTTGACGCATAGAGGTAGTGATCCGGCGAAATCAGTTTCGGATCGAGAACCCAGAAGCCGCGCCTGATGGAGTAAGTGGTTATCAGAACGGTCTTGCCGTCCTTGAGGGCCTGAAGGCGAAGGCGGTCGAGACAATTGTCGGGCGTGATGAAGATGAAATCGGCATTCTGATAATAGCGATGGCTGGTCAGGCGGGCGACCGCCTCCTCGCCGCCTTCAAAATCCGCGATGAATTCGCCAAAGTCGAAATGGAAACGGCTATCCGGAACAGCGACCTTGCGCAACTCGCTCCACACACGTTCGCGAACGGAAGCTTTGTGATCGGTGATTTCCATGGGGACTCCTTGCATTTTAGTCTGCCGGGCTCATACCCCGGCGGGCGAGCACACGGCGCTCGCAGAGGGCTACGATCTGGTAGAAAAAGACAGACAGCATGACGGAGACCACGGCGACGGCCCAGATCATGCCGTAGTCGAGATATCCGCGCGATTGGTTGAGCAGGTTTCCAAGGCCTGTTCCGGTGGCCAGCCATTCGGCGATCATGACCCCGAGCAGAGCGCGCGGCACGGCGAGGCGGATGGCCGCGAAGAGATAGGGCAGGGACGCTGGCACCGACACCAGGCGTATCTGTTTCCAGACATTCGCGCCGTATGCGCGGGGTACATCCAGCGCAGCCCGGGGAACCAATGCCATACCCTGCGCCATGGTGACGAAGGCGGGAAAGAATGTGACCGAAATGGTGATCCAGAGGATGACGGACGGCCCGCGCCCCAGCAACAGAACGAGCAGAGGCGTCAGTGCAACCAGAGGCATCGTCTGAGTGACGAGGGCGACAGGCATGAAGCCGCGCACGATGGCTGGTTTGGCGACGGACGCAATGGCGAGTGCAAAGGCAAACAGGATGCCGGCGGCCATGCCGAGAAATGTGAGCGGCAAAGTCTGCAAAAGCGCTGTCAGCAGTTTGGTCTGGGCGGCGGTCGCGGACGGAGCGAGGAACAGATAATCGAACAGTCCGGCAGGTGTTTTCGCTATCATGGCTGGCGTTCCCATGACGACAAGCAACAGCCACCACAAAAGGAACGGAAGCGCGACTGAACAGACAGTGAGAACATAGTTCAGCCCGCGAGAGCGGTGTTGGACAACATCTGGAGCGCTGGCCGGGACGGTGATTGCCTTGGTGCTGCCCGTCAGTACCTTCGCAACAACAGAGAATAGCGCATAGGCCAGCCCCGCGAGCAGGGTAGCGCACAGGCCGATGCCCCATAACCGGGTCGGTTCGGCTCTCCCGAGAGAACCGATCAGATAGGCACCAAGACCGAAGCGACCTCCTCCGCCGAATTCGGCCAGGATGGAACCCAGAACCGCATTCGGAGCAGCAATGCGTAGACCCGCGAGAATCGACGGAAGTGCAGATCGCAATTGCGCCAGGCGCAGCACTTTCCAGCGGTTGCCGCCATATGCACGAACGATATCGATCATGCGGCGGTCCGTCTGGCTGATGCCTGTTACGGTGGCGGCCATGGTGATGAAATAACAACCAAGCGCTGCCAGCGTAATACGCGGCGTCATGCCCGAAAAGGTCAGCACCAGAATGGGCGATATGGCGATTGGAGGCAGTGCGAAAATCGCGATGTTGACGCCACGTCCGAGCTTTGCAGCAGCAGGAAATAGCGCGAACAGGATGCCTGCTGCCACGGCGATGAGATTGCCGATGATAAATCCAGCGCCTGCGCCTTCAAGTGTTGCCAGTATATGGGCGGGATAGTCGGCCCGATCTATCCAGAGACGAGCCAGTATAGCCGACGGTGCCGGAAGGGCGCCATCTGCGATCAGTGAGAAGCGACCGCATATCTCCCATATCGCAAGAAGGATAATCCAGTTGCGCAAGGTCGAGAGATGGGTGGACGGCTTCACGTCAGCCATGCAGGGCCTCCGCGACGGCATCCTCCAGCGCGTGGAACTGCGATGTGCTGAAAATCTCGGGGCTGCGCGGGCGCTCCAATGGAATATCGATGATCTGCGCGATGCGTCCGGGGCGACTGTGCATCACCACGATCCGGTCGGCGAGGAAAACCGCCTCGTCTATGCCGTGGGTAACAAGCAGGGTGGTCGCCTTGCTTTCCAGCCATATGCGTTGAAGCTCAATATTCATCTGGCGGCGCAATATCTGGTCGAGTGCGCCGAAAGGCTCGTCGAGAAACAGAACGCGCGGATCGGTAACCAGTGAGCGGGCAATTGCGACGCGCTGGCGCATGCCACCGGAAAGCTCGCCCGGAAGCGCCTTTTCGAAGCCTTTGAGACCGACAAGAGCGATAAGCTCGGCAATTCTGTGAGACTTCGCAGAACGCGAAAGACCGAGGACATCAAGCGGCAAAGCGATATTGTCTTCGACGCTGCGCCAGGGCATGAGCGCCGCGTCCTGAAAGGCCACGCCCGTCAGCCCGGCTTTTGCCGCCTTGACGGGGCTTTTATCCATAACCGAAATCGCGCCGCTGTCGGGTCGGTCAAGACCGAGTGCCAGCCGCAACATGGTCGACTTGCCGCAGCCCGATGGCCCGATAAGTGCTGTGAACGACCCGGCCGGGCATTCAAGGGAGACATCGGATAATGCAATTACATTCGTGCCACGCCCTGAAAAGGAGCGTGTCACGTTTTCAAGTTTGATCCCGGACATTTCTGGCATCAAATCTCTTCAAGAAGCGTGGTGTCGAAATGATCGCGCTTGGCGGCGATGCCGATCGTACCGAGAGCCGCGATCGTTTTTTCGATGGCTTCCTCGCTCATGGAGAATATGCCATGGGGGGACTCGATCAGCGGCTTCTGGGCAGTGTTGAAATAGACTTCATTTTCCACTGACCGGCCCGTACCCTTAAACCAGCTGTCGATAAATTTGGGCGGGTAGGCTGCCGGGTCCTTGAGGTTTTCATCCCAGCCCTTGCGGCTTGCGCGAAGGAAAGCAACAATATCCTTGCGCTTCGTCTTGAGCGTTTCTTCCGTAACGACCACCGTATCGTTGAAGATGGTGAAGCCGAAGTCATAAAGCAGGAAGAATATGGCCTCTTCACCGGCCTGCTTGATGGTGAAGGGAACGTTGGTCGTAAAATCAAGCGACGCGTCGATTTCACCCTTGATAAGCGGCGTTGGGTCATACGCGTAAGGGACGATGTTAACCTGGGACGGATCGATCCCCGAAATCTTCAGCATTGCCTCGACCGAGATGACATTGACCGGCGGTACCGCAAGGGTCTTGCCGATGAGATCCTTTGGTTCCCTGATCGGATTCTTGGCGAGCGAAACAATGCCGATGGGATTCTTCTGATATTGGGCGCCGATGATCTTGAAAGGTGCGCCCTGTTCGACGATAGCCTTGATCGTCGTGTCCGGAGTGGTGAGTGTCAGGTCAGCCTTGCCCGCAATGATCGCGCTTTCGGGGATGACATCCGGACCGCCGGAAATGTAATTGAGATCAAGGCCTTCTTCTCGATAAAAACCCTTGTCGGCCGCAACAAAATAGCCGCAGAATTCCGCGTCATTGATCCAGGACGCTTGAAAGTTGAACGGCGTATCGGCATCGGCAAAGCGGCTCATCGCAGGAAAGGTGGCAGCAGCTCCCATAAGTCCGAGAAAACGGCGACGATCCAAGGCAATATTCATCGAAACTTCCTTTTGGTGCTGAATTTTCAGGCTATGCCGCGTATGCGGGCGAGTTCACGCAATGGTGGAATCGATTGTATTTCCTCTGCCGAAACCTCGTTCCAGCGGACGCCGCGCGGTCGGCGACGATTGCGCGTTATTTCAATCAGACGGCTTGGTGTGGCAATGAAATCGAGAGCAATATCGCTTTCGGAGACGTTGAGGCGCTCTTCCACGATCTGCACGTCGTGGACTGCTGCGACAATCAGGGATTGCTCGTCTGCAAGCCCCAGGTCGGTGAACATGCCCCATTCCAGATCGAAGAACGCATGGCCTTTGCCAAAGCGGACTCCATCAATGGAAACAGCGGATGCGCCAGTCGCCACGACATCAAAACGGCCGATATGGGTCAGGTCTTCGAGGCTGACCGCTCGACCGAAATGTTCCATCCCGTCAAGCCAGGCTGCGGCTTTCTCCAACCCCGGGGGAACGGATCCCGGTTGCAGTAGGAGAAAGCCGCGCTGCATGCCGTAAGTCGGCATGATGAATGGTGTACCCGACTTGATCAGGCGACGGCGCAACTCGATCATGGAATTATCCGGAGTGACAAAAACCAGATTGGCCTTTGCAAACCCTTCAAGCGCCAGCAAACGATCGGTAGCTGCCTCGACACCCTCAAAGTCCGGAATGAATTCCGAAAATTTGAGGTGGAAGCGTGCATCAGGACGTGCGACATCTTTCAGTCGCTCCCAGATGCGCTGCCGGGTATTGCGGGAATACGCCATGGAGATTCCATGAATTTCAACGTTTCACTATCAATGAAACAAATGTTTCAGTATTGCAAGAGGCAATGATAAGCTTTTTTGGTGCATTAGAGATTCGGAATAAACGCACATGGCTTCACGTCTGGTACTGCGCATACAGGAGCGCTACGCAAAGCTCACGGCAGGAGAGCAGAAAATCGCGCAGCTAGTACTTGAGCGCGAGGACGATATTCTGATTCACTCCGCCACTGAAATCGCGGAGATGGCCGGTGTATCCAAGGCAACGACGGCCCGTTTCTTTCAACATCTGGGCTATGCCGATTTCAACGAAGTAAAACTTCAGGCGCGCGAGGAGCGCAATCGCACCGAGCCCTACGAATATTCGGCCACAATTGATGAAGAAGTGCCGCTGGTGCGTACCATCAGCGCGCATCTTGATCTGGAGATCGCCAATATCACGCGAACCTTCGAGGCGCTGCGTTCCGACAAGATGCGCGAGGCTGCGGAACTGATCGCGGCCGCGCCGCGTGTCTGGGTGATAGGAATGGGGGATGAGGAAGGGTTCGCACGCTATGCGCGGCTCCTGTTTTCCAGGCTGCGGCACAGCGTGATGATCCTTGGCATCAATCAGGGTTCATGGGCTGAAGATCTGGCCATGACCGGCCCGAAAGACGTGCTGTTGCTGATCACGCTGCCACCGCATCGGGCTCTGTTAAAGCAAATTCTGGGATATGCCGCTACGAGCCGGCTGAATATCGTGACCATTACGGACCGTGGATCGGTTTCAGAGGCGCAGCGATATGCCCGCGTCGTCCTTCCATGCCATGTCGACAGTTTCGCATTGGGGGCATCCTATACGGCTGTCAGCAGTGCCATTCGGCTTCTCGCTTTGACCTATGCTTCGCTTGCAGGGAAATCGGCGCAACAGCGACTGGAGATCGTTGCCGGGATACACGACGAACTTGACGATATAGACTGAAGTCTCCCCTTAGTTGCTGCGCACGTGCTCCGGGCGGAAGCCGACGCCGATCAGTCTGCCCGCGAGGTGCGCGAGGATTGGCCAGCGGGCGAGATACCGCATGAAAGCGGGCGGTCCATCCGGCCTCCCGTTTTTCGTCTCGCGTTTGCGGCGATCGCTGCGCATCATGAGTTGCAGCTTTTGCGTCGCCTTTGTGGGAAAGCGGCGTCGCGCCTCGACGGCTGCAAGATGGCGGGACAAGACGTCGTTACTCTTGAGCGGCGCAGCCAGATTATTTGCGGCCGCTACAGCATCCTGAATGGCAAGATTGACTCCGAAACCACCGATAGGCGACATGGCATGGGCGGCATCGCCGATGCATAAAAGTCCCGGTTTCCACCACTTCTTCAGTCGATCGATGCGCACACTCAACAGATGGACGTCGTCCCATGTATGTATTTCGTCCATCCGGTCAGGGGGCAATGGGGATACTTTCGCTACCGCTTCCCTGAATGCATCGAGCCCTTTCTGTTTTACCTCGGCGAAAGTCTGCTTGCGCAGCACATAACCGCATTGCCAGGAGTCGCCGCGATCGATCATGACGAACCCCTGCCTGGGGCCGCCATGACCCATCGTATAGGGCGGGTCATCGGGAAGGTGAGACAGTTTCATCCAGAGTATCTCGCTTGGCGAACCAAAGCTCTCGATCTCCATACCGGCTTTTGTGCGCACCACGGAGTTTCTGCCGTCGGCACCCACTACGAGTTTAGCGCTGATATCGATCGTTTCAGCGGGCGTTGCCGCAACTAGACCGGTGACGTTTCCGTCCCGTTCAATCAGTTCCACTACGTTGGCCGGCATTATGAGTTTGAAATTAGGATACTTCGCAGCTTCGCGTGCAATGTAATCCAGAAATTCCCATTGTGGCATGAAAGCGATGAATCTGCACCGCGCTGGAATCCTGGAAAAATCCGCTATCGTTATGTCCTGGCCGCCGATCTCCGCATGTAAGCGGTACGCCTTGGTATGGGGTAACGCAAGCAGGCCGTCCAGCAAGCCAAGCTCATGCATGATCTGAAGAGTGGATGGATGAATTGTGTCGCCACGGAAATCCCGCAGAAAATCCGGGTGCTTCTCGAGAACCGTCACGCTCACGCCTGAACGGGCAAGCAGAAGACCTAACATCAAGCCTGCTGGCCCGCCGCCCGCTATCACGCAGTCCGTCTTTATGGAGTTGCTATGCGATGTGACTGGCTGCGTCATGACTTATCCACTCAACCATGCTGGTGCGGTCCAAAAGACATAAAAAGACCGGCGCTCTCGTAGGTCAAGCGCCGGCTGGAAGTCTACGCGACCAGAAGAGGTCAAAACATGAATTAAATTATCATGTTTTATTTGTCAAGTTATCAGCCAACGACCGGAAGCCGCAGAAAATGAATGCTATAATGTTATAAACTCAAAACAGCACGTTTTTTGGGGGGCTAGCCGAGAGCGGGCGGCTTGCTTTTACCGAGCTGACGTTCCCGGAAGACAGAAAACAGTCCGGCGCCTACGACGATAAGCGCACCGGCGACAATGTTCCATGTCAGCTGTTCATGGAATACCGTAACTGCGATACATGCGCCTATAACAAGTTGAAGATAGGTGATGGGCTGCACTTCTCCAGCCTCCAGAATGTCATAGGCACGGATCAGGAAGTAGTGACTCGCGATGCCGCAGGCGCAAAGAGCCGCCATCCAGAACCAGTCGCTCCGTGCAATCGGCATCAGATAGAAGCTGCCTACGAATGTAAGGGCCGCAGCACCAGCCATCCCGGTATAGAAGAAGCTGGTCATGGCGTCGTCGCTTTTGCTGACGGCGCGCGTCGCAACAGCATAGACGGCGAACATGACCATCGCTGCAACAGGCAGAAGCAGGGACGCGTCGAACTTGGCATTGACGGGATTAATGATCAGCAGGACACCGATCAGTCCAACGATGATCGCCGTCCAGCGCCTCCATCCCACCTTTTCACCCAAAAACGGTACGGAAAGCATGGTCACCAGCAGCGGTGCACCCTGAAAGATCGATTGCGCCGTTGCCATGCCTGCACGGCTGAGCGCGAAGATGAAGGTCACGATTTCGGCGGCAAGCAGAATACCGCGAAAAAGCTGCAGAAATGGGCGGTTCGTCGCGGCAGCTTTGGCGATGCCGCCGGAGCGAATGGCAAGCAGAAGAACGAAAGCTGCAAAAACCCAATAGCGGATCATCGTTATCAGGATGGGCGAATAATGCGTACCAAGGTACTTCGAGATACCATCCTGCGTCGCGAAAATGGTAACCGCGAGAAGTGTGAATAGATAGCCTTGGCCTTTGCGTGTCATGGCGCACTCATATCGGGACAATCCCGCAGGTGCTACCCATAAATTCTCATATGCTCAGATAGTATGGGGCCGGACTTTATCGACAGAAAGGCCGGCGATTAGCGCCGGCCTCTCCGTGGTCAAAACTGCTTTCGCTCAGTTTTCGGTATGGTGCTGCTTGGCGAGGTCCTCAACGCTCACGTCCGGTTCATTGCGGGTTTTATAAAGCGAATACAGTACTCCGCTTGCGAGGATGGCCAGCGTCGCGACAAGCGACAGCAGCGTGTTGATGTGAACGCCGAGCGGCACGAGGAAAATCTTGATGCCGATAAGCACCAGAATGATTGCAAGCGAGACCTGCAGATAGCGGAACCGGTTCATCGCAGCGGCGAGTGCGAAGTAAAGCGCACGCAAACCCAGAACGGCAAAGATGTTCGAGGTGTAGACAATGAACGTGTCCTGGGTAACGGCGAAGACGGCCGGGACAGAGTCGACCGCGAAGATGAGGTCGACTGTTTCCACCATGATCAGAGCAACTGCCAGTGGTGTCAGCCAGGTGACCATCTTGCCGGTCTTCGGATGCGGTTGCTTGACCGTAAAATTGCGGCCATGCAACTCGCTGGTGATGTTGAACCGACGGCGCAGAAATTTGAAAACGGCGTTCTGTTCGATGTCAGGCGTCTCGTCCTTGTGACCGAACATCTTGAAGCCGGTGAAAACAAGGAACGCGCCGAAGAGGAAAAGAATCCAGTTGAACTCGTGCACAAGTGCCGCGCCCAGCCCGATCAGGATTGCTCTGAAGGCGATGACACCGAGAATACCCCAGAACAACACGCGGTGCTGATAAAGGCGCGGAATGCCGAGAAAGCCGAAGATCGTGGCGATGACAAACATATTGTCCATCGCGAGGCTCTGCTCGATCAAGTAACCGGTATAAAACTCCAGGCCGGCTTCCGCTCCGCGCTGCCACCACACCCAGCCACCGAAGGCCAATGCGATCAGAACATAGAAGCCATAAAGCAGGAGGCTTTCCTTGGCTTCGATCTCGTGTTCGTCACGATGGAGAATGCCGAGGTCGAAGACAAGCAAGCCCACGACGACAACAATGAATGCCGCCCAAAAATATACAGGTGTACCAAGAAAATCGCCCGATAGGGCTACAATAAGCGAATCCATCGCCGGACCATCTCCATTTGAACAAGTGGAGCAGCCCCGACATCGCCATAGCGGTAGCCATGACCAGAGGGGCCCGGCGCTGCATTTCTTCAAATGTGTATGGTTTGGCCAAGTTCAAGAGTGGAAACTGAATTTTTTGTAATGTTGCTCGAATTCGAAATAGCCAAGGAGATCGCGGGCCCGAAGGGGCCCTATTCCTGAGTGTGTGCAATGGATACTGATAGTTGGGGTCAGGCACCGAACGCCGAGCACTGAGGGAGCATTTTTTTGGCAATGGCGACATGAACTTGCCGCCAAAAAGCTAAAAAGTATCCAAGCTTTTTCTCGAAAGCAAATGGCTGGGGGACCTGGATTCGAACCAAGACTAACGGAGTCAGAGTCCGCTGTTCTACCCTTAAACTATCCCCCAGCAGGGATTTGCATACGCCTTCAACTTGGAGGCCCGCAAGCGCGACAGAAGCGTGTACTCGTTCGCGACGGCCCCCATCTAGCGAACTCAAACACCGAACGCAACACTTTTCTTTGAAAAAAATCAAAGCGATTTCAGTTATCCAGCGATTGCTTATTTCGAGTGTTCGGACCGTTGCGAAATGGCTTGCAGAGAAGTGTCCTTCCCAAGCAGCCACATAAAAAAGCCCGGCCAGCGGAGGAGCGGCCGGGCAATGGGCAGGCTGGCCGGGAGGGGGCCCGGCATGTGAAGGTGGCGCCTGCCAGATGTAGAGACTACCGGTTCAGCATATCCGGCGTGTTGCCTTGATCCGCAGACGTGCGTCTGCTAGTTCGCTTAGAACCTGGGTAGGATCCTCAATGCCTCGATAATGCACTGCCGTGTAGATATCCTCACGGCGCAGCCCGATATCGCGTAGCATGTGATCGTCAAAGTCGCTCAGGTTCAGCAATTGCCGTCGACCCTTGGAAAACGCCCAGCGACGCATGATCGACGTGAATACGGCTTTCACCATTTGCGTGAGCGTGGAGGTCGAGGCGCTCGTTGCCGGTAAATGCGTGGTCGTTATCTTGCTTGTCGCTGTCATGTCCGCTCTCCTTTGATTTAGCGGGGCTAGGTTATCCTCATCGTCAGGGTCATTCGCTTGCGCGGCTCCTTTTCCTTTACGATGGCGGCTTTATCCAACAATCGAATTGATTGTTCCAGCGAATGTTTTTAATGTCATTCTTCAATAATAGTGATGGATCACGCTAATGAGCACGCCTCTGGATCTCGATCAGTTGCAGACCTTCATAGCCATCGCGGACATGGGCAGTTTTACGCGTGCCGCGGACGCTGTTTTCAAGACGCAATCAGCCGTTTCGATGCAGATGCGCCGTCTGGAAGAGCGCATCGGCAAACCTTTGTTCGAACGCGACGGACGGACCAATCGTCTTACCGAAGAGGGGGAGCGGCTATTGCTCTATGCACGCCGCATGATGCAGCTCAATGGTGAAACCATCGCGGCCTTCGACGATACTCAACTGGAAGGCCACGTTCGCATCGGCACACCGGACGATTATGCCGATCGCTTTCTGCCGGAAATCATGGCGCGGTTTGCACGATCGAACCCGCGCGTCGAATTGTCGGTTGTGTGCGAACCCACCGTCAATCTGGACGAAATGATCCGTCGTGGAACGCTGGATATTGCCCTAGTCACCCAGTGCGATGACAAACGCCGGTCCGAGGTGGTTCGCACGGAGCCCTTGCTTTGGGTTACGTCCGCCAACCACGCGGTGCACGAAGAAGCCGTATTGCCGCTGGCTGTCGGGCGTCCAACCTGTATCTGGCGTCATGCCGCTATCGATGTGCTGGAAGCGGCCCGGCGTGATTATCGCATCATAATCACGAGTTGGTCTGCGACAGTGCTGGCGGCGGCAGTTCTTTCCGGGCTTGCGGTTTCGGTACTTCCGGAGTGCGCGCTCCGCCCGGGTATGCGTGTTCTTGGCGAAGCTGACGGGTTTGGAATGCTGCCGGAATTCGGCATCGGCATCATGCGCGGCCATACAAAACAAAACGCTGTCGTAGATGCACTTGCGCAGCACATCATTGAAAGTCTAGACAATATATCGTCACCGCAACCGGGCGCGATGGCTTCGGCTGAAATATCGCCGTTTCCTGCGGTCCGCACGAGGAGGGTGCGAGCCAACGAATTGCTGCCAGGCTGGTGACGAAGCAGTAAATCGCCGCATGGCTTCTTGACCAGCCATGCCACCTGGTTGCCTATGATGGGATGAGCATGGGTTCCGATTCGAGTTTTACCGGCGCATCGTCCAATGTCGCTGAATATAGCGTGTCCGAGATTTCCGGCGCGTTGAAGCGCACGGTCGAGGATGTGTTCGGGCATGTGCGCGTGCGCGGCGAAATTTCCGGCTATCGTGGTCCGCATTCGTCGGGCCATGCCTATTTCGCGTTGAAAGATGATCGGTCGCGTCTTGAGGCCGTGATCTGGCGCGGCTCGATGAGTCGGCTGCGCTTCCGTCCTGAAGAAGGAATGGAGGTCATCGCCACTGGCAAGCTCACGACCTATCCGGGTTCTTCAAAGTATCAGATTGTCATCGAACAGATGGAACCCGCCGGCGCGGGCGCCCTGATGGCGCTTCTGGAAGAACGCAAACGGCGGCTGGCTTCGGAAGGCCTTTTCGATCCCGCCGTCAAGCAACTCCTCCCTTTCATGCCTCGTGTGATCGGGGTGGTTACTTCTCCAACCGGGGCAGTCATTCGCGACGTTATTCACCGGATTGCAGACCGTTATCCGCTGCACGTCATCGTCTGGCCCGTGCGTGTGCAGGGCGAAACAAGCGGTCCGGAAGTGGCCACCGCAGTACATGGTTTCAATACTTTGCCGGAGGGCGGGGCAATTCCGCGGCCCGACGTGGTCATCGTGGCGCGCGGTGGCGGCAGTCTTGAGGACCTTTGGGGGTTTAACGACGAAATCGTCGTTCGGGCTGTTGCCGCATCGCACATACCCGTGATTTCGGCTGTCGGCCACGAAACCGACTGGACCTTGATCGATCTCGCAGCCGACATTCGCGCCCCCACGCCGACCGGTGCGGCGGAAATGGCCGTGCCGGTAAAGGCCGACCTGCTGGCGGCGCTGGCGGGGCAATCCGCACGGCTTTCCTCGGCTATTTCCCGTTTTATCGATCTGAAACGGCGAAGCCACCGTTCGGCGGCGCGCGCTCTCCCATCGGCTGACCAGTTGCTGGCTTTGCCGCGTCGGCGGTTCGATGAAGCGGCTTCGCGTCTCACCCGTGCTCTTTTCGTCAACACGCAGAAGAAGCGGGTACACTTTGAAGGGCATGTGCGACAGCTATCGCCGCGCCTTCTGCAACGTCGGTTTACGGAACTGGAACGCGGTATTTCCGTTCTCGGGCAAAGATTGCCTCGAGCCCTTGAGACATTCCTGAGGGAGCGCCGAACGACCTTTACACATCGGGCAAATCGTCTATCGGCAGAGCCGATACTGCGGCGCACGAAACTTGCAACCAATTCCATGGAACAGCTGGACCGCCGTCGTGACCAGGCGGTGCGAATTCTCATCGAAAGAGCCAAACGGCGCGGGCAGGAACTGGAGCGCCTCATGCGCACGCTTTCTTACGAAAGCGTGCTGGAGCGTGGTTTTGCGGTTGTCTTCGACGCAGAAGGGAAGCCGATAAAGCAGGCTGCAACCGTATCGGCGGGTGACGCCTTGTCGATACGGTTTCGCGATGGTGACGTGGCTGTCATTGCGGATGAGGGGGGCGGGAGCGAGCCCGCAAAGCCCGTTCAAACAAAGAAAGTTCAATCTCCCGGATCCGGTAATCAGGGATCGCTATTTTAGCAACAGTCGCTCGCTGTATTTTCCGCTTTGTGCCGGGTTTGTGCAGCCTTAAGGCTGACTTAAGCTTGAGCATCTTTTTCTCGCGCATCTGTCATTGCTAGAGATTCAGGATGTCGCGTAAAAAATCCCAGGACGACCTTACAAATGGCTTCGCGAAGGCTGCTTTCAGCCGTCGCGGCTTTCTCATAGGCGCCAGCGCCTTTGCATTGTCGGGCTGTGTCTCGACGGTGCCAGAGCCGTCTCAACCGGTTAAAAAACTGCCTCAACCTGCGCCGTCGCGACCGGTACCGCTGATGTACCAGGCGTTGCCTGACGAACAATTCCCGATCCCGGCCGTCGATACGAGCAAGGTCGATCCCAAATTCTGGCGGCAGGAGGTCGATTATCCAACCGATGAAGTGAAAGGCACTGTTATCGTCGATACGCCGAACAAGTATCTCTACCATGTTCTCGGTAATGGCCGGGCCATGCGCTATGGTATTGGGGTCGGGCGCGATGGTTTTGCCTGGGCGGGACGCGCAAAGATCGCTTACAAGCGCCAATGGCCGCGCTGGACGCCGCCGGATGAGATGGTCGCGCGTCAACCCGCCCTGGAGCCTTACAGCATCGCCAATGGCGGAATGCCTCCGGGGATCAAGAACCCGCTTGGCGCACGAGCGATGTACATTCACAAGGATGGGCGGGACACGCTTTATCGCATTCACGGATCACCGGAAGCCTGGAGCATCGGCAAGGCGGTATCGTCCGGGTGCATCCGTATGCTCAATCAGGATGTAATCGATCTTTACAACAATGTGCGCGATGGCAGCACAATCGTCGTGATACCGGATCCCAGCAAAGGCCAGCAGGTTGTGAGCTGAAAAAAAGGGCGCGAATAACGCGCCCTTTTTTAATGGATGTGGTCGAGGCCTACGCTCAGTAGGCATATTCCAGAAAGATTGGGTCGACCGACCCTGCCCATACACTGTTATATGCTTTCAGCATGCGCTCGGCGTCTGTGATGCCAGCCGCAACGATTTCCTCAAGCGGTGCGAGGAAATGCGTTTCGTCATGGCCATCGCTGTTGAGCTTGTTGCGGTTCAAAAGGCCGAGCCTGGAAATTTTCAGAGTTTCGCGTGCGACCTGTTCCAGCGGCTTGCCGCGGAAGGTTGTATTCAGTGCCTTGGCTGGAACTTCGTTGCGCAGCGCGAGAACTTCTTCGTAGGTCCAGTCCTTGGTCAGAAGCTCGGCCGCCGTCAAAGCTTCTTCGTCGTAGAGCAGGCCGACCCAGTAGGCGGGAAGTGCGCAGATGCGGCGCCAGGGGCCACCATCGGCTCCGCGCATCTCCAGGAAGCGCTTCAGGCGCACTTCCGGGAAAAGAGTGGAAAGGTGGTTGGTCCAGTCGCCCATGTTGGGTAGCGGGTCACTTACTTCGCCTTTCAGCGCTCCATTCATGAACTGCCGGAACGTGACATGCGTGCAGTCATGATAATGACCGTCGCGCAGGATGAAATACATCGGAACATCAAGCGCCCATTCGACATAGTCAGCAAAACCAAAATTTTCCGAAAAGACGAAAGGCAGAACGCCCGAACGCTGATTGTCGGTATCGCGCCAGATATTCGAACGCCAGGACAGCAGGCGGTTCGGCTTGCCTTCCGTGAATGGAGAACTGGCGAAAAGTGCTGTCGCCACAGATTGCAGCTTCATGGATACCTGCATCTTGCGGCGCATGTCCCGTTCGGAACTGAAATCCAGATTCACCTGAATGGTTGAAGTGCGGTACATCATGTCCAGACCTTCATGCCCCACTTTCGGCATGTAGTTGGTCATGATCTTGTAGCGCGATTTCGGCATGATGGGCGTTTCGGCCAAGGTCCATTTCGGGCTGCCGCCAACGCCAAGAAAGCGGATGCCGAGCGGCTCTGCAATTTCGCGAACCTGGGAAAGATGTGCATTCACCTCACGGCATGTCTGATGAATGGTGGAAAGTGGTGCCCCGGAAAGCTCAAATTGGCCACCGGGCTCAAGCGAAATCGCACCCTGTCCGGTTGGTTCTACCAGACCGATGATGTTGCCTTCATCGATGATGGGCTCCCAGCCAAGCTTGGCCTGCATGCCTTCGAGGATGGCTTTGATACCGCGCGGACCCTCATAGGGAACCGGACTGTTGTCGGCTGTATAGAATGGAAATTTTTCATGCTCGGTGCCGATGCGCCAGGCGTCTTTGGGCTTGCATCCGCCAGCCAGATAACCTGCCAGTTGTTCAACGCCCGTCAGTGCCGTTTCGTCCGTCGTATCGCGCGCCATGCAGTCTGTCCCTAGTCGATTTTTCGCGTTTCAGCGTGATTGGACAAATTTGTCAAATCACGCAAGTCAATTCCATTGAACATCGGGTTTCGAGAATGTCATCCTGCATTGCGCCAGTCTCCGAGCACGGATTGCACCAAAGCCATGGCTGCGACGGCAGCGGTATCGGCGCGCAGGATTCGTGGGCCGAGGGGAATAGCCGTCACGTATGGGAGCCTTCGGAGTGTCTGGCGCTCGTCTTCGGAAAAACCACCTTCCGGACCGATCAGCAATGCGGCAGGGCCGGGCTTCATGGCTTGCAAGATGGTCAGCGGATCGTCCGATTCGTGTCCTTCATCGCAGAAGATCAGGTGACGGGTTTCGTCCCACTGCTCGATGAATCGGTCAAAGCGAATGGTTTCGCGGCATGCCGGCAAGGAAAGAACGCCGCACTGTTCCGCGGCTTCTATCGCATTGACCCTGATACGGTCGGTTCCGAGTTTCGGTACCTGAGTGTGCTGTGTAATGACCGGTTGCAGAACGCCCGCACCCATCTCCACTGCTTTTTGCACCATATAATCCAGCCGTCCCTGTTTCAGCGGGGCGAAGCAATAGATCAGGTCACTTGCTGGGGGCTGCGGACGCGTTTGATCGAAAGGTTCGAGAAAAAGCCGCTTTTTACCTTCCGGCCTCAGTCGTGATTTCCATTCACCGTCACGTCCGTTGAAGGCGAGGATTTCATCCCCCTCCTTCAATCGCAGGACATGGGTAAGATAATGTGCGGCCTGCGAGGCAACCTCGATCTGGCTGCCAGATTGGAGGTCGTTTTCGACGTACAGTCTCTGCATTTTGTAATTTGCGCGCATGTCAGCATCGATGGCAGAGGGCAGGGGCGGCGGTCAAGCGCTTTGGCGACGCATGTCGAGGCAATCGATGAGCATTCCTACACAAACAATTGATGGGAAATATCAGGGAAGTTGCATTTAACTAGATTGTATCCATATAGGTATGAAGCTATCTATTTGAATGGAATTGATGTGATGAAACAAGCGTGGGTCGAATTCGCGCCGCTTCTTGCCAGTACTGCCAGAGGATGGCGGAAAGCTTTCGATGCGGCGATGGCGGAACATGGTCTTTCCGACGCGAAAGCCATACCGCTGATGACCCTCTTGCGGCATGGAGATCGTATTCCTCAAGGTGTGCTGGCCGAAAGGGTCGGTATTGAGGGCGCCACGATTGTCCGGGTCGTCGATGAGCTGGAAAAGGATGGCCTGATCCAGCGGATTGCCGATGATGCCGATCGTCGCGTCAAGCTCATCCAACTGACAGGGGATGGCCGCGCTCTTGCCGCCAAGGTGGAAAAGTCTGCTGCCCGTCTTCGCGCTCTTTTCCTCGGCGATTTCGACTCCGATGCGGTCGATGTCGCCATGGAAGTCTTGCGCAAGCTGAATGAGAAATTTCAAACATAGTCTTTCTGATCGGCCGTCTGACCGGAAAGACGCAGTGCGTTCAACCGGTGCCCCCACAAGCCATGACGAAACCAGCCGAAACAAACCCCAAATTTTGGGATGTAGTCTTTTCATTGAAGACTTTCGCTGCGGGCATGCTTGCGCTGTGGATCGGTTTGGTGGCCAATCTGCCCAATCCTTACTGGTCCATTGCGGCGGTCTATATCGTGGCGCATCCCTTGTCTGGGGCCACCACGTCCAAGGGGTTCTATCGCCTCATCGGTACGATTATTGGCGGCGCGGTGACCATTCTGTTCGTGCCGCATCTCGTCAATTCGCCTGAAATTCTGACATTGGCCATCGGCCTCTGGATGGGGCTTTGCCTTGCAATCAGCCTGCTTGACGGCACACCGCGCAGCTATCTGTTCATGCTTGCCGGTTATACGGTGGCAATCGCCAGCTTTGCCGTTGTTTCCGTGCCGGAAACCACCTTCGACTACGCCGTGGGACGAGTGGAGGAAATCGCGATCGGCATCATTTGTGCCGCTGTCGTCAATCGTCTCGTTTTTCCGCGCCATAGCGGTCCGGTGCTCGTCAGTCGTATCGATAACTGGCTGCGGGATGGTTCAAAGCTCGCGCTCGCGAGCTTGCGGGGGGAAGGCGCGACGCCCGAATTCCTTCGGGATCGGCAGCGTTTGGCGGCCGATGCGCTGGAGCTGCGCAATCTGACCACGCATGTTGCCTATGACACCTCGTCGATCAGGAATGTCGGTGCGCTGCTTCATGTGTTGCAGCAGCGCATGGTGGCGGTTCTTCCGATCATATCAAGCCTGCACGACGTGCTGGCGCTGAAGCCCGGTGAAAACGAGAAGCCCTGGCATCCGGCGGTGCAAAAGCTCCTGGACGAAGCTTGCGACTGGATAGAAAGCGGCGAGAACCTGACGGAGGAACGCCGCGCCGTCCTGTTACGGCTGATCGAAGACATTGACCGGCACGGGAAAGATGCGACAAGCTGGGGCGAATTGCTGCCTTTCAACGTGGCTGCGCGCGTTCGCGATCTGGTCCAGATATGGAGCGATTGTATCACACTGCGTCAGGATATCCTGTCGGGTTCGCGGCATTCGCTACGGTGGCGCCGTTATGACGCCCATCTGAAAGCTCGCCCCATGCATCGCGACTACGGCATGGCGCTTCTGTCAGGCTTTTCGGCTTTTCTGGCCACCTGCGTGGCAACCGCTTTCTGGATCGCCAGCGGCTGGTCCCAAGGCAGCGCCGCAGCCATGATGGCGGGCATCTTCTGCTGCATCTTCGCAACGATGGACGATCCTGTGCCAGTCATGCGCAAGTTCAACTGGCTGCTTCTGATCGTCATTGCGGCTGCTTTCATTTTTGAATTCGCGCTTCTGCCGCTTGTGGACGGCTTCTTCCCGCTGGTTCTGGTGCTGGGGCTTTTCCTCATTCCGGCAGGCCTGCTGCTTGCCATTCCGTCGCAATTTTTGCTGGGAATGGTTCTTTGCGTAAATCTGCCGAACATGCTCATGCTGCAGGGCCATCTGACCCACGATTTTGTGAGTTTTGCCAACGCCAATCTGGCCACGGTTCTGGGGATCGTGATCGCCGCGGCGGTAACTTCGATTGTACGATCGGTGGGGGCGGAATGGAGCGTTCGCCGCCTGATCAAGGCGGGCTGGAACGACATCGCGCTTGCCGCCGAACGCCGCCCGGGACGACATCGCCGCCAGCGCATGAACCGCCTGCTGCTCCGCATGATCGACCGCATCGGCATGATGACACCTCGCCTGGCGCTGGTTGCGGCGGCTGATGTCGCGAAGGTCGATTTGCTGCGCGACCTGCGAAACGGCATGAACACGATCGATCTTCAGCAATATCGTTCCAAGCTGCCCGAAAACTGCCGGGCGGCTGTTGATGCGGTGCTGGACGGTGTCGGTGCGCATTACAGAGCCTTGGCCAGCAAGCCGCAGGAGGCTGATGAGATCGACAGAAATCTGCTCGTCTCCATCGACGAAGCGATCACGACCATCATCGAAAGCGGATCGCCGGCAAATGCCAAGCGCACAAGAATGGCGCTGGTCGCCCTGCGCTTCAACCTTTTCCCGAAAGCGCCGCCTTTTGCCTTGCCGCCGCGTCCGCTGATGGAACTTCCGCAAGCAGCCTAGAACAACAATGTGATTTGTGATGCAACCTGAACTCGACATTTACGGAATTTACATTCCGACCCTCGGCGTGCTGGCGCTCGGAGCCTATTTCGCAAACACGATTATGCAACGCCTTCTGGCGCGCGCCCGCTTCTACCGTTTCGTATGGCACCGGCCCCTGTTCGATGCTGCCATGTATTTTTGCATTCTCGGCTCAGCAGCCGTCATTCTCAATGGACCGCTATGAAAAAGCTCTTTGCACATTCAGGCCGTGTGTTTGTAACCCTCGTCATGGTCACGATGGCGGGGCTTCTTGGCTGGCATTTGTGGGACTATTACATGAACGCGCCTTGGACGCGCGACGGCAAGATTCGTGCGGATGTTGTGCGTGTTGCGCCGGATGTTTCTGGACTGGTTGGCGAAGTGCTCGTTCATGATAATGAAGCGGTCCACCGTGGCGATGTGATCTTCCGCATCGATCAGGCCCGTTACAAGCTCGCCCTGCAAACGGCGGAAGCCAAGATCGATAGCAGCAAGGCGGCGCTCGACATGGCCAACCGCGATCTGGTTCGCTATCGCCAGCTTAACGATACGACCGTGACGCGTCAGAAACTGGAACAGATTGAAACGACGGCTCAGCAGGCAGAAGCTGCCTATCGGCAGGCGCAGCTGGATCGCGATCTTGCAGCGCTCAATCTGGACCGTTCATCGGTGAAAGCGCCCGTAAACGGCGTGGTGACCAACTTCTCGCTTCAACCGGGTGACTATGTTTCCGCAGGTTCGGCTGTGACGGCTCTCGTTGACACGGATTCCTACTACGTCTCCGGTTATTTTGAGGAAAACAAGCTCGAACGTATCCAGGTAGGCGATCCGGTGGTGATCGATATCATGGGCAGCAAGGTTCAGCTCAAGGGGAAGGTCGAAGGTATTGCGGGAGGTATCGAGGATCGCGAGCGCAGCGACTCATCCAGCCTGCTGGCGAATGTTTCGCCAACATTCAACTGGGTCCGGCTGGCGCAACGCGTTCCGGTGCGTGTGAAGCTTGAAGACGTGCCTGATGGTGTACACCTTGTTGCGGGCCGGACAGTCAGCGTGTCGATAGTGAACTGATCGATGACCCCGCTGTTGTCCGGGTCATTTCCATGTTACCGAATGTGAAAGTCGGTGGGGGATTCTCATGGGTGTACTGGTCGTTCAAAACTACCAAGGCTCCGGGTTGGGGCAGATTGAACCCATACTGACAGATGCGGGTTTTTCCATCGATCTGCGTCATCCCTACGATGGGGATGCGCTACCGGCGGCCGACGATGGATATCGGGCCCTGATCGTTCTGGGTGGCGAACAGAATGCGCTCGCCGATGACGAATGTCCTTATTTCCCGCATTTGCTTGAACTGATACGCAAGTTTGGCCGCAGCGATAAGGCCGTTCTCGGCATTTGTCTGGGCAGCCAGCTCATAGCTCGCGCATATGGCGGCGAGAACATTCTGGATCGACCCATGGAGTTCGGCTGGCGGGAGGTTCAGCTCACGGAAGAGGGTAAAAGCGATCCAGTCCTGTCCGCGGCGGGTGAGGCCTTTCCAATCTTTCACTGGCACCGCGACACGTTTTCGCTTCCCGGGAATGCCATCCACATGGCCACCAGCGATATGACACCTCATCAGGCCTATCGCATCGGGCGTGCGGTCTACGGTACGCAGTTCCATTTCGAGGCAGACACAAAGCTTGTGGCAGAGTGGAACGATCAGCTTGGCGGCTTGATATCAGGCTTCGCACCTCAGTGGACTGAGCAGTACCCAGTCCTTGCAGAGACATTGGGGATAAAGGCAGATGCTGCAGGCGCTGTATTAGCAAAAGCTTGGGTTAGCCAAATCTAGACGCATCGTAACTGCCTTTTAACCTTAAGTCGCAGTTTTGCGTTGCCGCTTTGCCACACCGTTCAGCCAAACAGTGCTTCCCCGAAAAAAGCGGTGATCCGGCTGGAACCGTTCAGTTGCGGGTAACTTTTTTCGGGTGTAACTGAACGCCGTCTCCCCGGGCAGCGACCGAATGGGCAAGGCTGATCGCCATGCTCGCAAGTGGCGGCTCGTCTAACGAACTTTGTCCGGCCCCGTCGAAAGAGTTTCCGAATATGACCGCCAAGCATGCCGCTCTTCTCACCGTTCTGATGGTTTCCGCGATTGTGTTCATGGCAGTCGGCATATTCACCGTCGACGCAGGCGACAATGCTATGTCGACCGACGGGTACGGCATTTCGAGCGCGCACTAGATCGCGTTTCGATCTGATTGGATCAGGTCGGCGTTTTATCTCTTTTTGACGCGCGTCTTTTCCGAAAGCCGTTTCACAGTTTTCGGGATGCGCCCTAAGTGCATTATCTCGCTTCGATAAAACGCTTTTCCGCGCCATCGATCACGATGGCCGAAAGCTGTCCGCTTTTCCACGCATAGGTGTCGAGATTGACCCTGTTGGGTTGAATGTCGATGGCGCTTTGTGGGGTATGTCCGTGGACGACGACTTTTTCGAATGGTTCAGTCCATTTCAGGAAGGCTGTGCGAATCCAGATCAGCTCTTCGGGATCTTGTGCATCGAGCGGCACAGCGGGATTGATGCCGGCGTGGCAGAAGAAGAAATCGCCAAAACCGACCGAGCGGGGCATGGTGCGGATGAAATCTATATGACTTTGCGGAACGGCTTTGACGAGCGCGGCATGACCATGGCGGGCTGAAACCGCATCGTTAAAATCAATTTCCACACCGTAGGACCGAGCGGTGTCAATGCCGCCATGCAGCGCGAATATCCCGGCGATGTCCCCCGTTGCCAGATAAGTGAGAAAACCGTCGTCGTGATTGCCAAGCAGCGAAATCACGCGCTCGTCCCGTTCCGACGCATCGATCAGGAAATCCAGCACCTCCTTCGATTTCGGACCGCGATCGATATAGTCACCCAGATGAATGATGCGCCAGTCGTGAACGGGCCGGCGATCAAGGTCGGCACGGATCAGCCCATGCATATCCAGAAGCAAGTCCAGGCGGCCATGTATGTCGCCAATTGCATAAAGGCGGATACCGTCAGGCCCTTTCGCATCTTTGAAAACAACACTCATTCGCCGTTATCATCCTTCACGTCTTTGGCTGTCTTCACGCCGGCCCGCTGCCGGTAGCGCAGGCGCGAGACACGTTCGCGTTCTTCGTGAAGCTCGCGATCATGTGTCGCCTGCTCCACGAAACGGATGTGTTTTTGAACCGCTTCCCGGGCCGCTTGCGGATTGCCGGCCATCACTGCATCGTAAATGGCGCGATGCTGCGACAAAAACATGTCGGCGACGCCGGGATAGCTGTAGATAAGGCTGCGATTGTAAAAAACGCCATCCTTCAGCAGTTGATAGCATGACCGCAAGGTGTGCAGGAGAACGATGTTATGAGCGGCTTCGCCAATGGCATTGTGCAGTTCAACGTCTAGGCGCGCTTCCGTGTCGAAATCACTAGCGCCATGAGCCTTTTCCATGGCTTCCATGATTTCGGTCAAAAGCGCCTTGTCTGCCGGTGTGGCTCGAAGCGCGGCATATTCGGCGGCAATGCTTTCGATTTCGCGACGATATTCGAGATAGTCCGCTGTCGCCTTGCGGTGATCGGCAAACAGCTTCACGACAGGCGCGCTGAATACCTGCCCGATCACATCAGCAACGAACGTACCTCCTCCATGGCGGGAAATCAGAAGTTCTGCGGTCTCAAGTCTCTTTAGAGCGTCGCGCAGGATTGGGCGCGAAATATCGAACTGGCGCGCCAGCTCGCGTTCACCGGGAAGCCGGTCGCCGCCACGCAGAACGCCTTCGAGGATAAGCGTTTCGATCTGGTGCACAACATCATCTGCTGTGCGGCTTGCCTGTATGCGTGAAAAAACCGTTTCCGCCATGCCGTCTGAAGCCTCTCTGTAACGGCGGCAAAGTAGCCGTTAGCCCCATATCCGGCAACGGAATATATTGGAATTGAAAGCCCGGTTCATAAGACAACCGGGCTTTCGTGCTTTGTCATCGAAAAATGATCAGGCTTTATTGCGCTTGCGTGTTGCTACGAGGACGAAAAGTCCTGCGACCACGCCATACATCGCCCATTTGAATGGAAGTGCGTCTGCGGTCTCGCTACGGATGGGCAGTACGGTCACGGTGCCGGGACGGCTTTCCACACCGGGTTTGCCTTCGGCTTTAGCCTGTTCGATCTGCTGAGGGGAAACGACCCATTCGGCGCCACGCGATTTGTCATAAAACATGAAGCCGCAGCCAACGATCACGGCGACGATAATTGCAAGAATGAAGCGTACAGGTGTGTTCATCATTTTTCCCAGAAAATCAGGATAGCAGGAGGAGGGCATCCGATTCGCTTGAATAACGGAGTGCGGAGGGAGCTAAGTCTTTTGAATCAAAAGCTTAGTCAGCTTTATATGCTGGCACGCTGATATAAAGCACGTGGCTTATTAACCGACGAATGAAAGCTGGTCTATTTTTTTGCTGCTTCGTGGTGGGATGTCCCGCTCTCCCAATAGGGAACGGGGCCATAAAGATCGGCAAGGTAGTCGATGAACAGCCGGACCTTTGCTGGAAGAAACTGTTTCGATGGATAGACGGCATGAATTGCTACGTTGCGAGAAGCGGCATAGTCGGGCAGAACCTGTACCAGCTTTCCGGCCGCAAGTTCTGGCCCGATGTCCCAGGTTGAGCGCTGCGCGATACCAAGGCCCGCGAGCACTGCCTCCCTTACCATTTCGCTGGAATTGGTCTGCAAGGGCCCGACCGGACGGATGACGATCGGCCCTTTGGGGCCTTCCAGCCGCCAGGGGTCGTTGTTGTGCGGGGCAAGGCAGATGTGGTCTTGCAGGTCCTCAATCGTCTGTGGCGTGCCGCGTTCTGCGATATAGCCGGGCGATGCAACGAGAATGCGGCGCACGGGCGCTAGGCGACGTGCGACGAGTGTTGAATCGGAAAGTTCCGCGATCCGGATAGCAAGATCGTAACCATCCCCCACAATGTCCACCATTTCGTCGGTGAGCTGCATATTGACGGTGAGATCGGCATTGGCGCGCATGAAGGGCACGAGATAAGGCGCAATATGCATGCGACCGAAAGTCGTCGGGGCCGAAATTTTCAATGTACCCCGTGCGTCGGCGGAACGGCGGGCGACAAAGGCTTCCGCTTCCTCGATGTTGGAGAGAATGGCGAGAACGCGCTCATGATAGCCCTGACCGGCCTCGGTAAGTGCGATCTGGCGCGTCGTACGTTGAAGCAGGCGGGTTCCGAGCCGCTCTTCCAGACGTCCGAGGCGTTTTGAAACCACCGCTGGGGAAAGGCCCAGATCACGAGCGGCGGCTGACATGCTGCCCGTTGCCACGACGCGGGCAAAGATTTCCATATCTGCCAGACTGCTCATCATGCTCTGCTATCCCACTTCCTGCTGCATTTGCTAAAGCTTTGGGTTTTAAAAGCATCTAGCCGAGCGCTGGGAAACTAGGCAAGTAATTATGCCGCGGCGTGGAAACTGTTTAACCATCGGCTAAAGTGGTAAAAATGATTTACCACTTGACGAAAATGGTGTGGAGTGCACTTTGACCGCATAAGTGGTGGAGGAGAATATGAGCGGACTCATAATGCCGGAGCCGGACGCGTCCGTCATGCAAAAGCGTGAGCAGATCGTCGCGGACCTGCGCGGCATAGTGCCCGGCGAAGGCGTTGTCGATGCGATCAATGCGATGCGTGTGTTCGAGAGCGACGGTCTGACGGCACATCGCTCGCTGCCGCTGGTCGTCGTGCTCCCTGAAACCGTCGATCAGGTTGCGCGGGTTCTGCGCTATTGTCACGATAACAATGTTCGTGTCGTGCCGAGAGGGGCGGGGACTTCGCTCTCCGGTGGCTCCATGCCGTTGCAGGATGCCGTGCTTCTGGTCATGTCACGCTTCAACCGCATTCTGGAAATCGACTATCCTAACCGTGTCGCCGTGGTGCAGCCCGGCGTGACCAATCTCGGTATCACCAAGGCCGTCGAACATGAGGGCTTTTATTACGCGCCCGATCCATCATCGCAGATTGCCTGCTCCATCGGCGGAAACGTCGCGGAAAATGCCGGTGGAGTGCATTGCCTCAAATACGGGCTCACGGCCAACAACGTGCTCGGGATCGAAATGGTGTTGATTACGGGCGAGGTAATCCGGCTCGGTGGCAAGCATCTCGATAGCGAGGGCTACGATCTCCTCGGCCTGATGACCGGTTCGGAAGGGCTGCTCGGCGTCGTGACCGAAATTACGGTACGCATCCTGCAAAAGCCCGAAACAGCGCGGGCGGTGATGGTTGGCTTTCCCTCCAGCGAACAGGCCGGGCAGTGCGTGGCCGATATCATCGGCGCAGGCATCATTCCGGGCGGCATGGAGATGATGGACAGACCAGCCATCAAAGCCGCAGAAGATTTTGTGCGGGTGGGCTATCCGCTTGACGTCGAAGCCTTGTTGATCGTCGAATTGGATGGGCCGCCCGTTGAGGTGGACTATCTGATTGGGCGGGTCGAAGCGCTGGCGCTCAGAAATGGCTCGACAACCTGTATCCTGTCTCAGTCGGAAGAGCAGCGTCTGGCTTTCTGGGCAGGGCGCAAGGCGGCGTTTCCGGCAGTGGGGCGCATCTCGCCGGATTATCTGTGCATGGACGGCACGATCCCGCGCAAGGAACTACCGCGAGTGCTGTCGGGTATGCGCGACCTGTCGGAGAAATACGGACTGCGTGTCGCCAATGTGTTCCATGCGGGCGACGGCAATCTGCACCCGTTGATCCTTTACGACGCGAATATTCCGGGCGAGCTGGAAGCCGCGGAGAATTTCGGTGCCGATATTTTGCGGCTATGTGTGAAAGTCGGCGGCGTTCTCACCGGCGAACATGGGGTCGGCATAGAAAAGCGCGATTTGATGCCGGAAATGTTCAACGAAATCGATCTCGACCAGCAGATGCGGGTCAAATGTGCCTTTGATGCCAAGCATCTGCTCAATCCCGGCAAGGTCTTTCCGCAATTGCGTCGCTGTGCCGAACTTGGCCGTATGCATGTACATCGTGGGGAACTGGCTTTCCCTGACATTCCGCGATTCTGATCTGAGGTCTGGTTCATGAGTGATAGAACTATTCTCAAGCCGCAGGACGAAGCGGGCGTTGTTGACGCGGTGCAAGAAGCTTTGGCCGGTTCTACGCCGCTGGAGATTATTGGCCACGGTTCAAAGCGTGGCATTGGCCATCGGGTCGATGCAGGTCATGTGCTGGATGTGTCTGAACTTAAGGGCGTGACCTTGTACGAACCGGACGAACTGGTGCTTTCCGCCAAGGCAGGAACACCGATGGCCGTGATCGAAAAACTTCTGTCCGACAACGACCAGTGTTTTCATTTCGAGCCGATGGACTACGGCCCGCTGCTGTCGGGTGAAAGTGGCCGTGGTACGATCGGTGGTGCGCTTGCCGCCAACCTTTCGGGTCCACGCCGTCTTAAGGCAGGTGCTGCGCGCGATCATGTGCTCGGTGTGCGTGTGGTGTCCGGACGCGGCGAATTGTTCAAATCCGGCGGACGGGTGGTCAAGAACGTGACCGGTTATGACCTGTCCAAGGGGATGGCCAATTCCTGGGGCACGCTGGGCGTTGCCACCGAGGTAACGTTCAAAGTTCTGCCGAAACCGGAAACAGCGGCAACGCTTGCCGTGCGTGGTCTGACTGATGAACAGGCGGTGCGCGCGATGGCGATGGCCATGGGGTCGCGGGAGGAAGTCGCTTCCGCAGCGCATCTGCCGCCGACGGTTGCCAATCGCTTTCTGGATGGCAAGCTGGGCTGGGAGGCGGCAACTGTATTGCGGCTCGAAGGCTTTGCGCCTTCGGTTGAGCATCGCAGCCGCCAGTTGCAGGCGTTGCTCGGCGGGGTGGTTGACGTGCTCAATGAAGCGCAGTCGCACCAGCTTTGGCGCGAGGTGCGTGATGTCCTGCCTTATGCCAATGCGGGAGACAATCGCGCTGTGTGGCGGGTTTCGATGGCTCCGATGCTGGGTTGGTGCATGGTGGACGAGTTCCGTCGCTATGCCGGGGTCGATGCCTTCTACGACTGGCAGGGCGGTTTGATCTGGATGCGGATGGAAGCCGATCCCGAAGCGCAAACACTGCGTCAACTCATTGCCAAATATGGTGGTGGCCACGCGACGCTTGTACGTGCGCCGGAGAGTGTTCGTTCAAGCGTTGAAGTGTTTGAACCTCAACCGGCCGCACTTGCCGCACTTTCGCAGCGGCTGAAGCATCAGTTCGATCCAGAAAATATCCTCAATCCGGGGCGTATGCATCCCCGTCAGGCCGGAGCTTGAAACCATGCAGACCCATTTCAGCCCCGAGCAATTGCGCGATCCCGGTGTCAGTGAAGCGGAAAAAATCCTGCGCAAATGCGTGCATTGCGGATTCTGTACCGCCACATGCCCGACCTATGTGACGCTTGGCAACGAACTCGACAGTCCGCGTGGGCGCATCTATCTGATCAAGGATATGCTGGAAAATGGCCGTCCGGCGGATCAGGAAATCGTGCGCCATGTGGACCGATGCCTCTCCTGCCTGTCCTGCATGACAACCTGCCCGTCGGGCGTCAATTATATGCACCTGGTCGATCATGCGCGCGCGCATATCGAAAAAACGTATAAACGCCCGTTCATGAACCGCTTCCTGCGTGGGGTGCTGGCGCAGGTTCTGCCCTATCCGGGCCGCTTCCGCGCCGCGCTGAAGTTTGCAAAGCTCGGCAAGCCTTTCGCGCCGCTGCTGCGCAAAAGCCAGACTTTGCGACCGGTGGCGGCAATGCTCGATCTCGCACCGCGGAATTTGCCCGAGACTTCCAGGGTCGAAGCCATCAGTGCTGCCAAAGGGGAGAAGCGTGGCCGCGTGGCAATCCTCAATGGTTGTGCGCAGCCGGTACTCAATCCGGGCATCAATGCTGCGACCTTGCGTCTTCTGAACCGTTTCGGCATCGAGGTGGTGACGCCGAAGGGGGAGGGATGCTGCGGTTCGCTGGTCCATCATATGGGGCGCGAAGAGCAGGCGCTTGAGCAGGCACGTCATAATGTGGATATCTGGACCCGCGAACTGGAAGCAGGCGGGCTTGATGCAATCATTGTCACGGCTTCGGGTTGCGGGACGACCATCAAGGATTATGGTTACATGCTTCGGCTGGACCCTGCTTATAAGGAGAAAGCTGCGCGCGTGTCGTCACTGGCCAAGGACATCACCGAATATCTCGCCGGCATCGAATTGCCGGAACCGGACGTATCCCAAGCCTTGACGGTGGCCTATCATTCTGCCTGTTCCATGCAGCACGGGCAGAAAATTACACGCCAACCCAAAGACCTGCTTTCAAGGGCAGGTTTCAAGGTGAAAGAGCCGCTCGAGGGGCATCTTTGCTGCGGGTCGGCGGGCACCTATAACATCCTGCAGCCGGAGATTGCCGTAAAACTTCGGGACCGCAAGGTAAGAAATATCGAGGCGACGGGGGCCGATCTTATCGCCACCGGCAATATCGGCTGCATGACGCAGATTGCTACGGGCAGCAAACTGCCCATCGTTCACACGGTAGAGTTGATTGACTGGGCCTATGGTGGCCCGAAGCCGCAAGGATTGTCGCAGATCTCTGCATAAAAAAACCGGGCAATCGCCCGGTTTTTTCGCCCGTTCAGCCAGCCGAGAATGTACTCGGGTTCGGGCCTATCCGGCCGTCGGCCTTATCCAGCTTCGTAATCGCATCATGATCGGTTCCGTTGAGGCGGAAATCGAAAATATCGAAGTTTTCCTTGATGCGGGCGGGTGTCACGGACTTCGGAATGACGATATTGCCGGTCTCGATGTGCCAGCGCAGGATGATTTGCGCAACCGACTTGCCATGCTTTTCAGCGATGGCCTTCAGCGTGGCATCTTCCAGTATCTTACCTTGCCCGAGCGGGCTCCATGCTTCCGTTGCGATGTTGTGCTTGCCGTGGAACAGACGCAACTCGTCCTGCTGGAATTGCGGGTGCAATTCAATCTGGTTGAGAACCGGCGTTACGCCGCTTTCCTTGATGACGCGTTCGAGGTCGGCTGTGCGGAAATTGGACACGCCAATGGATTTCGCTCGACCCTCTTCTTTCAGCTTCACAAACGCACGCCATGTTTCCATGAAGAGGTCTTTTGAAGGCGTCGGCCAATGGATGAGATAGAGATCCACATAATCCGTGTCGAGCTTTTTCAGGCTCGTGTCGAACGCTTTCAGCGTCGATTCATAGCCTTGCTCGCTATTCCACAGTTTCGTGGTGAGAAAAATGTCGCCGCGCGCGATGCCGGAATTCTTGATCGCCTTGCCGACGCCCTCTTCATTGCCATAAATGGCAGCGGTATCGATATGGCGATATCCTGCTTTCAATGCTTCGCTGACAGCGGCGACCGCCTCGTCGTTGCCCACTTGCCAGACACCGTAACCGAGCTGCGGGATGTGATTTCCGTCGTTCAGTTTAACCATCGGTACGGTCATGTTTTATCCTTTCCCTCGAAGCACCCGGCGCAGGATTGATCCTTCGATGCGCTGGAATGCTATTTGACCTGCGTGCCGGGTCTTCCCCCGGCACGGACTGCCATGTGGCAGTCCTTTTCGTATCTTTCTGGACTTTGCCATGGTCAGCATATGGGTGTTCGCGGGAAAAGGAAAAGCCCTTTCAATCATGTTTCCAAATCTGCGATCATTCTTTCTGTGCAGAAAATTTGGTCGTTTCAGATTTATGAAAACAATGCGACCGCCCCGGTGAAAAGGCGGTCGCGAGAAGCTTGAAAATGACGGTTGTTCTAACGGACAACGACCTTCGCGCCGACCGGCACACGTTCGTAAAGATCGGTCACATCTTCGTTGCGCATTCGAATACAGCCCGAAGACATGGCCTTGCCGATGGTCCAGGGTTGATTGGTCCCGTGGATCCGATAGAGCGTGGCGCCGAGATATAGGGCGCGCGCACCAAGAGGATTATTGATCCCCCCTTCCATGCGCGCGGGCAGGATGCGTCCCTTCTTGCGCTCGCGGGCGATCATTTCCTTCGGGGGTGTCCAGGTAGGCCATTCAGCCTTGCGGCTGATGCGCTGGGAACCTTTCCAGCTGAATCCCTGCTTTCCGACACCGACACCATAGCGCATGGCTTTGCCGTCCGACTGCACGAGATAAAGGAAGCGCTTGCCTGTATCGATGACGATCGTGCCCGGCTTTTCTTTTCCCGAATAGGAAACAGTCTGCGGCAGATAAGCCGGGTCGATCTGGTGCTTTCGCACCGTGGTGGCAGGGTTTGCAGCCGGGCGTTGGTATGAAACCTGGCGATAGTTCGATTTCGCTCTCTGCTTTTGTCTGTTGGCAACGCGCGGTGCTGGCTGCAGATTTTGCGGCACGGCTTTGATGCGGGCAGGTTGCCCATGCAACTGGGCAACCCACGGAGCGGAAAGATCAGGGCTCACGCGTACCGGCGGGAGGGTGGCATAGCGGTCATTGGCAAACGCCATGCTAGTGCTGACAATGGAAACGGCAATCGCCGCAAGCGATCCGATTAAAAGAAGATGACGTGGTTTCATAATCCAAATCCGTCTCTTTGCGCCGGAAACTCTTTATGGCGCAGTTGCCCCTTGCAGCTCCTGACATCGGTTGTCAGGAGAGCGGCCCTCATGCTCGTGTGGGGATTGTGCGCCGGAATGGAATCGTAAAGGTAAATTTCGGCCGCGTGTTTCGCCTGGCGCCCATTCCAATTAAAGTTGTGGTTAGTGGCAAGTTGCGCGACATAATTAATTATCGATAAAACTTGGGAGGCAGAGCAATGAATGATGTTGCCGAGGCAAGAACCGGTCTGATTGTCGGTGCCGATGGAATGACACGTTGCTTCTGGCCGGGCGAGTTACCTGACTATCTTGCCTACCATGACAATGAATGGGGCGTTCCTGTTTCAAACGATTTTCGACTTTTTGAGAAAATCTGTCTCGAAGGTTTCCAGTCCGGGTTGTCGTGGCTGACAATCTTGCGAAAGCGGGAGAATTTTCGCGCTGCTTTCGATGGCTTTGATTTCCATCGGGTTGCACGGTACGGGCAGGCGGACGTGGAGCGCCTTTTGGCGGACAAAGGCATTGTGCGCCACCGAGGCAAGATTGAATCGACGATCAATAATGCCAAACGCGCAATTGAACTGGTTGCAGAAAAAGGGTCGTTGGCAGCTTATTTCTGGTCTTTCGAGCCGGGTGCAAAAGATCGCCCCGTTGTCGTGGACTATCCGACCCTGATCGCCAATCCAAAGACCGAGACATCTATTCGCATATCCAAGGATCTGAAAAAGCGCGGCTGGTCATTTGTCGGGCCAACCACGGTCTACGCCTTCATGCAGGCCATGGGGCTGGTGAACGACCACATTGAAGGTTGTCATTGCCGAGCGCACATTGAAAAATTGCGACAGAGTTTCAAAAGACCCAGTTAAGGCGGCCAATTGCTAAGCATCCTCATTTCTGCGAGAAACATCCACCTTTGAAGATGGGAGATGGTCATGGATCTGGTGTCGTTGTTGGCATTTGCCGGCATTCTGGTTGTTGCGGCGGGGACGCCCGGGCCGAATGTCGGAGCGTTGGTGGCACGTGTCATCAGCCGCGGTCACAAGGGCGTCTTTCCATTCATGTTCGGTCTGTGGCTCGGTGATGCTATCTGGCTTTCATTGGCCGTCTGGGGACTGGCCGCACTGGCCAACACGTTCCACACAGCGTTTCTCATCCTCAAATATGTCGGCGTGGCCTATCTGATCTATCTTTCGTGGAAGATGTGGGTCGCGCCAGTTGACGAAGTCGCAGATGAGAATGCCATTCCCCGTCAGGGGGAGGCCGGAAAGCTCTTCCTTAGCGCAATGGCAATCACGCTCGGCAATCCGAAGATCATGGTTTTCTACCTTGCCATCCTGCCGACGGTGGTCGACATCACCCATGTCTCGCTGGTTGGCTGGGCCGAACTGTTGCTGGTCATGTTTGTCGTTCTTGCGGCGGTCGATACCGCATGGGTGGTGCTCGCAGCGCAGGCCCGGCGGTTTCTTCGCAGCCCGCGCATGATGCGGATTGCCAACAGGACCAGCGCTGGGATGATGGCGGGAGCTGCAGTCGCCATTGCGACACGCTGAACATATTCCCCGCACTTGCCGCAACGGACTTGATCGGTTAGGAAACCGGCAACAGAATTGGTGCCGGCTCCAATCGGCATATATGTACAAATCAGCGATCAGGCGGGAAAAATGGCCGATAAAGCGGACAAGATGAAGGCGCGGTTGCCGCGCGGGTTTGTCGATCGGGTGCCGGATGATTTGCGCGCCGCCGAAAAGATGATGGCGACCATCCGCGAAGTTTACGACCTCTATGGCTTTGAGCCGGTGGAAACGCCGCTTGTGGAATATACGGATGCGCTCGGAAAATTCCTGCCGGATCAGGACCGTCCGAACGAAGGCGTGTTCTCGTTTCTGGATGATGACGACCAATGGCTGTCGCTGCGCTATGATTTGACCGCGCCGCTTGCGCGTTACGTCGCTGAAAATTTTGAGTCGCTGCCAAAGCCTTATCGCAGCTACCGCAATGGCTGGGTGTTCCGCAACGAGAAGCCGGGTCCGGGTCGGTTCCGCCAGTTCATGCAGTTCGACGCCGATACGGTCGGCGCACCGAATGTCTCGGCTGATGCCGAAATGTGCATGATGATGGCCGACACGCTGGAACGTCTGGGCATTCGCCGCGGAGATTATGTGATCCGCGTCAACAACCGCAAGGTGCTCGACGGCGTGCTGGACGCTATCGGGCTGCAAGGCGAGGGCAGTGCCTCCAAGCGTCTCAATGTGCTGCGCGCTATCGACAAGCTCGACAAGTTCGGCCCGGAAGGTGTTCGCCTTCTGCTCGGCAAGGGGCGTCTCGATGAAAGCGGCGATTTCACCAAGGGTGCTGAACTCCCTGACGCCTCGATTGAAAAAATCTTGTCATTCACTGCTGCCGGCGGCGCGACCGGGGCTGATACGATTGCCAATCTCCACATGGTTGTGGCGGGTAACGCCAAGGGTGAAGAAGGCGTGACAGAACTTGCCGACATGCAGGCGTTGTTCTCGGCGGGCGGCTATGATGGCCGCGTGAAGATCGACCCGTCTGTCGTGCGCGGGCTCGAATACTACACGGGCCCGGTTTTCGAAGCCGAGCTTCTGTTCGACGTGACCAACGAAGACGGCCAGAAGGTCGTGTTCGGTTCCGTAGGCGGCGGGGGGCGTTATGACGGTCTGGTGTCGCGCTTCCGTGGTGAGCCGGTGCCGGCAACGGGCTTCTCCATCGGTGTTTCGCGTCTGATGACGGCTTTGAAGAATCTGGGCAAGCTGGACGTTTCCGATGTCGTCGGTCCCGTGGTTGTTCTGGTCATGGACAAGGACTCACAAAGCCTTGGCCGCTATCAGAAGATGGTTTCCGATCTGCGTCAGGCGGGCATTCGCGCCGAAATGTATGTCGGCGGCTCCGGCATGAAGGCGCAGATGAAATATGCGGATCGCCGCGAGGCTCCCTGCGTCATCATTCAGGGCTCGCAGGAACGCGAGGCCGGTGAGGTGCAGATCAAGGATCTGGTTGAGGGCAAGCGCCTGTCTGCTGAGATCGAAGACAATGTGACCTGGCGCGAGAGCCGCCCGGCGCAGATCACGGTCAAGGAAGAAGGGCTTGTCGAGGCAGTCCGCGAAATCCTTACCAGTCAGGCGCGGGATCGCGCCGAACAGTCGAAGTGACGAAAGCCATGGCTGGATCAAACTCGCCCGGTATTCTCAGTTCTCTTCGCGCGGCCCTCGATGCGCGTGAAGCCGAACTTGTCGAAATTCCGCTGATTCAGCCGGCTGATCCATTTCTGGATATGGCGGGCGAGGATTTGCGCCGCCGTATTTTTCTGACCGAAAACGAAAACGGCGACAGTCTGTGCCTGCGACCGGAATTTACCATTCCTGTTTGCCGCAATCACATCGAGCTTAACGCAGCCACGCCCAAGCGTTACGCCTATCTCGGCGAAGTGTTCCGTCAGCGTCGTGACGGGGCAGCCGAATTTCTTCAAGCCGGTATAGAGGATCTGGGGGCTTCCGACGAAGCGACGTCCGATGCCCGTTCCATCGCTGATGCGCTGGCCTGCGTTCGCGCGGCCGCTCCCGAAGCTGCGCTTGAGATTGTTCTGGGAGACCAGTCGGTCTTTGCCGGCATGCTGAAAGCGCTGGGCCTGCCGCAAGGATGGCGCAAGAAACTGTTGCGTTCCTTCGGCGATGCGGGTTCGATGGGGCAGGTGCTCGCTGAACTGACGGGCGCACAGCGACGCGATCCATTACCGGAAACGCTTGCGGTTCTTGTGGCGGAAGGCGACGAATCCGGGCTTGCGCGCATGCTGGAAGCAGAAATGCTCGAAGCTGGAATTTCGCCCGGTGCCGGTCGTTCCCCTGCTGAGATCGCGCGGCGGTTGATCGAAAAGGAAGACCTGGCGGCTACGCGCCTCCCGGCATCGGCGCTCGATCTTCTGAAGCAGTTTCTTGAAATGCGCGTCTCGCTCGATTCCGCAGCCATTACCCTGCGAGCATTCGCTTCGGAACACGCTCTGGATCTGGCTGCGGTGCTGCAGAAATTCGAAGCACGCAGTGACGCCATTGCGAATGCAGGCATTGCCACCAGAGACATTGTCTATGATGCGTCCTTCGGGCGCCCACTCGATTACTATACCGGTCTCGTTTACGAAATCCGGGCTGCGGGCGTCGAGAAAGATGGCATTCTTGCCGGTGGTGGCCGCTACGACCGGCTTCTGACCATGCTTGGCGCCTCTGAAAACATTCCCGGCGTCGGCTTTTCCATTTGGCTCGACCGGTTGCAGATGCTGGCGGGAGAGAAAAAATGAGTGTGACGCTGGCATTGCCGTCCAAGGGGCGGTTGAAGGAGCAGACGCTCGCTGTGCTTGAAAGAGCTGGCTACAAGGTGATCCTGCCGGATGACTCGCGCAATTATCGCGCCCGTGTCGAGGGCGAGCCTGATCTGGATATTCTGTTCCTTTCCGCTTCTGAAATTGCCCGTGAGCTGGGATATGGCAGCGTGGATCTTGGCGTGACTGGCGAGGACCTCGTTCGTGAGACGCTGGCGCACTCGGAAGAGCGCGTGGCTATCGAAGCCGAACTGGGTTTCGGTCACGCTGATGTTGTCGTGGCCGTACCGGAAGTCTGGCGTGATGTGACCAGCATGGCCGATCTGGACGATGTGGCGGCAGATTTCCGCCAGCGCCACGGTCGCCGCCTTCGTATCGCCACCAAATACTGGCGGCTGACGCAGCAGTTCTTTTCGCAGAAACACGGCATTCAGGTTTACCGCATTGTAGAAAGCCTTGGTGCGACTGAAGGCGCTCCGGCTGCGGGCTCAGCCGATATGATCGTCGATATTACGTCGACTGGCTCCACGTTGCGGGCCAATAGGCTGAAGGTTCTTGAAGACGGCATTATCCTGCGCTCGCAAGCGTGCCTCGTATCGGCACGCCGAAGCCGGGAGAACGCACGCGTCACGGACGTTGCGACGCGCATCCGTAAAGGATTGACCAGTTATAGCATTTCCTGTTTTTCATAAATCGTTGGAAATGCTCTCTCTGTTTGTTTTATCGCGCCTCTTATCCGAAAGCCGGTTCCCACTTTTCGGGATGCGCTCTAGTTCTTCGCAACACGATTTTGAAATAAGAAAAACCGCACCATTTTGATGGCGCGGTTTTTCATTTTATTGCGATGAGAATGTCGATCAGCCGCGCTTGGCGTCGATCGAGAGGGCGCCAGCGCCGTGCAGGGCAAGAATGAACAGGCCGCCAGCAATTGCGAGGTTCTTCTGCGCCATCATGGCGTTCATGCCCTGCGAGAAGTCCATATGGGCAACGAGCGTCGCACCGATGGTGAAGAGGCCGACAACGGCCGCAGCAATGCGAGTCTGAAAGCCAAAGAGAATTGCGAGCCCGCCTACAAATTCAACCAGACCGACGACAACAGCCGTAACGGTGGGAAGCGGAAGGCCGAGGCCAGCGAAGTAACCTGCGGTGCCGGCAATGGCGGTCAGTTTGCCGTAGCCGGCAATGATGAAAAGAATCGAGAGAAAGATGCGGGCGACGAGCGTAACAACGCCGTTGGACTGCGGGGTGATAGAGGACATGCGGGGCTATCTCCTGTTGAACTGGGCCATCAATTAACGACTGCGGACTGTCAAGGAAAGCCGTCTAATCCTCGACAGTTTGTTTACAGTATGAATACCAATTCACTCCGGCGCAATCATTCTCTCTGCGCGCACCAGGCGCTCATAATCCTCTTCCGACACGAGACCGCTCGCCAGCGCTTCTTCCCGCAAGGTCGTTCCATTCTTGTGTGCGGTCTTGGCGATCTTGGCCGCATTGTCATAACCGATAGCTGGAGCAAGCGCAGTGACGAGCATCAGCGAACGATCCAATAGTTCCTTGATGCGGCTCAGGTTTGGCTCGATTCCATCCACACAATGATCGGCGAACGACACCATCACGTCGCTTAGGATGCGGATCGACTGCAGGACATTATATGCGATCACCGGCTTGAACACATTGAGTTCAAAGTGCCCCTGGCTGGCAGCAACCGTAATTGTCGCCTGGTTGCCGAACACCTGTGTTGCCACCATCGTCAAAGCTTCGGCCTGGGTCGGGTTAACCTTGCCCGGCATGATGGAGGATCCCGGTTCATTCTCCGGCAGTGACAGTTCACCGAGGCCAGAGCGCGGCCCGGAGCCAAGGAAACGAATATCATTCGCGATCTTGAAGAGATCCGCCGCCAAGGCGTTCAAGCTGCCGTGGAAGTCAAGAATCGCACCGTGGCTGGCAAGGGCTTCGAATTTGTTCGGCGCCGTCTTGAAGGGAAGGCCAGTTATTTCACTCACGGCTTCAGCAAAGCCTGTGTCGAAGCCGATTGGTGCATTCAGCCCCGTCCCGACTGCTGTCCCGCCCTGGGCGAGCAGAAAGACGTCTGCAAGCGATTGTTCTATACGGTGGCGCGCATATTCCAATGCAGCACGATAACCGGAAAATTCCTGTCCGAGTGTGACCGGGGTTGCATCTTGCGTATGCGTTCGGCCGATCTTGATAATATCCTTGAACGCTTCTTCCTTGATCTTGAGCGCGTTGGTCAGATGTTCCAGCGCCGGATAGAGCCGATGGACCGCTTCAACTGCTGTGGCGATATGGATCGCTGTCGGGAAGCTGTCATTGGACGATTGGCTCATATTAACGTGGTCGTTGGGATGGACCGGCTTTTTCGACCCCATTTCACCACCGAGGAGCTCGATAGCCCGGTTTGAAATGACCTCATTGGCATTCATGTTTGATTGAGTGCCCGAACCGGTCTGCCAGACGACCAATGGGAAATGATCGTCAAGTTTACCTTCGATCACCTCCGAGGCGGCCACCGCGATCACCTGACCAAGAACCGGATCGAGCTTTCCCAGTGCAATATTGGTTTCCGCTGCCGCCCGCTTGACGACACCCAGCGCATGAACCAATGGCAGCGGCATGCGCTCTCCACCGATTTTGAAATTTTGCAGCGAACGCTGGGTCTGAGCTCCCCAGTAGCGGTCGGCAGGAACATCAATCGGTCCGAAAGTATCTGTTTCGGTACGAGTAGCGGTCATTTCTGGTCTCCGGCTGACGTGGACTCGGAACCGAGCCGTGCACAACGAATATAACACCGCCATTTGGTGGCGGCTCATGTTTCTTCGTGAAACTTTAAAGCGCAATCATTTGATAAAATATGACGAAAAAAGTCAATTTTTATTGACCGTCGGCACTGTCAAGTATCGCTGTCTTCGTCGTCATCCATTTCGGATATCCAGGCGGTCGGTTCAATCTTACGCTGGGTTTTGCTGTCGGTGAACGTCCACCACCCGGTATCCGCCTCATCCCATTGACCGCCCCCGGCCTGCAGTTGGGCAAGTGTTCGATACTGTGCGATCGACTCGTTGCGCTGGTCGTCGTCGTCGGTCCAGACGACTGTTATCTTTCGGCCATCTTTCGGCGCCGTGGCGATGGGAAGTTCCTTGCGCATATGATTATCACTCCGTTGTAATCGGAAATAATCATAGGGCACACGATGCCCGCGGCAAGCCGGAATTCCGTGTTCCGGCTTGCCTTGTTCCTTATCAGCCGCGAGCGACCTTTAGTGCCTTGCCCCACCAGATCAACTGGTCCAGCATATTCTTGGCCGCTTCCGCCAGATGAGGGAAATCATCCAGCTTGTTCTCGCCTTTCACGACCGCAAGATAGTCGGGGAAGAGGATGTGGACGCCCGTTTTGACGGACATGGAGGACATTTCGACGGCGATCATCCGCAGTTGCTCGACAGCGCGAGCGCCGCCCACGCCTCCGTAGCCAACGAAGCCCATGGGCTTCTGTATCCAGTCGCCGTAGTCGATGGCATTCTTCAGAACGGCGGTCGGCGCGTGATTATACTCAGCGGCCGTAAGAATGTAGGCGTCGAACTCCCGCAGTTTCGTTTTCCATTTGTCGGCTGTTTCTGCCTGAGCGGTCGTGGTGGACGTGTCGCCATAGAAACCCATCGGATAATCCGCGACATCGAGAACTTCCACGTCCAGTTCCGGCCGCTCGGCAACGAGCCTGGCAATCCACTGGGCTGGAACGGGCGCAAAACGTTGTTCACGTGTGCTGCCGATGATAACGGCGACTTTGAGCTTGGACATTGATGACACCTTTATTGCAGTGGTAACCATTGGAGACCGACGCTATATAAGTGACCAAATTCCCACGCAAGGAGGCACTTTTATGAAACCCGGTGACTTCAAGGAAACCAATGCATGCAGGACCGTAACGGAGATTTTGTCGCGTGTTGGCGATAAATGGACTGTGCTCGTGGTGAGTTATCTCGGCAATCGCCCGATGCGTTTCAATGAATTGCGCCGAACCGTCGAGGGCATTTCCCAGAAGATGCTGACAACCACCCTGCGCAATCTGGAACGGGACGGTTTCGTCAATCGTACCATCTTTCCGACAATTCCGCCCAAGGTCGAGTATGAACTGACGGAAATGGGGCGTGACCTGTTGAGGCCTGTGCGTGCGCTGGGTGAATGGGCAATAGCCAATGAAGCAAAAGTGGTGATGGCGCGCGCCCGATATGACGCCCTCACATCGGTGAAGACGCAGAGCGACGCTGCAGAATAGAGGCTGGACTTGTGAAGGAGAGCAAGTGGAAAGACAGGCCGAAGCCTGTCTTTCCTGTTGCCTGAGACAGGACTTCCATAGTGCGGGGGCAAACAGGAAGTCCGTCTCTATGTCATCTCGGATTGATCATGATTGGTGGTAGAGTGTCAATCAGAAGTTTCTGAAATAACCGCTTCGCGGCGGCAAAGCGCAAGCAAAGTAAATTTTTCATAAATCACAAATAGTTACGTCACGTAAAAAGAAAGGCGGCCAAGGGCCGCCTTTCTCACATTCCATCGAAACGAGGACGTGGATTTCTTAGAAATCCATGCCGCCCATACCGCCCATTCCGCCAGGCATGCCAGCCGGAGCTGCATCCTTCTTCGGCAGTTCGGCGATCATGGCTTCGGTCGTGATCAGGAGACCGGCAACCGATGCTGCATTCTGCAGGGCGGTGCGGACAACCTTGACCGGATCGACAACGCCAGCCTTGATCAGGTCGCCAAATTCACCGGAGGCAGTGTTGTAGCCATAGGTTTCAGAGGCATTTTCAAGGATCTTGCCAACGATGACCGAAGCTTCTTCACCGGCATTGGTCGTGATCTGGCGAGCCGGAGCCTGCAGAGCGCGACGAACGATGTTGATGCCGGCTTCCTGGTCGGCATTGATGCCCTTGGCAGAAATCTTGGCCGAAGCGCGGAGGAGTGCGGTACCACCGCCAGCAACGATGCCTTCTTCAACCGCAGCGCGGGTTGCGTTCAGCGCGTCGTCAACGCGGTCCTTCTTTTCCTTCACTTCAACTTCGGTTGCACCGCCGACGCGGATGACGGCAACGCCACCAGCGAGCTTGGCAAGACGTTCCTGAAGCTTTTCACGGTCGTAGTCCGAAGAGGTTTCTTCGATCTGCTGCTTGATCTGGCCAACGCGAGCGTCGATTTCAGCCTTCTGGCCTGCACCGTCGACGATCGTGGTGTTTTCCTTCGAAATCGAGACCTTCTTGGCGCGGCCGAGCATGTCGAGCGTGACGGTTTCGAGCTTGATGCCGAGGTCTTCGGAGATAACCTGACCACCCGTGAGGATCGCGATGTCTTCGAGCATTGCCTTGCGGCGGTCGCCGAAGCCAGGAGCCTTGACAGCAGCAATCTTCAGGCCGCCGCGCAGCTTGTTGACGACGAGCGTTGCAAGAGCTTCGCCTTCGACGTCTTCAGCGATGATGACGAGCGGCTTCGAGGTCTGAACGACAGCTTCCAGAACCGGCAGAAGAGCCTGGAGGTTCGAGAGCTTCTTTTCGTGCAGAAGGATGTATGCGTCTTCGAGGTCAGCAACCATCTTTTCAGGGTTGGTGACGAAGTAAGGCGACAGGTAGCCGCGGTCGAACTGCATGCCTTCGACGACTTCGAGTTCGGTTTCAGCGGTCTTGGCTTCTTCAACCGTGATCACGCCTTCATTGCCGACCTTCTGCATCGCTTCGGCGATCATCTTGCCGATTTCGGCTTCGCCGTTAGCGGAGATCGTGCCAACCTGGGCAACTTCTTCCGAGGTGTTGATCTTCTTGGCCTTGCCGAGAAGTTCAGCAACGACTTCCGAAACTGCGAGATCGATGCCGCGCTTCAGGTCCATCGGGTTCATGCCGGCAGCAACAGCCTTTGCGCCTTCCTGAACGATAGCCTGGCCCAGAACGGTAGCGGTCGTCGTGCCGTCGCCAGCGGTGTCGTTGGTCTTGGAAGCCACTTCGCGCAGCATCTGTGCGCCCATGTTTTCGAACTTGTCTTCCAGTTCGATTTCCTTGGCGACCGATACACCGTCCTTGGTGATGCGCGGAGCGCCGAAGGACTTGTCGATAACAACGTTACGACCCTTCGGGCCGAGCGTTACCTTAACAGCGTCAGCGAGGATATCGACGCCGCGCAGCATCTTTTCGCGCGCAGTGCGGCCGAATTTTACGTCTTTAGCAGCCATTTTACTCTCCTGGGAATTGTCCCGGTCAGATTATGGTGAATTGGTTTCAGGTAAGGGCGAAACCGCCCGAGGCTTGATTAGCCAACGATACCCAAAATATCGGATTCCTTCATGATCAGCAGGTCTTCGCCGCCGATCTTGACTTCGGTGCCCGACCACTTGCCGAACAGAACCTTGTCGCCAGCCTTGACTTCCAGAGCAATCAGCTTGCCTGCTTCGTCACGAGCGCCAGCGCCAACAGCGACGATTTCGCCTTCCTGCGGCTTTTCCTTGGCGGTGTCAGGGATGATGATGCCGCCAGCGGTCTTGGCTTCCGATTCAACGCGACGAACGACGACGCGGTCATGAAGCGGGCGGAACTTGATATCAGCCATGGTATAACCCTTGGTGTTATAGACGTTGAACCCTGATAACGGATCGAACCGATCCGCGCTTGTTAGCACTCACCGTGTGAGAGTGCTAACGTGGTTCTGAGATAGAAGGCGCGTCTGATCTTGTCAAGATTGCCTGAGGAATTTGACAGGCGAATGATGGTTAATTTGCACCATCCTTAACGCAGAACCGCCATGGGCAGTCGTAGCCGATACCCGCATATGGTGATGCTTTTGCTGTTATCAATCGACGAGACGCAAGTTTGACAGTTCATCGCCAATCTGCCGAAAGGTCTCGCTCAGTTCGCCGCCGGTCGAATTCCAGAAGAGTTTAGCCGGTTTGCCGCCTTCCATGCGCACGCGTGAGTTTGAAGAGCACGATCTCAACAAGTCTATTTGTGCTTTCTCCGTGCTGTTTGCTTCGTTGAGATCGAGCGCGACCGTCATGACAATGATATTGGCGGCTTTGGCGTTGTCGCAGAGTTTGGCAAAGCGGGCATTCAAAGCCTTGGTGTATGTCGTGTTGTTTTGGGAAACTGAAACGCCGCTTTCCTGAAAGAGGCGGCTCTGGCTATATTTTTTGGTTATGCGGGCGGTATAGCCATGTGTCGAGTAATAGGACAGGTTTCCGGCACGGTCGGGCCCTGAGCCAGCCAGGCCGTCATATTTGTAATAAGTATTGGCACCATCGGTGAGTACGATCACCACCTTGTCATTGCCTCGTTCCGTTGAGGCCCGGGCTTCTGTGAACGGGGCGCCCTGGACGATGGTTCGCCAGCCCCAGGCCATGGCTTCGGGGACATTCGTACCGCCGTTCGGCACCATTGCCTTGATTGCCGTCTGGACCGTTTTCATCCCTTGTTCGGTTGTAACGTCAGTCAAAGGCGTGAGGGGTAATGTTGTGCAGCTATAGTTAGGGCCACCGCCTTCCGATCTTCCCTTCCGATAGATCTTGTCGAGGGAATCGCGCAGATAGTATTTTTTCAAGTCGCTTTGTCGGGGTGAGTAGGCAAGAGACATATCATCTTGCCACCAGCTGTTCAAAACTGTGGAAATTACATTTCCCCTGCTATCCACGTTGTAATATTCAGCCGGACCGAACATTGGCACAAACAACGTATCTGGATTATTGTCAGAAGGTGGCGTTACATCCAGCGCAAAAGGTCCGGGACGAGATTCGACGCACCCCTGCCAGGCGAGCCACGGCTCGCTTGATCTCCGTGTGAGGTCAGCATAAAGCTCCGCCCGTGAAAAAGGTTTGTTGTTACGGTCTCCCCAGCCGGTTCCCACTTTGTAATATCGTCCGCTGCCCGCGGGCTTTTCTTCTATCTTGCGGCTAGCGTCGATCGTGACGGGCAGGGTGAAATTTTCAAGATTGACGGAAGATTTGCCTTCCGGGTCCATCCAGGCCGCATTGAGATATTGTGGGCCGACATTCACAGAACCGGCGAAAGGAACCAGTGAAAATTGCACTGGTTTTTCGACATAGGTTATGAGCGCGGATTGTGAGGCCATCGTCTCCACAAGTTGCGAGGCGGCATCCTTTAGAAGATCGATGCGTTTTTTTGACGATCCGCTTCTTGTTTCATCCATTGATTTGGAGTTGTCGAGGACGAGAGCGACTTCGATGGTGTTCTTGAGCCGGACAGACGCTGTGAGCGTATATTGGTGTTTATCCCAATTGTCGCCTGTAAGGCGGGAGGCGACGACGCCAAATAGGGATTTGTAGGTGAATGCGGCAGTGGCCTGTACTTGCTGGTCCGTCGTCTTGTCCTGGGGAAAGGCAATCTGGAAATTGATTGCGTCTGCGCTCAGCGCGGTGACGTTGGCGTAAAAAATTCGGGCACCGTAGTCCTGTACGACCGTATGGCTTTCGCCCGTGGAGAACCTCTTGCCTACAGCCAAAGCGGCGGCATCCAGCGAAGCCTGCACGTTGTTGCGCACGCGCATGAGGTTTGCGGTGTCAACCGCAACCATGCCGGCCAGAAGCAGGGGGACGAGCACCAAAGCCGCGATCATGGCGAAATTCCCGCGCTCGTCTTTCCCGAAGCGCAGGATGGTCAATTGAGGCAAACAGCGAAAAACGCGCGCCTGAAGCCTGCCGGCTTTCGTGATCCAGTTCTTCATTTTGGCCCCCGCCGACGGTTGTGTTCGCAATTGATGAAATGGAAAGTTGTGCTTGCTCCTACCAGCATCTTTCTAACAGTCGGTCACGAAGCAGGGTAAATGAACGATGAAGAATCCCCTGGGATAATTGGACGCGCTTTAGCTGTCGGATTCGGGCCTAAAGGCCGTGACAGATGTGGTTGGCTACGCTAGATGGAACGCTGGCAATCCATCAAACGGCCCTAGCGGTTCTCGCCTTACAGACGAATTATCAAGAGGAAACCATGAAGCAGCTTGAACGCCTCGACGATCTGACCGACCAGTACGATGTGCTCTTCTGCGATGTATGGGGTGTGGTACACAACGGCGTGGCCGCTTATCCGCCTGCAATCGAGGCACTGAAACGCGCACGCGCCAAGGGTGTTACGGTCATTCTTGTAACCAATTCTCCAAGGCCGCATCCCGATGTTGAAAAGCAGATGCTTGGCCTTGGTGTGCCCTCGGATACATATGATCGCGTAGTCACGTCCGGTGATGTAACCCGCGATCTGATTGCAGAAGGTCCGCGCGAGGTGTTTCACATCGGCTGCGAGCGCGAACTGACCATCTATGACGGTCTCGATGTCGAACTGGTCGAAGAATTTGAAGCTTCGGGCGTCGTCTGTACCGGGCTTTACGATGACGAAAGCGAAACGCCGGACGACTACAAGGAATTGCTCGTCCGGTTGCGCTCGCGCAATCTTCCGTTCATCTGTGCCAATCCGGATATCATGGTTGAACGTGGTTCGCGGCTGATCTGGTGCGCTGGCGCTCTCGCGCGCGAATATGGTCAGCTTGGCGGGCGAACCCTCATAGCCGGAAAACCACATCGCCCCATTTATGAGGCCGCTTTGCGGTTTGCCGAAGAAATTCGCGGCACGAAAGTCGAGAAAAGCCAAATTCTTGGGATTGGTGACGGGGTTCTCACCGATGTTAAGGGGGCTGCGGATTTCGGGTTGGATGTGCTTTACATCTCCGGTGGAGTTCATGCAGCAGACTATACGACCGACGGCACCGTTGACATTGCCCGAATGGAGGCGTTTCTCCAGAAGCATGGCAACCGCCCGGTTGCTGCGCTGAATGCTCTTGTTTGAATGAGAGCAACCTCCTACGACCAGTCAAAGACCAGATCAAAATGACCAAATCCAGCTTTCAGCGCCTTTCTGGAACGGATTCCCTGCCGGGACACCTGCACAATTGTGTGGTGGCAATCGGCAATTTCGACGGAGTTCACCGCGGTCATCAGGCCGTTCTCGAACGCGCGCTGGAGATTGCCGAAAAACGTGGCTTGCCGGCCGTTGTTTTGACTTTCGAGCCGCACCCACGCAGCTTTTTCAAGCCGGATGCGCCGATCGATCGTTTGACAGCAGCACCCAGAAAGGCCGAAATCCTACGTCTCATGGGGTTTGATGCTGTCGTTGAGCAGCCCTTCACCGTTGAGTTTTCCTCCCGGTCGGCGGAAGATTTCGTCGAGCACATTCTCGTCGAACGATTGCACGCAAGCTGTGTGGTCACGGGGTATGATTTTCACTTCGGTAAGGGACGGCGTGGAACACCGGAATTCCTTCAGAAGGCGGGAGAAACTGCCGGGTTTACGGTTACGCTTGTCGATGCCTTTACGGATGAAGGCGATAATCTTGTCTCGTCGACCCGCATAAGAAATCTGCTTTGCGAAGGCGATGTCGCTCAGGCGGCGGGACTTCTCGGTTATCGCTATATGGTCTGCGGTGAAGTCATCCACGGCAAGAAGCTCGGGCGAACGCTAGGGTTTCCTACTGCCAATATGCAAATCGATGCCCAGGCGGGCTTGAAGCATGGAATTTATGCCGTCAGGTTCCGGCGTGCGAACGGCGACCTTCACGACGGTGTTGCAAGTTTCGGTCGGCGTCCCACTGTCGACAGCGATGGTTCTCCGCTACTTGAAACGTTTCTCTTCGATTTTTCAGACGATCTATATGGCGAGACCGCTTGTGTATCGTTCTTCGGGTTCCTGCGGGGCGAGATAAAGTTCGATGGCCTTGATCCGCTTATCGATCAGATGAAGCGGGACGATGCCGAGGCACGAGCTCTTCTTGCGGGGGCGAAGCCGCTGTCTGAACTGGATCGCTTGCTTTCTTTCGCGTGAAGCGAATTTGTGGTTGCTTTTTCCACTTAAAATTTAAATCAAATTTTACTTATTCTCGACCAAAAGAGAAAAATGCCTCAAAACTAACTGGGGCGCTTTTTGTTGGAGTTTAATGTGGCACGTATTGTTCCTCGGGCACTTGTTGCAGGTGCCGCATTCCTGATGAGCAGCCCGTTTGCGTTTTCAGCAGACGTGCAGCAGCCCGATATTTATGCTGCGGAAACCGCGCAGCCAGCCCGCAAGCATTTTTGGTCCGGTGACTGGTATCTCAAGGTCGGTGCGGCTGGTCTCGTTGCTCCAAAGTTCGAGGGTTCCAACAAATATCGCTTTTCCGCACAGCCGTTGATCTCGCTGGGTCGACAGGGAGAAGCGACGCGTTTCTCGTCACGAAATGACAACGTATCCTTCGCCTTGATCGACAATGATCGTTTCCGCGTGGGGCTTGCAGGCAAGCTTCTCTTCGAACGCGATGACGATATCCATGGCCTGAAAGACACAAAGTTTGGCGGTGAGGCGGGCGCGTTTGTTGACGTTTATCCAACCGATTGGCTGCGCGTGCGCGGCGAAGTGCGTCAAGGTATTCGTGCGCATAAGGGCGTCGTAGGCGATATCGCTGCCGATGCGTTCTATGACGTTACGCCGACCGTTCGTGTGTCGGGCGGTCCACGTGCGACCTTCGCGTCCAAGGATTATTTCAAGACTTATTACGGCGTGGATGCCGAGGAAGCGGCAGCGTCGGGACTTTCAGAATATAATCCGGGTAGCGGCTTCAAGTCCGCTGGTGTCGGCGGTGCCATCACGTGGAAGGCAACCGACAAGATCGATACCAGCCTGTTTGGCGAATATAGCCGTCTGCAAGGGCCCGCGAAGGACTCGAGCATCGTCAAGGAACGCGGCTCGCGAGATCAGTTCATGGTCGGTGTCTCGGCAACTTATCGTTTCGATTTCTCGCTGGACTGATTTGAGCCGCATCAATGTAAACATTTTCCGGGGCAGGGATGCAGTTTTATTGCGTCTTTGCCCCTTCACCTCTTTATTCCTGTGAAGCTCATTGTTAAAAGCGTGCCCATGATGACGGATTTTCGGCTTATCATGACGGCCATACGAATTATTGGCCCGGCCTCCCGCTTTGCCTGAACGGCTGTTTTGCCAGGCAATATACGGCGCGGAGGTCCGGGAGCGACCGGCTGTGCTCTACAGTCCCCTGTTTTCTTTGATCCACATGCCCGCCATCTTTGGCCAGGGCTTCACAGGCGAATACCCTCATGACTGAGACGACCAAAATCGATTATTCCAAAACCCTTTATCTTCCGCAGACCGAATTTCCCATGCGCGCCGGGCTTCCGCAGCGCGAGCCGCTTTTCGTCGAGCGATGGGAGAACATGAACCTCTATAAGAAGTTGCGTGAGCAGGCGAAGGACCGTCCGCTTTATGTGCTTCACGATGGCCCGCCTTACGCCAACGGTAATATCCATATCGGCCATGCGCTGAACAAGATCCTCAAGGATGTCATCACGCGCTCCTTCCAGATGCGCGGATACAATTCGAACTACGTTCCGGGCTGGGATTGCCACGGCCTGCCTATCGAATGGAAGATCGAGGAGAAATATCGCGCCGAAGGCAAGAACAAGGATGAAGTGCCGATCAACGAATTCCGCAGGGAATGTCGGGATTTTGCTGCCGGCTGGATCAAGGTTCAGACGGAAGAATTCAAACGCCTTGCAATTCTCGGCGACTTTGAAAATCCATACACGACGATGAATTTCCACGCTGAATCGCGGATCGCCGGGGAACTCCTGAAGTTCGCTGCATCCGGTCAGCTTTATCGCGGCTCCAAACCGGTGATGTGGTCGGTTGTGGAACGCACCGCGCTGGCGGAAGCCGAAGTCGAATATCACGACGTCGAGTCCGACATGATCTGGGTCAAGTTCCCTGTCGCTGGCCAGAACGATCTTGCCGGTAGCGCAGTAGTGATCTGGACGACCACGCCGTGGACCATTCCCGGCAACCGCGCTGTGTCCTACTCCTCGCGTATCGAATATGGACTTTATGAAGTCACGGAAGCCGAGAACGACTTTGGGCCGCGCCCGGGGGAGAAGCTCATCTTCGCTGACAAGCTCGCCGAAGAAAGCTTCGCGAAGGCAAAGCTTCAGTTCAAGCGCCTGCGCGGTATTGCGGCTGACGAATTGGGCAAAGTCGTACTCGATCACCCGCTCAAGGGGTTTGGCGGCGGTTATGAATTCGTTGTACCGATGCTCGACGGTGATCATGTGACCGACGATGCCGGTACGGGCTTTGTGCATACCGCGCCAAGCCACGGTCGCGAAGACTTTGAAGCCTGGATGAACAATGCCCGCGAACTGGAAGCGCGGGGCATCGATCCAAGCATCCCGTTCCCCGTTGACGATGCCGGCTTCTATACCAAGGACGCGCCCGGATTCGGCCCGGACCGCGAAGGTGGACCTGCGCGTGTTATCGATGACAACGGCAAGAAGGGCGATGCCAACAAGTCCGTCATGGATCAGTTGATCGCCCGCGACAAGCTCTTCGCGCGCGGTCGCCTGAAGCATTCCTATCCGCATTCGTGGCGTTCCAAAAAGCAGGTCATCTTCCGCAATACGCCGCAGTGGTTCGTCTATATGGACAAGAACCTTGGTGACGGCACAACCTTGCGCTCACGCGCGCTGAAAGCCATTGACGACACTCGTTTTGTGCCAGCGTCTGGTCAGACGCGTCTGCGCTCGATGATCGAAGGCCGGCCGGACTGGGTACTTTCGCGCCAGCGGGCGTGGGGCGTGCCGATCTGCGTTTTCGTGGATGAGGAAGGCAACATCCTTCAGGATGATGCCGTCAACAAGCGCATCCTTGAAGCGTTCGAGGCAGAAGGCGCCGATGCGTGGTTTGCCGAAGGTGCGCGCGAGCGGTTCCTCGGCAGCCGCGCCAATGAAGGCTGGACGCAGGTACGCGATATCCTGGACGTCTGGTTCGATTCTGGTTCGACGCATACTTTCACGCTGGAAGATCGTCCGGACATGAAATGGCCGGCTGACGTCTATCTGGAAGGCTCGGACCAGCATCGTGGCTGGTTCCATTCTTCGCTTCTGGAAAGCTGCGGCACGCGCGGCCGGGCGCCATATAACGCCGTCGTGACTCATGGTTTCACCATGGACGAGCACGGCAAGAAGATGTCGAAGTCGCTCGGCAATACGGTCACGCCGCAGGACGTCATCAAGGAATCCGGGGCGGATATTCTGCGTCTGTGGGTTATGACGACCGATTACTGGGAAGATCAGCGCCTCGGCAAGAGCATCATCCAGACCAATATCGACGCCTATCGCAAGCTGCGCAACACGATCCGCTGGATGTTGGGCACGCTTGCTCATGATGAAGGCGAAAACGTCGCTCATGCGGAACTGCCGGAACTCGAACGCCTGATGCTGCACCGTCTGACGGAACTGGATGAGATCGTCCGCTCCGGCTATGACGCATTCGATTTCAAGCGCATTGCCCGCACGCTGATCGATTTCATGAATGTCGAGCTTTCGGCGTTCTATTTTGATATCCGCAAGGACGCCCTTTATTGCGATGCGCCGTCGAGTGTTCGCCGCAAGGCGGCGCTGCAGACCGTGCGTGAAATCTTTGATCGCCTGACGACCTGGCTCGCTCCAATGCTGCCTTTCACCATGGAGGAAGCCTGGCTTGACCGATATCCGCTTTCGGTTTCGATTCATGCCGAGCAGTTCCGCCCGACGCCAGCCGAATGGCGGGATGATGTGCTGGCCGAAAAGTGGCGCAAGGTTCGTGCTGTTCGCCGCGTAGTAACCGGCGCACTGGAACTGGAACGCGCCGACAAGCGCATCGGTTCGTCGCTGGAAGCTTCTCCGGTCGTCTATGTTTCCGACAAGAGCCTGACCGATTCGCTCGAAGGTCTAGATTTTGCGGAAATCTGCATCACCAGCGGCATTTCGTTCAGTGACGCCGATGCGCCCGAAGGAGCATTCACGCTTGGCGATGTGAAAGGCGTGGCTGTCGTGCCCGCACGTGCAGAGGGCGAAAAGTGTGCCCGCTCATGGCGGTATACGACGGATGTTGGCTCAGATCCCGAGTTTCCGGAAGTGTCGGCGCGTGATGCTGTTGCACTTCGCGAACTCAAGTCTTTGGGCAAGCTCGAAGTTTGATCGAATTCTGACGATCTTGCTCTCGGCAGTTCATATGCCGGGAGCTTCGGGAGGGGAAATGGGGTTGCAATCTCCGCTTCGGACATGGTGAAATAGCGGTTAACATCGGATTGCCGCATGAGTTGCACTCATGTACAAGGCATTCCTCGGATAATTTCAAGATCTGCCTTGGAGTTGCCGGTTTCTTCATTCAAGGCTCGCCTGAGCAAATCTTGGTGAAGATAAAATCGGCAAGCGTAAAAGAAGTGGCGCTAATGAAGATTGAAGGACGAGTTCTGGTGCTTATGACAGCGATAGCGGGAGTTTCGCTATCCGGCTGCGTTTCTTCGCCAACCTACGGAACCGACAAAACGGCGGGAGCACAGCTCCTGGACGATGTGTCGAATTTAGCAAGTTTCGGACAGGGTAAGAACAAGAAAGAGCGGATTGACTACAAGCCGCGTCCCGATCTTGTCCGTCCGGCACCGGGCGAAAAAGGCCAGTTGCCTGCTCCGCAGCAGAGTGTTGCCAGCGCTAACGATCCAAATTGGCCGGAATCGCCCGAGCAGCGCCGCAAGCGCCTGCGCGACGAGATTACCGCGAACCGTGACGATCCGAATTTCGTGTCGCCGGTCGTTCAGGATGTGCCCGTCGCGTCCAATATTCAGGCAGCGTTGCCGCGCGGTAACAGCCGCCGCGAAGACTATGAATCCCGCACGCCAACGTTCGATCCGGCAAAGGTCGCAGCCTATAAGGCAATGCGTCAGCAGCAGGTTCAGGGATCTTCCTCGACGCGCCGTTATTTGAGCGAGCCGCCACTTACCTATCGTCAGCCTGCCTCCACCGCTGCAGTTGGCGAGTTGGGAACAGACGAGGCGCAGAAAGAGCGTGAACGCAAGAAGGCCTCTGGTAAGTCCAAGGGCTGGCGCGATTACCTGCCTTGGAACTAATGTCGCCTGAATTTATTATTCTTAACAATAGGTCGCAGTGAAGGAAATTTACTGCGACCTATTTTTTATTATACCATATACTTGATTGGGCGAGGTTGAGCGCATAAATCCCATAATTGAAGCAAAAGATTAAATATTTTTAATGTTTTGGAATCTGACGAATATTTGATTTCAATCAAAGATTTCTTTGGTGCAGTTCGTCATCATGCCAACTCGGGATGGAAGGTATGATCTGATGAACAATACAAACACTATATGGGATAGGCCCTCGGGATATGGCCTTATCAGTCGAGCCCTGCATTGGTTGATGGCTCTCCTGTTTATTTGGCAGTTTGCGTCTGCATTGCTGCGGGTCGCGGCTAAAGACACAGCAATCTATAGCATCTTCTGGTCGGCGCACTATCAGCTTGGCTTTGCCCTTCTCGTGCTGGTGTTATTGCGCGGGGCGTGGGGGCTGCTGAACCTGAGCCGCCGCCCGCACAAGTCAGGCCATGTGGGCAAATTGGCAGCGCTTGGGCATATCGTTATTTACGGGCTTATGTTTGTAGTCCCCGCACTGGCCTTGCTGCGTACATATGGCAGCGGGCGCGGGTTTTCCTTCCTCGGTATCCAGATTTTCGAACAAACGGGCGTGCAGAACGCCGCGTTGACTGCACCGGGGAGCGCATTGCACGGTTTGCTGGGTTGGGTTTTGCTCGCCGTAATCGTCGGGCATGTTGTGATGGCCTTTATCCATCATTTTGCACTGCGTGACGATACGTTGCGCTATATGACCGGAAGAAAGGCTCTGAACTGAAGCTATCGTCTGTCGCGGAAGAATTCCCGCAGGATTTTCTGCGAATCTCCTTCGGAGAAACCGGCATAAATCTCCGGCACATGATGGCAGGTGGGCTGCGTGTAAAAGCGCGGCCCATGTTCGACGCCGCCTCCTTTGGGATCAGTTGCGCCATAATAGAGGCGACGGATGCGGGCGAATGAAATGGCGGCTGCGCACATCGCACACGGCTCCAGCGTTACATAAAGGTCGCAACCAACCAGACGTTCCGATTGCAGGGTCTCTCCGGCCTCGCGGATGGCCAGCACTTCGGCGTGAGCGGTCACGTCATTGAGTTCGCGTGTCCGGTTGCCCGCCCGGGCGATGATCGTGCCTTGATGGACGATGACTGCACCGATGGGGACTTCTCCACGTGCGCCTGCAGCTCGCGCTTCTTCGAGCGCGATCTCCATGGGAGTGGTATCATTCTGGTTCAGGACCTCGACCCCCTTGCTCATGCCTGCTCCATTTCGTGCGTTCTTTGGGAAATTTCGCTCGCAAGCCATGGAGCGATTTGTTACTGCATAATTCTCGAAATCGAAACCGATTTGCGAACGGATTTATACGGCGTTCCTGTTTCCGGCTGTCTCTTACCTGTGCTTAAGGGTGTAAGATGACACGGCAGCGCTGCTGAAAGGCCAATACCAGATGACTACAGATGACGACAACAAGGACGGCAAGCGTCCCCATGGCCGTGGAGGGCGCTGTGATCGCCCGGGCCGGCCAGATCGTGACAAAGACCGCGACAGCCGTCCGCGCCGCGACGACGGTGCCCGTGACAAGCCGCGTAAATTCGGACCTCGCAATGCCGAAGCGCAGGAGGATGCGAGCGAGCGTATAGCCAAGCGTATGGCGCGCGCTGGCATAGCCTCCCGCCGCGAAGCGGAGACGATGATTGCAGCCGGCCGTATTGCTGTGAATGGCAAGGTGCTCGAAAGCCCGGCAGTCAATGTCAAGCGCACGGACATTATCACGGTTGACGGCAAACCTTTGAAGCAGACAGAGCGCACTCGCCTTTGGCTGTATCACAAGCCGGCTGGCCTTGTGACGACCAATCGTGACCCTGAAGGGCGTCCAACCGTGTTCGAGGCGCTGCCTGCCGAAATGCCGCGCGTACTTTCGGTTGGTCGTCTCGATATCAATACCGAAGGTCTCCTGCTGCTCACCAATGATGGTGGGTTGTCGCGTGTTCTCGAATTGCCATCCACGGGCTGGCTGCGCCGCTATCGCGTGCGCGCGCACGGCAAGGTGACGCAACAGCAGTTGGATGAGCTGAAGAACGGGATCGCGGTTGATGGCGTATTCTACGGCAGCGTAGAGGCCGAACTTGAGCGCGTGCAGGGCGCGAATGTCTGGATCTCCATCGGGTTGCGCGAAGGCAAGAACCGTGAAGTGAAGAACATTCTGGGTGCCCTTGGGCTGACGGTCGGACGACTTATCCGTGTTTCATTCGGTCCGTTCCAGCTTGGCGATCTTGAAGAAGGTGCTGTCCGCGAAATCAAGGGACGCACCCTGCGAGACCAGTTGGGTGACAAGCTGATTGAGGAATCGGGAGCAGATTTTGATGCGCCTGTCCTGAACGAATTTTCCAATGCCGCGGTTCAGGGACGCACTCGCCGCGAGATGGAGGAAGGTCAGCCGGAGCAGGACGGCGAGACCCGTCGGGCACCGCGGGAGCGTGAGTGGATTTCCAGCCGCCCCGAACGCCGTCGCGGACGCGAAGACAAGACGGAAAAGGTCGAGCCTCGCCGTCGCGGGAATGCCAATGTCTGGATGGCTCCGGGCGCTCGCCCCAAGGGAGAAAAGGCTGCCGCAAAGCCGCCCCGCGTCGAACATCAGGTTCCGCACCGTTCCGCAAAGTTCAGTGGCGATCTGCAGATGCGCCCACGCCGGGCTGGCGAAGAGGAGCAGGGTCGCGAAGAAGGCGGTGAGCGTCGTTACAACAAGCGCCCGGAAGGTCGTTTCGACAAGGATTCCCGTCCACAGCGGCCGCGCCCGGAAGGAAATCGTTCGGAAGAGGGGCGTCCAGAGCGTCGCGAGCCGCGTGAGGATGGACGCAAGGAACGCCGCCCCGGAAAACGCGAGCGTGCAGAATTGCGCGATGCAGAAGGCCGCGTAGGTGAACGCGGCAAGGGCGGTTTCGAAGGCCGCAAGTCTGGTAAGCCGGGCGCGCCGCGGGGGGAAGGACGTTTTAGCGCTTCCGACCGTGATACGCGCTCAGGCCCACGTAGTAGCGGGCCGGGAGGCAAGTCAGGCGGCGGGCCGGGCGGAAAACCGGGCGGCGGCAAGCCGGGTGGTGGCAGAACTGGAGGCGGCGGTGCGGATCGTCGGCGGTAAGCTGCGCGGGCGTGCACTTGTAACGCCTTCAACCAACGCCATTCGCCCCACCACCGACCGTACGCGCGAGAGCCTCTTCAACATTCTTGCGCATAATTTCCCCGACAAGGTGGAGGGCGCACGCGTCCTCGACCTGTTTGCAGGGACTGGCGCGCTTGGCCTGGAGGCTTTGTCGCGTGGTGCGCGCTATGCGACCTTTGTGGAAGAATCTGCTGAGGGCCGTGGTTTGCTGCGCCAGAATATCGAGGCCTTCGGTCTGCAGGGACATACCAAGATATTGCGGCGCGACGCCTGCCAGTTGGGTATCGTTGGCACGATGGAGCCCTTCAATCTCGTTTTTGCCGATCCGCCTTATGGACGGCGCATGGGAGAAAAGGCGTTTTTGTCAGCACTTCAAGGCGGTTGGCTTAATCCTGACGCACTTTTGGTGCTTGAAGAAGATGGCGAGGCGGCACTTGAGCTTGATGAACGATTCGTCATCCTGGAAGAGCGCAACTACGGGGGCACGATCATTCGGCTGATCCGGCTGAAAGTCGCCGCTTGAATTCGCGGACAAATATGGTCCGCATCAAATTGATATGCTGTCCGGAAGAACCGGGCAGTAATGAAACCGATTGGAGATGTCGCTTGGTGAAGAACCCCTCACTCCGGCGCTTGCTATTGTCCACCGCGTTGGGTTTCGTACTGGCTTTGCCTTTGGCAGGCGGTGCCGTGCGGGCAGAAAGCCAACCCGCTGCCGCCACTGCTGAAGCACAGCCCGCGCCGGCAGCACCGGCAGCCGCTGAGCAGACAGCACTTCCCGAAATTTCCCAGTCGGACGGGGTCAGCCATTTCACTTTGCCGAATGGCTTGGAAGTAATCGTCATTCCCGATCATCGCGCGCCCGTGGTTACACAGATGATCTGGTACCATGTCGGATCGGCGGACGAAGCGCCCGGTGTTTCAGGCATTGCGCATTTCCTCGAACATCTGATGTTCAAGGGAACGAAAAATCACCCCGCCGGTGAGTTTTCAGCAAAAGTTGCCTCCATTGGCGGGCAGGAAAACGCATTCACTTCTTACGATTATACGGCCTATTTCCAGCGCGTATCTCCTGAAGCTCTGGAAATGGTGATGCAGTTCGAGTCGGACCGGATGGAGAATCTGGTACTCAACGAAGAAGCCGTGAAAACGGAACGGGATGTTATTCTGGAAGAGCGTCGCATGCGGGTCGATTCCAATCCCGCTTCCATGCTGATGGAAAATACCGATGCTGTTCTTTTCTATAACCATCCTTATCGCAAGCCCGTCATCGGCTGGCAGCAGGAGATGGAAAAGCTGAGCCTGAAGAACGCTATCGACTTTTATCAGCAATATTACACACCGAACAACGCGACGCTCGTGATCGCCGGAGACGTTTCGCCGGAACGCGTGCGCGAACTGACCCTGAAAACCTGGGCAAACGTTCCGAAACGCGCTGAAGTCCTACCGCGCGAACGTCCACAGGAGCCCAAGAAACATGCCGCCCGAATAGTGACGCTGCATGATGAGCGCGTGAGCACGCCTTCATTTCGTGTATCCTGGCTGGTGCCGTCTTATGCGAATGAAAAGCGGTTTCCGAATGCAAAGCCGGGGGATGCGCCCGCGCTTGATCTCCTGAGCGAAATTCTCGGCGGTTCGTTGCGTTCACGCCTTTATCAGGAACTGATAGTGAGGCAGGGCATCGCCGCCAATACAGGTGCGAGCTATGGCGGTGACGCGCTCGATGACGGCACGTTCTCCGTTTATGGCGCACCACGCAATGGGGCCACGCTGGGTGACGTGGAAAAGGCCGTCGAAGCCGAAGTCGCACGGATCATCAAGGAAGGTGTGAGCCAGACCGAGCTTGATCAGGCTCGTAACCGTTTCCTCAAAGCGGTTATTTTTGCACGCGATAGCCAGACAGGCATGGCGCGAATTTATGGTTCGTCACTGTCCGTTGGACAAACGGTCGACGATATCCAGAAGTGGCCAGAAGTCATCAAGCGCGTTACCGTCGACCAGGTTAAAGATGTTGCGACACGTTACCTTGTCGAGGACCAATCGGTAACAAGCTACCTGCTGCCACCGAATGCAGAGCCGCAAAGTGCTCGGGAAAACCCGGATGCATCACCTGAAGGCGTCGGGGCCAATGGTTCGGGAGGAGCGATCCAGTGAAGAACATTCTTATGCTGAAATTCCAACGTGTTCTCGCATTTCGCTATGCCCGCTCTGTGGTTGGCATGTTCGTGGCATCAATGACAGTCTTGATCGTGTGCGCATTGCCCGCGCGCGCGATTGAAATTCAGGAGGTCGTCTCGCCAAAGGGCATTAGAGCCTGGCTGGTAGAGGATGACTCGGTTCCGCTCATTTCAATGCGGTTTTCGTTCAAGGGCGGCACGTCGCAGGACCCTTCCGGCAAGGAAGGTTTAGCCAATCTGATGACGGGGCTTTTCGATGAAGGCGCAGGCGATCTGAAATCGGATGCCTTTCAGGAACGGATGGATAATCTTGGCGCGGAAATGAGCTTTTCCGCAACGCAGGATTCGGTTTCTGGCGGCATTCGGATGCTTGCCGAAAATCGCGATGCGGTAACCAGCCTACTCGCTCTCGCCGTCAACAAGCCTCGTTTCGATCAGGACGCCGTTGATCGCATTCGTCAGCAGGTCGTTGCCAGTATCGAAGCTTCGCAACGCGATCCTTCAACGATAGCATCGCGCAAGTTTTCCGAAGTTCTCTACGGCAATCATCCTTATGCGCGGCCCAATGACGGCACGGTGAAGTCGTTGCAGTTGATCACGGGTGACGATCTGGTGAACTTTCATCGCAGGAATTTTGCGCGTGACCACCTGACGATAGGCGTCGTGGGAGCCATCAATGCGCAGGATCTGGGTGCGTTGCTGGACAAGGTGTTCGGCGAACTGCCAGCGATGGCTGAACTGGTTCCCGTTCCTGATGCCAAACTGGCGCTCGGTACAACGACCAGCCTCAATTTCGATATGCCACAGACCTCGATCAGCTTTGTATATCCTGCGATTCCGCGCAAGGATCCGGAGTTTTTCGCGGCCTACCTCATGAATCACATTCTGGGTGGTGGCTTCACTTCGCGTCTCTATGCCGAGGTGCGTGAAAAGCGTGGTCTTGCCTATTCTGTCTCCTCGTCCATGGTTCTGCGCGACCATGTTTCGGCATTGATGATTTCGACGGCAACCCGTCCCGACAAGGCGCAGGAATCTCTGAAAATCATTCGCGAGCAAGTTGCCGCGATGGCCGCCGATGGACCGACCGAAGAAGAACTTGCTGCTGCGAAGAGCTTCCTCAAGGGGTCCTATGCCGTTAATAATCTGGACTCGTCCGCGGCAATTGCTGAAACTCTGGTAAGCTTGCAGGAAGCAGGGCTCCCGCGTGATTATATCGACCGGCGCTCAGAGTTGATTGAGGCAGTGACGCTGGATCAGGTCAAAGCCATCGCCAGGAAACTTCTTGAAGCAGAACCAGCTATTCTGATCTTCGGTCCGGCCCAAAGCTAACAGGTGGCAGATTGGAAAAGGCAGTGCCGTCATCGCCCCGAATTGCCGTCGCTTTCGGCGGTGGCGGGGCGCGGGGTATTGCTCATCTCCATATCGTCGAAGTGCTCGATGAACTGGGCATCAAGCCGGTCGCCATTGCGGGTTCTTCGATAGGCTCGATCGTCGGGGCAGGAATGGCGAGTGGCATGACCGGCCACGAGATACACAAATATATGGCGGCGATTTTCAATCGCCGTTCGGAAGTCGCAAAGCGCATGTGGCAAACCCGTCCGGCCCGTTGGGTCGAATTGCTCAAGGGCGGCCTGCGTGTCAGCCAGTTCAATATCGAAAAGGTGCTGGACGTTTTTCTGCCTGAGAGCCTGCCCGCCAATGTGGAAGAGCTGAAAATTCCCATGAGCATCACGGCGGCGGATTTTCACGCCGCTCAGGAGATTCATATCCGCGATGGCGATCTGCATTCAGCGATAGCGGCATCTTGTGCAATACCGCCGGTTTTCGCACCCGTGCGCCGGGAAGGTCGAATTCTGGTCGATGGCGGCTTGTTCAATCCCGTGCCTTTTGATTTGTTATTCGACAAGGCCGATATCGTTATCGGTATCGACGTTGTCGGCACGCCTGTTGGCCCGGACGATTATATGCCCACTACGTTCGAAGCAGTGATCGGCGCCAACCAATTGACTATGTGCTCCATCATCGAGAACAAGTTTCGCATCCGTCCGCCGCACATTTTTATCCGTCCCAATGTCGAACGGATCGGGCTTCTGGATTTCCTGAAGTTCGAACAGATCCTGTCGCAAAGTGCCAGTGTTCGCGACGAACTGAAGCGCGCCATAGAACTGACGATCGAGGGGAAAGCGGCGCCGATAGGCTCAACTCTGGCGAATTGAGTCTATCGCCGCCGTAGCGCAGAGCTATTCTGCCGGGACGGCCTGTGCTGACGAGGCCGTTGCATCTTCCACCGCCTTGTCGATACGCTGGCCTTCGCGAGTGGGTTTGACCAGCGGCTCAGGCGTTACAGGCTTATTGAACAACAAATGTCGACCAGCCATGATGCCTTCCGAAGCCTGTACGTGGAGCCGGTCCTCGTCCCGCTGACGCACGTCTTCGCGAATTCCATAGGCTTGCGCTTCGGCCATGCCGAGCCCTTCGAGCGTGCGCTGACCGAAAAGCAGACCGGACTCGAACGTTTCGCGCAGTTCGTATTCCACGCCCTGGGCCCTTAATTGCAATGTATGTTCGCGATCATATGAACGAACGAACAGCCTTACGTCTGGATATTCCGACTGGATGAGATTGACGATGTGGTTGGTCGTTTCCCGTTTGTGGGTACAGACGGCGACGATCTTCGCCTTTCGGATTCCTGATGCTTCCAGCACGTCTTTGCGGGTGCCATCGCCGAAATAGATACGGAAACCGAATTTTCCGGCTGCGCGGACGCGATTGGGAGAACTGTCGATCACCGTTACGTCGATACCGCCAGCAAGCAGGATTTGAGCGGCGATCTGGCCATAACGCGAGAAACCGATCATCAGCACGTCGGAACCGGCGCCGTCAAAATTCTCCTCGATGACATCGACCGTCTTGTCCTTGATGAGCAGTTTCGAGCCGAGTGCGACAGAAAGCGGGGTGAGTGCCATGGAAACGGTAACCGCGGCCACAAGCTCTGAACCGAGAGCGCTGGAGATTATGCCTCCCGCAGTGGCCGCAGAGAAAAGTACGAACGCAAACTCGCCGCCTTGCGGAAGAAGAAAAGCGATCCGCACGGCATCATTATGGCTGGACCGGAAGGCGCGGCATAGAAGGTAAATGATCCCAATCTTGGCTGCCATGAAGACGGGAACAGCAAGAAGGATTATTTTCCAGTATTGAAGGATTACCGAAAGGTTCAGGGACAGGCCGACTGCGACAAAGAACAAGCCAAGGAAAATTCCGCGAAATGGTTCGATGTCGGCTTCAAGTTCGTGCCGGTAGGATGATTCCGCCAGCAAGACCCCTGCAATGAATGCGCCCATGGCCATCGAAAGGCCAGCAGCCTGAAGCAGACTGGCCGACCCAAGCACCACAAAGAGCGCGGCGGCGATCATGACTTCACGAGCGCCGGTATTGGCGATGATGCGGAACATGGGATTGATGAGATAGCGTCCCGCAATCACCAGCGCTGCAATGGCTGCGATGGCAGTGGCGAGATGAAAACCAGCACTGGCCTGGGAAGGCTCGTTCGGGGATAACGCTGGAATGATTGCAAGAATTGGTACGATCGCCAGGTCCTGAAACAGCAGAATCGCAAAGGCGCGCTGCCCGTGTTTCTGGTTGGTTTCAGCCCGGTCCTCCAGCACCTGCATGGCAAATGCCGTGGAAGAGAGCGCGAGGCCGAAACCGATGATGATTCCTGCTTCTGTGCTGAGACCGGCAAAGTAGATGCCAAGGGCAGTAAGTGCGGCTCCGCAAAGCAGTACCTGCGCGCTTCCAAGGCCGAAAATCGAATGGCGGAGAGCCCAAAGCCTTGACGGCTTCAGCTCGAGACCGATGATAAAGAGCAGGAACACGACGCCGAGTTCGGAGAAATGCAGAAATTCCTCTCCATCGGCGACAAGGCTTGCCACGGGGCCTATCGTAATGCCTGCCGCAAGATAGCCGAGGACCGTGCCAAGCCCTAATCGCTTGAACAGCGGTGCCGCGATAATCGCGCCGCCCAGAATCATCAGGCACTGTAGGTAGAGGTTTCCGCCAGTCGCAACCATGCCAAGCTCTTGGAATTTGGAGAAATGTGAGAGGACTTGCCTTGAAGCCCTTGGATTTCGTCAATATAGAAACAAGATATGGCTGTAATCAGCCCGATGTCGAACAATTTGACGATATTTTTTGACAAGTCCCGGTTTCGATCATGCCGCAGACTATGGTGCGTGGTCGAACCGCGAAGCGCTTGGGAAACTCGGATTATATAATGATTTCAGATAATTCGGCGGAAAAACTTGTCGATCGAGCCGCCGTGCTCGTGGCCGCTGCTAGGCGGGCAGGTGCCGATCACGCTGACGCAGTCGTGATGCGGGCGCGTTCTGTCAGCGTGTCGGTGAGACTTGGCAAGGTTGAGGGAACCGAATCGTCGGAGAGCGATGACTTCTCCTTGCGGGTTTTTGTAGGTCGCCGCATTGCCAGTGTTTCCGCGAATGCGAGTGCCGACCCTGACCGGCTCGCTGAGCGGGCTGTAGCCATGGCGCGTGTTGCACCGGAAGACCCTTATGAGCAACTCGCCGATCCCTCGCTGCTCGTGGTCTCGCCTCGCGATCTTGATCTCTTCGATTCAACGGAAATCGATACCGAACGTTTGACTCAGGATGCCCTTGCGACGGAAGAGGCGGCGCTTGCGGTTAAAGGCGTGTCGAATTCGGGCGGGGCTGGCGCTTCGCGCAGTCTGGGTGGCCTGGTGCTCGTCACATCAACAGGTTTTTCGGGGCACTATGCGGCTACACGATTTGGCCGGTCGGTCTCTGCCATTGCTGGCGAGGGCACGAAAATGGAGCGCGATTACGATTTCAGTTCGCGGCTGCATTTTTCCGATCTGGATACACCTAGCGAAATAGGCCGCCGCGCGGGAGAACGCGCTGTGCGGAGACTGGGTGCGCGTCAGGCAAAAACCGGTCCCGTCACAGTCGTTTATGATCCCCGGCTTGCCCGTGGTATTGCCGGGCATCTTGCCAGCGCCATCAACGGCGCTTCGGTAGCGCGCAAGACCAGTTTTCTTCGTGACAGTCTCGGCAAACAGGTTCTCAAGTCCGGTATAAATGTTACCGATAATCCGCTGCGTGTGCGCGGCTCTTCCTCGCGTCCGTTCGACGGTGAGGGGTTTGAAGGACAGCCGTTGATGATGGTCGAGGACGGCGTTCTCAATTATTGGCTGCTTTCAGGATCGAGCGCCCGTGAACTTGGACTGCAAGGCAATGGCCGGGGCGTTCGTTCCGGCTCTGGTGTTTCGCCAGCATCCACCAATTTTGCGATAGAGCCCGGTTCGCAATCGCCGGAAGAGTTAATTCGTTCCGTCGGCACAGGCTTTTACGTGACGGAAGTGTTCGGGCAGGGCGTGGACATGATTACCGGCCAGTACAGCCGTGGCGCGTCGGGCTTCTGGATCGAGAATGGGGAACTTGCCTATCCTGTAAGCGAAGTGACGATTGCTTCGAACCTCAAGGATATGTTCCTCAATATGACGCCTGCGTCCGATATTGACAGGAACTTTGGAATGGCGGCGCCGACACTCGTAATCGAAGGCATGACCCTTGCCGGAAATTGACGAGCACAACGACGTTTCTGGAGAACTGGCCCTGTTAAGAGATGCGGCCCGCGAAGCAGGCCGCATCGCGATGCGCTACTTTGGCAGGTCGCCGGAGGTTTGGCTGAAGGATGGCGTGTCGCCGGTGAGTGAAGCGGATCTTGCCGTTGACCGCTATTTGAAAGAGGTTCTTTTGAACGCGCGGCCGGATTATGGCTGGATATCGGAAGAAACTGTCGATGATCGGGCGGCGGCCAAACGCAGCCGTGCCTTTGTGGTCGATCCAATCGACGGCACGCGTGCCTATATCGCCGGACAGGATCAATGGTGTGTGAGCATTGCCGTCATCGAAAATGGTCGTCCTTTGGCGGGTGTGCTGGAATGTCCGGCGCGAGCGGAACTCATCGTGGCGGGAAAAGGTGTCGGCGCTTCGCAGAACGGCGCTGCCATTCGTGTCAGATTACCATCGCCCGATGAACAGGTGACAATAGCATCTGCGCGCAACATGGTGACGGCACTTCCGGAAAGCTGGCGAGGCCGCGCAAAGGTTCATCCCTATGTTCCGTCTCTTGCTTACCGAATTGCAATGGTGGCGCGTGGAGATATAGCTGGCACCTTCATTCGGCCCAATTCGCATGATTGGGATCTGGCAGCAGCTGATCTGATCCTCGGTGAGTCGGGCGGGGCAATCCTGACAAGCGATGCCTTGCCGATCGCATATGGTGGACCAACGCGGAGCCATGGCGCTCTCGTTGCCGCCAGCGGGAACCTTCTGCAAGAAATGTTGAGTGTTGTCGCGGGCTGACCCTTGGGTTAATCATGCCGCGAACCAAATTTGTTCAGGGATAATTGTCATGAGCGTCGAAGGCGACAAAAAGCAGCTTCTTCATCTGGTGTTTGGCGGCGAGCTGAAAAAGCTCGGTACCGTTGAATTCCGTGATCTTGAAAACCTCGATATCGTTGGCATCTACCCGGATTACGAATCGGCCAAGACCGCGTGGAAGTCCAAGGCCCAGCAAACGGTAGATAATGCCCACATGCGCTACTTCATCGTGCACCTGCATCGGTTGCTCGATCCCGAAGGTGTGACATTGAAGGCGGATTGAGCAGCGGCCCATACCGGATGCACAGTGAAAACAGCTCAGGTCAGGCAACCGGACGGAAAAAACAGGGATTCGCGAAGCGCTTATGGCGGCGCATTCGCGGACCGCTGGCGCAGTCTGCCGTGGTCAGATCTGTGCTTGTGTGGCTGATCACCGCATACTTCAAATTCGTCTATCTCACCAATTCGCGCCTGAAGGAATCTGCCGATCCGCAAGCACTCGTCGGCAAGGACGATCCATTCATCGTGACTTTCTGGCATGGGCAGCATCTTATGGGGCCGTTCATCTGTCCCCGGGGAATCGAATTGGTTGCCATGTTTTCGCGCAGCGCGGATGCGGAGCTGAATGCGCGTGTGGCGGAGAAGCTCGGATTGGTGACGGTGCGCGGGTCTGGCGGTCGCGGTTCTCGCTCAAAACCTGAAAAGGGCGGGGCACGGGCACTTCTGACGCTGAAGAATGCTCTCAAGAAAGGGCAATCGGCGTCAATGATAGCGGATATTGCTCACGGGAAGCCGCGTGAGGCAGGAGAAGGTATCATTTTGTTGGCGAAATTATCCGGCCGTCCGATAATACCGGTTGCTTATGCCTTCTCCCGGAACCATGTTTTGGAAAAGTCGTGGGATAAAACGGCGATTCCGCTGCCCTTCGGGCGTTCGATTATCGTGCGCGGCGACAATGTATGGGTCGACGCGGATGCCGATGAAACGCAACTGGAAGAAAAACGCATGGAGCTAACGCGCCAACTCAACGACGCGACCGCCAAGGCCTATGCAGCGTTGGAGAAAGCGAAATGAGCGAACGCTGGGCGCGCAATATGTTGTCTGCCTACCGCGTACTCGGCTCCGCGGCCTATCCTCTCATGGGGCCTTACATTGCCTACCGCGCTTCTCGCGGCAAGGAAGAACGCATGCGTCGTGGCGAGCGCTACGGCAAATCCATTATCGCGCGTCCCCAGGGGCCAGTCATCTGGGCTCATGCGGCGAGCGTCGGAGAAACAGTTGCAATCACACCGTTGATTGAGCGGATAGCTGCAACGGGTATTCATATCGTTCTGACAACCGGCACGGTGACGTCGGCGAAAGTTGTTGCGGAACAATTGGGTAACAAGGTTATCCACCAATATGCACCGCTGGACCTGCAGCCTGCGGTCAACAGGTTTCTCAACCACTGGAAGCCTGATCTTGCGATTGGTTGTGAATCCGAAGTCTGGCCGGCAACAGTCCTTTCACTAGGCAGCCGCCATACGCCGCAGGTTCTGGTCAACGGGCGCATGTCTGATCGCTCTTTTGCCGCCTGGCAGAAAAGACCGGCCCTGGCAGAAGCGCTCTTTGAAAATTTTGCCTATGTGGTCGCACAATCGGAACTCGACGCAGATCGCTTCCGGGCGCTGGGTGCACGGCCGGTAAGCGTTTCAGGAAATCTGAAGGTGGATACGAATCCACCACCAGCCGATCTGCAGGCGCTAGCTGCATTGCAACGCCAGATCGCCGGACGGCGGACATGGTCTGCCATTTCGACCCATGATGGTGAAGAAGCGATTGCCGCCGAAGTCCACCAGATGCTGAAAGTCCGTTATCCGCATCTTGTCACGATCATCGTGCCGCGCCATCCGGATCGCGCTCCCACCATTGAAGCCATGCTTGCTGAAAAAGGCCTGAAGGTTGCACGCAGGAGCGCCGGTGAGCCGATTGAAGCCGACACGGATATCCTTCTGGGTGACACGATCGGGGAGATGGGGCTTTATCTCCAGCTCACGGAGATTGCATTCATTGGCAACTCCCTGACCAAGGAAGGCGGGCATAATCCGCTGGAACCAGCAATGATGGGGACCGCCGTACTGACAGGGCGGAATGTCCAGAACTTCCGGGAATCCTTCCAGCGTCTCATCAAGAATGGCGGTGCGCGCATTGTGAAGGATCGCAACATGCTGGCAGGGGCGATCAACTTCCTGTTCAACAATCCCCAGCATCTGCGTGGCATGATCAATGCCGGTGTGAATACGGTGAAAGACATGCGCGGTGCGCTGGACCGGACGCTCGTAGCACTTGAGCCTTTCATCCAGCCATTGATCCTGCAGGCACAATTGCCCGGCAATCGCAATGAGGTTGCATATCAGTCGGGCGGACACTGACCATGGCGAGTGAGGCGCCGCCTTTCTGGTGGGAAAAGCCTGATTGGCGTGCGATGTCTCTGGCGCCTGCTGCCCTGCTTTACGGAGCGGTGGCCGGGCGTCGGCTTTTGAAGGCGGATCCGCCGCGAATTTCCCTGCCCGTACTTTGCATTGGCAATTTCACGGTGGGGGGAGCTGGAAAAACCCCGACCGCCATCGCCTTTGCCAATGGCGCAAAAGCGCGGGGTTTGCGCCCCGGTATCGTCTCGCGGGGATATGGTGGCGCTTACAGGGGATTGCACGTTGTCGATGCCGCACATGACAGTGCGCGCTACGTTGGGGACGAGCCGCTGCTATTAGCGCGCCATGCCCCGGTAGCTCTCTGTCCTGATCGACTGAAGGGAGCGCGACATCTGCAGACGCTCGGCTGCGATTTCATCATCATGGATGACGGTTTTCAGAGCGCGCGGCTTTTTGCCGATTTTTCGCTGCTGGTGGTGGATGCGGCACGCGGCATTGGAAATGGGAAAGTCATACCGGCAGGCCCGTTGCGGGCTCCGCTGACCGACCAGATGCGCAAGACCGATGCCTTGCTGCGCATTGGCAAGGGCGACGGCGCCGACTTCGTGATCCGTCAGGCAGCGCGAGCGGGCCGACCCATATATGAAGCGCGTCTTGAGCCCTCGTCTACAGCACCGGTCGCGGGTAATCGCTGGCTTGCATTTGCCGGTATCGGCAACCCTGAAAAATTCTATGCAAGTGTTGCTGAAGCAGGAGGTGAGATTGTGGAAACGCGCTCGTTTCCTGATCATCACAGTTTCGAAGCGGATGATATCCGCAACCTGACAGATGCTGCCCGCCGCCAAGGCCTGGGTCTGATCACCACGGCGAAGGATCAGGTGCGCCTGGCAACGATGGTTGGAGTCCCCGCCGGATTTCTGGAAAAACTTGCTGTCCTCGACGTCGACCTTAAATTTGATCGCAAGGATGCGCTCGGCCGAATTCTGGATACGGTCACAGAGCGCTTCAAAAGCCGCGTGACGAGCTAGTTTAAGCCTTCCTGCGGCTGCGCAGCTCGGGATTGACTTCCAACTCCCGTTCAAAAGAAATCAGCCCCGTTGCATAAGGCTCCTGCCGGGCTACGCTCCAATATTTCAGTTCATCGAGCGGGATGTGAGCGCCGGTCACTGCACATGCCACATAGGCACCATGCCGGACGATCTCGTAGTCACCGTCGAGATAGCGCAGAACAGCTTCGGAGGAACGGGGCGATTCAAATTTATTCATGTGTCTAAAACCTTTGTAACGGACTCTAGCAAGCGTCGCGCGTTGCGTCCAGCAGTACCGCATTTTGCTCTGTCGTAATTCTGTCAGCGCCTGCCGAAAAGCCGTTCGATGTCAGTCAGCTTCAGTTCGATATAGGTCGGACGACCGTGGTTGCAGGTGCCTGAGCCGGGAGTGGATTCCATTTCACGCAGAAGCGCATTCATTTCTTCAGGCTTCAACCGCCGTCCAGAGCGCACGGAACCATGACAGGCCATCGTCGCCGCCACATGGTTCAACATTGCTTTCAGCCCATCGGAAGTGTCGTGCTCCGCAATCTCGTCCGACAGATCGCGGATCAATTGCTGCACATTCATTTCTCCGAGCATGGCTGGCGTTTCACGCACGACGATAGCGCCCGGCCCGAATTGCTCGATCCCGAGGCCGAAGCGAGCAAGCGTTTCCGCGTGTGTTGCCAGCCGTTCGGCGTCCTCCTCCGGAAGGTCGACGATTTCAGGAATAAGCAACATCTGTCCCGGTATCGGGCGGGAATGCAATGCGTTTTTCAAGGCTTCGTAAACAAGGCGTTCGTGTGCAGCGTGCTGGTCCACGATGACGAGACTGTCTTCCGTCTGTGACACGATGTAGTTGGCGTGGATTTGTGCGCGGGCTGCTCCCAGTGGTTTCTGCTGTAGTTCCGCTGGCGCTTCGTGAACTGTTGCACGGGCATCCGCCGCGAGCACATTGACGGCTGCAAGCGTCGCCTGCTCGCTCTCCTGAAAAGATGGCGAGGTTGCGAAATCGAGTGGCCTATGGGCTGGATGCGCAGTCTGCGGAGACCATTCCGTCCGCGGGGCGGGAGGTGCAGGACGCCAGCCGCCGGAGGCGTAACCTGTAGAGGAAGAACGCGAGGCAAAGGAGGACGGCGAGGGCTGCAACCCTTCGGCGCGGAAGGCTTGCAGCATGGCATCGGCGCCGCTCGTCGCGGGCCTTATGCCCGATTGCGCCAGTGCCTGCTTGATCGCGCCGACGATCAGCCCGCGCACAAGACCCGGATCCCGGAAACGCACGCCGGCCTTGGCAGGATGCACGTTGACGTCGACCAGCGCGGGATCCAGCGTCAGGAACAATACGGCAACCGGATGGCGATCCCGCGCCATCACGTCTGCATAGGCTCCGCGCAATGCACCGAAAAGCTGCTTGTCACGCACCGGGCGACCGTTCACATAGGCGAACTGATGCAAGGCATTGCCGCGATTATGAGAGGGAATGCCGACGAAACCCGCCAGCCGCACACCGTCGCGCTCGGCATCTATGGCCAGCGCATTTTCGCCGAACTCTTTTCCCAATACCTGATTGATGCGCTCAAGCGTTGCTTCGGCGCCGCTGCCCGTTGCCGCAAGCTCCAGCGGCGTCCTGTCGCTGCCTGCAAGGGAAAAGCGGATATGCGGAAAGGCAATCGCGATGCGTTTGATGACATCGGTTATGGCGGAAGCTTCCGCGCGGTCAGTCTTCATGAATTTGAGGCGGGCCGGCGTCGCATAAAAAAGGTCACGCACCTCCGCTATCGTTCCGCGATTGAGCGCTGAGGGGCGGGGCCCGTCCAGATGCCCGCCGGAAACAGAAACTTCGAAGCCGGAGTCGGCGTCTTGCGGACGGGATTTGAGCACCAGCTTGGCCACCGAGCCGATTGATGGAAGGGCCTCGCCACGAAATCCCAGAGCACGGATGTCGTGCACATCGTCTGAAAGCTTGGAGGTGCAGTGGCGGGAAACTGCCAAGGGAAGTTCGTCAACGGGAATGCCGGACCCATTGTCCGTTACCCGCAACAAGGTCTTGCCGCCGCCCCCCGTTACGACCTCGATGCGGGTCGCTCCGGCGTCGATGGCGTTTTCGACAAGTTCCTTGATGACGCTGGCGGGGCGCTCGATGACTTCACCCGCCGCGATCTGGTTGATGATGGTTTCGCTTAAGTGTCGAATGGGCATGGGCGGACTATAAAAGGATTCGCTTCCGTAAAGAACACGCTTCTATCGCCCGCCAAGACTCGCCTATGCGCATTGGGAGGAATTGCCAAAATCCGCCTGCCAGCGTCATCCCGATAGTCAGCTTATTCTTTTGCGTAATCCTTGTGTGCGGGCAGGTTCAAATCCTTGAGGCTATCCGCATTGATAACTGCACGGGCCACGGCTTCTGCCATCACGGTTGCTGCAATCGCGCCTATTGCCGTTACGTCGGCCTCCACCCCCTTCGCCTTGCCTGTGGAAAGAGCGAAGATCGTGTCACCGTCCCACATCGTATGGATCGGGTTGATCGTGCGCGCAAAGCCGTCATGCGCCATGCCGGCGATCTTCTTAAGCTGCGCTTTGTCGAACGGGACATTGGTCGCTATCGCGCCGATCGTTGTGTTCGCGCCACCCGATTTAACCACGCCGTAACCCTGCATGATGGCTGACATCGTATCACGGAATCCCTTGCCGTCCTCGGTACGCGCGCCGGCCAGTATCCGGCGTGAGTTAGGGGCATAGACGTCACCGACAGCATTGACGGCAACAATGGCGCCGACCACGATTTCGGTGCCAGGGACCTTGTAACTCGCCGTGCCAAGCCCGCCCTTCATGGCATAGTCCATGCCGAACATCTTGCCGACAGTTGCTCCTGCACCCGCGCCGATATTGCCTTCGCCCGATGGTTCCGCCTTGGCTGCCTTGCAGGCAAGATAGCCGTCTTCCTCTCCGGGGCGGACAGAAAAATCGCCAACACCAAGGTCCATCAGGATTGCCGCCGGTACAATCGGAACAACGCCCTTGCCAATCTTGAAACCGAGATTGTTCTCTTCGAGATATCGCATCACCCCGGTGGCGGCCGCCAGACCATAGGCGCTGCCGCCGGATAGTAGGATAGCCTGAACCTGCTGCACATAATTGATCGGATCGAGCAGATCGGTTTCCCGCGTACCGGGTGCGGAACCGCGCACATCAACCCCGGCAGAAGCGCCTTCCTCGCAAAGCAGAACCGTGCATCCGGTCGGGCGCTTTGTCAGCGTATGATGACCCAGCTTAATTCCGGGCACATCCGTAATACTTCCACCCATGAGTTCCAGCACGCTTTCTCCTCCCTTGTTGGCAGCGGACGCTACATTGACGACAAGGGGCATTGCTCCAAGTCCTGCAAGCGACATGGCAAATCTTCTGCGATCCATGAACAGTTTTCTCCTCCATTTTCACTCTGTGGTGAGTGCATATTCTTTAGCGTGCCGAGCGTCGCGGACATCGTTCTTATGGTTGCTATGCGATGTTTCACATAGTTTTGGGCCGCGGATAAAGGCGAATTCGCTGGCGGAATTTTTCACTTTGCCTGCAAATCTGTCACTCCCGGATTGCGATGAGCGAAGATTTATCACCCAAATCCTTATCGGTAACTGAAACTTGTCTGCAAAAGGCTTCCCATTTGGTCATAACCGTGTTACCAGCCGGTGCCAATTCAACCTAGCAAATCAGACTCGTCGCTGCTCCCGGACCTATTCCGGAGAGGCGGCTTTTCTCATTCGATAAAACCGGCAAAGGAATTGGCAATGGCTAAAATCGTGGAATCGCCCACTGGCGCGCTCGCTCTCACATTCGACGATGTGCTGCTTCAGCCGGGCCATTCCGAAGTAATGCCGGGGCAGGTCGATCTGCGCACGCGCATCGCCAAGGACATCGAGCTTAATCTTCCTCTTCTTTCGGCGGCCATGGACACCGTAACGGAGTCCCGTCTGGCCATCGCAATGGCACAGGCCGGGGGCATCGGGGTCATCCACCGCAATCTGACGCCGGAGCGTCAGGCGGAGGAAGTCCGCCAGGTGAAGAAATTCGAGTCCGGCATGGTTGTGAACCCGGTTACCATCGGACCGGACGCCACTCTGGCCGATGCGCAGGCATTGATGAAGGCGCACGGAATTTCCGGCATTCCGGTTGTCGAGAATGCAGCCAAGGGGCCCGGACGTCTTGTTGGCATCCTGACCAATCGCGATGTGCGTTTTGCTTCCGATCCGAAGCAGAAAATCCACGAACTGATGACCCGCGAAAACCTGATTACGGTCCGTGAGAATGTCAATCAGGACGAAGCAAAGCGCCTCCTGCACGCACATCGCATTGAAAAGCTTCTTGTCGTCGACGATCAGGGACGTTGCGTCGGTCTGGTGACGGTCAAGGATATCGAAAAGTCGCAGCTCAATCCCAACGCCGCGAAGGATGCGCAAGGTCGCCTGCGCGCCGCTGCTGCAACAAGCGTCGGTGAAGACGGATACGAACGCGCCGAGCGCCTGATCGAAGCGGGTGTTGATCTTCTGGTCGTCGACACGGCACATGGCCATTCACAGCGCGTTCTGGATGCTGTGGCGCGCATCAAGAAAGCCTATCCCAATGTCGCAATTCTTGCAGGCAATGTGGCAACCACTGCCGGTACCAAGGCGCTGATCGATGCCGGAGCGGATGCGGTCAAGGTTGGTATCGGGCCGGGCTCCATCTGCACCACTCGCATCGTTGCGGGCGTCGGCGTTCCGCAGCTTTCAGCCATAATGTCAGCGGTCGAGGCGGCGCAGAAGCAAAATATCCCGGTGATCGCAGACGGTGGCATCAAGTTCTCCGGTGATTTTGCCAAGGCTCTGGCCGCCGGAGCAGTCGCCGCGATGGCAGGCTCGCTGCTGGCCGGTACCGAGGAAAGCCCCGGGGAAGTCTATCTGCATCAGGGCCGCTCGTTTAAAGCCTATCGCGGCATGGGCTCGGTCGGAGCCATGGCGCGTGGTTCGGCTGATCGTTATTTCCAGGCGGAAGTGCGCGATGAGCTGAAACTCGTACCGGAAGGTATCGAAGGACAGGTTGCCTACAAGGGTCCGATTTCCGCGGTTCTTCACCAGCTTGCTGGTGGACTGCGCGCTTCCATGGGTTATGTGGGGGCGAAGACGCTGGAAGAATTCCGCGAAAAGGCAACCTTTGTGCGCATTTCCAATGCCGGTTTGAGGGAAAGCCATTCGCATGGTGTTGCGATTACCCGGGAGAGCCCGAACTATCCTGGCGGTATGTAATATCATTTCGCATAGGTAAAAGGAAAAGGCGGCTCGGTTGCGCCGCCTTTTTCATTTTTCAGTTCGTCACTGTCTTCAGCTTCTTGATCTCGGCTCTGATTTCGTCAAACGGCCCAACTTTATGCGTTTGAACGGGCAGGTCGTCGGCATAAGGGCCGTAGCTAGCGTCTACCGGCTTTTCCAACCGGTTCGGGAAGTCTTTATCCAGGTCCGCTTTCGCCGGACGCGGCTTGGACTGGAAGAAAGCAGCGATGTCCCAGGCGTCTTCCGGCTCCAGCTGTGGTTCCTCCAGCGATACGCCGTTCGGCATGTTGGCGTGAATGAAATTCGCGGCTGAGATCAGCCTGTTCATGCCTGCGCCATCGTTGAAGCTATCCGGGCCCCAAAGCGGTGGAAATTCATAGCCCTTTGCATCGCCCACGACGCCAACACGCTTGCCCTGGCCATCCGCTCCATGACAGGCGGCGCAAGTTTCGGCGTAGAGTTTCTCGCCATGTACCGGATCCGCCGCGCGCTTCAATTCAGGCATTTTTCCGGAGCCGCGCCCCTTCGTGTTTTCACCGACAATCGTGCCAGCGGATACATATTTGATGTATGCGACCATCGCCTTCATCTCGGCAGAGTCGATAGGGAGCGCTTTGCCGTTCAGGCTTCGGGTCATGCAGCCATTGACGCGATCCTCAATCGTGCCCACTTGCCCTTCACGGGAACGATATTGTGGGAAGTCCCCGTAGACGCCAACCAGTGGCAATCCATACTTCTTGGTTCCTGCTTCCAGATGGCAGCTCTGGCAGGAAAGATTGTTGCCTGCAAAACGTTTGGTTTCATCGGCTACTTCCGGGCCTATATGCGCATAAGTCGCAATAATCAGATCACGGCCTTCGCGCACAACGCGTCCCCACGCGTCATCAGGCAATGTATCTGGATCCGGTATGTTCCAGGCTGCTTCTTCAGTCTCTGCGGCTTTTACGGGCGCGCTTTGCGTGTTTGCAGCAGTCGCCGCTTTCTGCGGCGCAGTCGCCGTACTCTTGGCGACACTATTGCTGGTACGTGGCGGTGCAGACGATCGCGAACTGCCGCTCGTCGCCGCGAAATATCCCAGGCTAAGGCAAAAGACCACGCCATAGGCCGTCAAATCAGACCACCTCATCATCCCCTCCAGGCAATACGTTTCAGAATCAAAACGTTTGGTGGCTAGGCTTCGAAGCTTAATGCAGCCTTAAGAGTGCAAAGGTCTTACGAGCCGAGGGTGATGAGATCGTCCGGGTTCACTTTCAATTTTTGTGCGCTTTCGACGATACAGTCGGCGAGGGCGTTGAAATCCTCTCGACGCATGCTCTGCCGCCGCCAGAAGAGGGCAATCTCCCGCTTCGGCTGTTCGCCGTCAAACGGGACAATACGCATATGATTGCTGCGTGCTTCGGCGCGCACCGCGATTTCTGGGATGAGTGTAAGGCCCATGCCATGGCTCACCATTTGCAAAAGGGTGGTCATGCTGGTGGCGCCATATTTTACCAGCTGGCGCTGCGACGGTAGCGAGCAAACGGCAAGCGCCTGATCCCGCATGCAATGTCCTTCCTCCAACAGGAGCAGACGATCGAGAGCGACATTGTCCTGTGTCATCGGCGAAGCGAGAACAGTTTGATCGTTGGTGGAGGTCGCGATCAGAAAGCGATCATCGAAGAGCTTCCTTTGGGTAAGTCGCTCGTCGTCAATTGGAAGAGCGGCAACAATCGCATCGATATCGCCTGCATGCAGTTCATCCAGTAGTCTGGCAGTCACGCTTTCTCGTAATTGAAGGCGGAACGACGGATGTCGTTCGCGCAGAAGCGGAATCAGAACCGGGACCAAATAGGGGGCCACTGTGGGAATTATGCCCAGCCGCAACCGTGTCTGCAGAAGCCCCCGGCTCTGCGCTGCTATTTCCTCAAGGGAGTGGAGCTCGCGCAAAACCGTCTGAATGCCCGGATAAAGTTGCTTGCCGAGCTCTGTCATTATCACTTGCCGCTGCGAGCGTTCGAAGAGCGGCGCACCTGCAAGCGCTTCCATTTCCGCTATCTGAGCCGAAAGGGCCGGTTGCGACACGTGGGCCAGTTCGGCCGCCTTGCGAAAATGCAGTGTGGTGGCGAGCGCATCGAAATAGCGCATCTGACGTACTGTAAACATGATAGGAAAAACTTATCGGAAATAATCGGAAAAGCAATTGGAGATTATGATTGGAGTAGGTCTAATCTACGCCCGTTCACTAGCCCCGGTGTGACGCGGACAAGCCGTGTCATGCTTCTCGGACGCTGGTCGTATTCCAATATTGGCTTTTCAGGAGGGAATTCCCATGGCAGATCGCCCGATAATGACGACGAGCGCAGGTGCTCCGATACCGGACAACCAGAATTCCCTGAGCGCAGGCGAGCGCGGCCCGCTTTTGATGCAGGATTACCAGCTCATTGAAAAACTGAGCCATCAAAATCGCGAACGTATCCCGGAACGTGCGGTCCATGCCAAGGGTTGGGGTGCTTATGGTACACTGACCATCACCGGCGACATTTCAAAATATACCAAGGCCAAGGCTCTCCAACCGGGTGCTCAGACGCCGATGCTGGCGCGTTTTTCCACCGTTGCCGGCGAACTTGGAGCCGCCGACGCTGAGCGCGACGTGCGCGGCTTTGCCCTGAAGTTCTACACCGAGGAAGGCAACTGGGATCTCGTCGGCAACAACACGCCTGTGTTTTTCGTGCGCGATCCGGTCAAGTTCCCGGATTTCATTCATACCCAGAAGCGTCATCCCAAGACGAACCTGCGTTCAGCGACAGCCATGTGGGACTTCTGGTCGCTCTCACCGGAAAGCCTGCATCAGGTAACGATCCTGATGTCGGATCGCGGCTTGCCTACGGACGTCCGTCACATCAACGGATACGGCTCTCACACCTATTCGTTCTGGAACGATGCCGGTGAGCGCTATTGGGTCAAGTTCCATTTCAAGACCATGCAGGGCCACAGGCACTGGACTAATGCGGAAGCCGAGACCGTGATTGGCCGCACGCGTGAATCTACACAGGAAGACCTCTTCACTTCCATTGATAAGGGCGATTATCCGAAGTGGAAGGTTCAGGTGCAGATCATGCCGGAACTCGATGCCGACAAAACGCCTTACAACCCGTTCGACCTCACCAAGGTCTGGCCGCATGCCGACTATCCGCCGATCGACATCGGCATCATGGAGTTGAACCGCAATCCGGAAAACTATTTCACCGAGATTGAGAACGCAGCGTTCTCGCCGTCGAATATCGTGCCGGGCATTGGCTACTCGCCTGACAAGATGCTTCAGGCTCGTATCTTCTCCTATGCGGATGCTCATCGCCACCGGCTGGGCACGCATTACGAAAGCATTCCGGTCAACCAGCCGAAATGCCGCGTCCATCATTATCACCGCGACGGTCAGATGAATGTCTATGGCGGCATCAAGACCGGCAATCCGGACGCTTATTACGAGCCGAATTCCTTCAACGGGCCGGTCGAGCAGCCAGCTGCCAAGGAGCCGCCGCTGCGTATTTCCGGCGATGCCGCCCGTTACGACCACCGTGTCGGCAATGACGACTATTCGCAGCCACGTGCTCTGTTCAATCTGTTCGATGACGGTCAGAAGCAGCGCCTGTTCTCCAACATTGCTGCGGCAATGGCGGGAGTGCCAGGGTTCATCGTTGAGCGCCAGCTTGGTCACTTCAAGCTGGTCCATCCCGATTATGAAGCCGGGGTGCGCAAAGCGCTTAAGGATGCTCATGGCTATGAAGCCAACACGATTGCCTTGAGCGAAGAGGCAACAGCGGCAGAATAAGCTGGCATTGTAAGCTTGAAAAAGCCGGAGCTCGCCGCTTCGGCTTTTTTTGTTTTGATTTGCCGATTGCCTTTTCCCTGCAAGGAAGGCTATGCCCGAGCAGGCATTCGAGAAGGAGACACAATGCGGCTTGGCGGACGCCTGCAGGCAGCTATCGAGGTATTGGATCAGATCGAAGCGGGCACGCGCCCGGCTTCTGATGTGCTGAAGGATTGGGGCGCTACCCATCGTTTCGCAGGCGCAGGCGATCGCGCTGTGATCGGCAATATCGTCTATGACGCACTGCGCCGCAAACTGTCCATTGCGTGGCGAATGGATGCTGATGACGCGCGCGCGCTCGCATTCGGCGCTTTGCTGGCCGATGGTGGCATGGATATCGCGGGCATCGATACGGTCCTCGACGGCGACAAGTTCGCGCCTGAAACGCTGGAACAGCCGCGCCGTATTGCCTGGGAAAGCCGGGATATTGCCGAAGCGCCCTCGCACGTTCAAGCAGACATACCGGAATGGTGTGCCTCTTCGCTTGAGGAGCTTTTTGGTGCGCGCTGGATGGACGAGGGCAGGGCACTGGCAACGCGGCCACCCGTCGATCTGCGCGTAAACAGTTTGAAGGCCAAGCCTGAGCAAACGCTTGCGGCCTTGGAAAAAGCCGGCGCTGCGCCGGCGCCGTTCCTTGCACAAGCCTTGCGCATACCGCCGATCGAAGCGCTTGGTCGCCATCCGAATGTACAGGGTGAGCAGGCTTTTCTCGATGGCTGGTTCGAGGTGCAGGACCTCGGATCACAGCTTGCCGCGCTTTTTGCCGGTGCGAAACCCGGTCAGCAGGTACTGGATTACTGTGCCGGGGCCGGGGGCAAGACTTTGGCTCTGGCGGCTGCGATGCAAAACAGCGGTCAAATTCACGCCTACGATGCCGAACGTGCGCGGCTTTCACCCATGCATGAACGACTGCAGCGTGCAGGGGTTCGCAATACACAGGTGCATGGAAATCTCGACGCGCTCGACCCGCTCACGGGGCAGATGGATCTGGTGCTGACCGATGCGCCCTGCACCGGTTCCGGCACATGGCGCCGCCGTCCCGATGCAAAATGGCGGCTGAACGAGCAGCAGCTTGAGCGGCGCGTTCAGGATCAGAGGGAAGTGCTGGAATCGGCCAAGCACTATGTGAAGCAGGGTGGGCGGCTTGCTTATGTCACCTGCTCGCTCTTTGCTGAAGAAAATACCCGGCAAGTGGCGCGGTTTCTTCGCGATAATGCTGATTTTACGGAAGTCGCCCCGCAGCCCTTGTGGGACGCAGTTGTTGCAGATGCCGGTGACATCAAGCCGGTATTCCCCGAGTACGGCGCGGTATTTTCGCCATTGTCTACTGACACTGACGGTTTTTATGTGAGCATTCTGCAAAGGTCGAACTAGAGCATTCCCGGCAAAAGTGCGAAGCGGTTTGCGCCGGACAATGTGTAAAAGCAAACGGATGGAACGGGGGAACCGAGCCGATGTCAGCACACCGTGTAGCCGAACCGGATTTCAAGGAACGCGTGGAGGAAAGTTTCGGGCGGCAGGCTGCGATGAAGCTGATTGGTGCTGAGCTGGCACGGTGTGAGCCCGGTATTGTCGAAATCGAGATGCCGTTCCGGGAAGAACTGACGCAACAGCACGGCATTCTCCACGCAGGCGTGATTTCGGCTGCGCTCGATTCCGCCTGTGGCTACGCGGCACTTACGCTGATGCCGTCCGATGCGGCGGTGCTGACCATCGAATTCAAGGTTAATCTGCTTGCTCCGGGCAAGGGCGAACGCTTTCTGTTCCGTGGCGAGGTGACCAAACCCGGTCGGACGATCATGGTCAGCGATGGCCAGGCATTTGCGGTCACCGACACGGAAGTGCGTCTCATCGCGACGATGACCGGGACGATGATGGTGGTGCAGGATAGAAAAGGCTTGCAGGGATGATAAAGACCGTCGCCGGAAAGCGCCTGCTCTACGTTATGGCAGCAGATGCCGAATATGGACGGCACCTGGCGAAGCTCTTCACGCCGGTCATGATCGGGGTAGGGCCAGTCGAAGCGGCGGCCAATCTCGCATATGCTCTCGGCAGCTTGATTCACGCAGGCAAAAAACCCGACCTCGTGGTCTCGCTGGGTTCGGCCGGATCAGCCAAATTAGCCCAGGCGGAAGTATTTCAGGTATCTTCCGTATCTTATCGCGATATGGATGCTTCGCCGCTTGGATTTGAAAAGGGAGCGACGCCCTTTCTTGACCTCCCCACGGTGGTTGAACTTCCGATTTATGTGCCCGAAATCCCTGCTGCATCGCTTTCAACCGGCGCAAACATTGTTTCCGGCGATATTTATTCGGCAATTGATGCAGATATGGTCGATATGGAGACTTACGCCTGCCTGCGAGCCTGCCAACTTGCAGGTGTCCCTCTTTTCGGGCTTAGAGGTATCTCCGATGGCACAAGCGAGTTGCAGCATGTCGGCGACTGGACGCAGTATCTGCATGTTATAGATGAAAAACTAGCCGACGCGGTCGAGCGACTGGAAGCTGCAATCGCGGATGGCCTCATCTCCTCCTGACAATGGTGTGTCAGTATGGGCCCTTTTTTCGCAACACACTTGTTGAGCATCTCGTCCATACCCCATATAGGCATTGCATCCCGGCCACTTTTTAAATAGATGCTGCACATGAGTATTACGGCACATCCCGACACAATCCTTATCATCGACTTTGGCAGCCAGGTCACGCAGCTGATTGCGCGTCGCGTGCGCGAGGCCAATGTCTATTGTGAAATCGTTCCTTTCCAGTCTGCTGAAGAGGCATTCAAACGGCTGAAGCCGAAAGGCGTCATCCTTTCAGGAAGCCCGCATTCGACGACCGACATCGGCTCGCCACGTGCGCCGCAGGCGGTTTTCGAGGCAGGTATTCCGGTTCTTGGCATCTGCTACGGCGAACAGACGATCTGCGCCCAACTGGGCGGCAAGGTGGAAAGTGGTCATGACCGCGAATTTGGTCGGGCTTTCCTGGATGTGCAGGAAGACAGCCCGCTTTTCGAAGGCATCTGGGCCAAGGGTACCCGTCACCAGGTTTGGATGAGCCACGGCGATCGGGTAACATCGCTGCCGGATGGTTTCACAATCATCGGTACGTCGCCGAACGCACCTTTTGCAGCCATCGCCGACGAAAAGCGCAAATATTACGGCGTGCAGTTCCATCCGGAAGTTGTGCATACGCCGGATGGCGCCAAGCTGTTGCAGAATTTCGTTCATCGTATCGTCGGTGTGAAGCCGGGCTGGACGATGGGCGCATACCGCGAACAGGCTGTCGAAGCGATCCGTAAGCAGGTCGGCAGCGGAAAGGTCATCTGCGCGCTTTCCGGTGGCGTGGATTCCTCTGTTGCAGCCCTTCTGGCCCACGAAGCCATTGGCGACCAGCTCACCTGCATTCTCGTCGACCACGGCCTGATGCGTAAGAACGAGGCGCAGCAGGTCGTTGAGATGTTCCGCGAACATTACAATCTGCCGCTGATCCTCGTGGATGCTTCCGACCGTTTCATCGGTGAACTGGAAGGCGAAACCGATCCGGAAAAGAAGCGCAAGACGATTGGACGCCTCTTCATCGAAGTATTCGAAGAAGAAGCCAAGAAGCTCGGCGGCGCAGATTTCCTGGTGCAGGGCACACTTTATCCGGACGTTATCGAAAGCGTTTCCTTTACCGGCGGACCTTCGGTCACGATCAAGTCGCACCACAATGTCGGCGGTTTGCCCGAGCGCATGAAGATGCAGTTGGTTGAGCCGCTGCGCGAACTGTTCAAGGATGAAGTGCGCCTGCTCGGCAAGGAACTGGGCCTGCCGGACAGCTTTATCGGTCGTCACCCGTTCCCTGGGCCGGGTCTTGCGATCCGCTGCCCCGGCGGCATCACGCGCGAAAAGCTGGAAATTCTGCGTGAAGCGGATGCGATCTATCTGGACGAAATCCGCAAGGCTGGCCTCTACGATGCCATCTGGCAGGCTTTCGCGGTTCTGCTGCCGGTTCAGACTGTCGGCGTGATGGGCGATGGCCGTACCTATGAATTCGTCTGCGCGCTGCGCGCTGTGACTTCCGTAGACGGCATGACCGCTGATTTCTATCACTACGACATGAACTTCCTTGGCAATGCGGCAACCCGCATAATCAACGAAGTGCGGGGCATCAACCGCGTCGTCTACGACGTGACGTCAAAGCCGCCGGGTACGATTGAGTGGGAATAATTCGCGCCTACCCAGACGCCGCCAATAGCCGCCTATCTCCCTCTATAACGCACTCAAAATAAACACTTTTCTTTCCGCCGTCTTTCGCCGTCAATCGCCGAGCCAGCCTCGCTATCGACGGCGGAGTTGACGGTATGGGTGTCTTGTGACATCGCGGAATTGCATATACCGTCATGGCTTAGAGAGCTTGTGACGGTATTTTTTTGCCCCTTATTCCATTGAGAATAAAGGAAAATTCGGCGACAGGATTGGTCGATTTTGGCCTGACGGTATTTTCAGGGGCTCTCTGGCGTTTTTTGAACGATCTAGGAGGGGCCGATGCTTACCGATGCGGCAATCAAAGCACTGAAGCCAAAGGACAAATTATACAAGGTCACTGACCGTGACGGTATGTATGTCGTCGTGAACCCGTCGGGCGCCGTCGTGTTCGGCTATGACTACCGTATGCACGGTCGACCCGAGACCTTGACCCTCGGCCGATACGGGCCAGCGGGCTGGCGTATTGGCTTCTCCTGTCCGAATGTTGGATCAGTCCCGGTTTTGGTTGCCGGATTGCAATAGCCTTCTTCAAAGCACAGATAGCCAGATCCTTTTTCATCCGATCGCGCGCTTCCCAGCCGATGATGCGACGAGAATAGAGATCGACAACGATTGCCAAGTACAGCCAGCCTTCTACCGTCCATATGTAACTGATATCGACACCCCATTTCTGATCCGGTCCGTCACAAGTGAAGTCCTGATCCAGAAGATTGGGAGCGACAGGCTCGCCATGATTGCTGTCCGTCGTGCGCTTGAAACGCGTCTTTTGTCGGGCTTTCAAACCATTTTGACGCATCAGTCGCGCTGTGCGGGGACGACCTGCCCGAATGCCCTCTTCGTTCAGCTCAACATGCATGCGAGGGCTGCCGTAAGGTTCGCGTGATAGTACAAACTGGTTACGAATGTGAGCCAGGATAATCATGTCATCAAGCTGGCGACGACTGGGTAAACGACGCTTCCATACATAATAGCCGCTGATGCTGACACCTGCGAAAGCACATAGCCGTGACAGAGACATATGGGCCTTCTCCGTGTCGATGAACGCAAACTTCATCGACTTGTCTCCCGCGCGAAAAAGGCCGTCGCTTTTTTTAATAATTCTCGTTCCTGTCGTAGAAGCTCATTCTTTTCGAAGACGGGCAAGCTCCTAGTTCATGTCCTCATGGGGCCAGAAAGCAAATCTTTCTCAGCAATATTACGCCGCCAACGGTCAAGTGTTGACTTGCCAATGCCAAGGTCCTTGGCGACCGATGAAATGCTTAGACCACTCGTCGTTAAAATACGAACGGCTTCGCGTTTGAACTCTTCTGTAAATTCTCGCCGCTTCAATTTTAAGTCTCCTGTCAGTCTTATCTAACAGAAGCCCTTCACCTTTGAAGGGGAAGTCCAGCATCTTCAATGCGGGCGGCGATGGGGCAGTGCCCCGACATGGGCCGGTGTTCTCTGCGCTCGGTAAGCTGTCTTTAGGGTTCTACGATAAGCCGAATGCCGCGCTGACCGCAGACGCCACGGAGAAGCTGAAGGGCTACACCCAGTTCTGGGGATAGCCGGAGAAGGGCATTGAAAACGTCCTGCTGAAACAGATGCCCATCCAGGTGGTCCGTCGGTTTCTTGATGAGGTAAAGAGCCGTTCGGACTATCCGCCAGTCGGCGCCTATGATCCGGCGGCCGGAGACGCCGATGTTCTCACGCTGGCCGGCAAGGTGCTGAAGGCGCGCAAGGGCGACGCTTATGGCTACGCCGCCATGCTGATCGCACAATGCCAGGACGCCAACGAACTGCCGGCGACAGTCCGTGAGATTTTGGAGACGATCCACAAGGCGCTGAGCGCGGTTCCGGAAGACATTGCTGTACCGTCACCGCCGCCAGATGACTTCGTGGACCTGCTCGAATGAAGGTCGATCTGTGCGACAAGCGTAAGGCAATCATCGCGCACGACGGGCACCTTCTGGTGTTAGGCGGTCCGGGTTCCGGAACAACCACCATCGCCTTGTTCAAAGCGCAGAAGCGGTTCGCCGAGTTGAAATCCGGTCAGGAAATCCTTTTCCTGAGTTGTTCGCGCGCGGCGATCCGCCAGGTTCTCGGCGTTGCAAGGAAATCCTGTCGCCAGCGGAACGACGCGCGGTGACGGTGCAAACCTATCACGCCTTCTGCATGGAAAAAGCGCACGGTCGCTTACTGAGCGGCAAACCCGTGCGCTTCCTCTACCCCGGCGATGAGAGGCTTCAGAAGTCATCTTTCGACGGCGATTGGAACTTGGAGCGCCAACGGCAGGCGGCCGAGTCTGGCCTTCATTGTTTCGATCTTTTCGCTGCCGGAACTGTCGAGTTGCTCGAACGCTGCGCCGCGTTGCGCGAGCTGATTGCCGACCGCTTTCCGATGATAATCGTCGATGAATTCCAGGACACGGACGACAATCAGTGGGGGATCGTACGGGCGCTGTTGGGCGTCACAAACGTTTTCTGTCTCGCCGATCCTGAGCAACGCATCTTTGATTATCGAGATGACATCGATCCACGGCGGCTCGACATTCTACGCGAGACGATTAAGGTCACGGAATTCGATCTCGGTGGCGAGAACCACCGTAGCCCGAACGCTGGCATCCTGAAGTTCGCCGATGCTGTGTTGAGAAACCAAAGTCCGTTAAGCTAACTTTGCGTGGGGCACGACTCGTCATAGGTGTGTACATGTGGGCAAGTTCAGATAATGCTTCATGATCAGAAGAGACCGAGGGGCCTCAACAAGCCTTCAAATGTATGTTGATGGTAATCTTTTATAACTCCTCGCTCAGCAGGAGGAATTTGATCTACAATAGAATTTTTCCTGTATACGCTGCTAGGGCTATAACCGAAATACGGTGTAAAGGTGCGGCTGAAATTGGCCGAGGATTTGATGCCAATCGCCAGTCCGATGTCTGCAATTTTCTGGCTACCCGCAGGATCTGCCAGCATGGCATGAGCAGTGAGAAGATGACGCCGGCGAAACAGTCGGCCGAGCGAACGAACTTCCATCATGCCCGGCTCATTTTGTGCAACATGGCCGTCCACTTCGGTCCAATTACGACCTGAGTGGAGGAGTGCGATGCGCCAATGATCAATCGGACTGAATCGAATCTTTTGAGCAAGGCATACAGGCATGTTATCAGCATTTGCCGGAAGCATCTTCCAAACGCGCGATATATGTGGTCACCGCGGGGAGATGCCCAGTTGGAAGCCTATTATCCGGGTGACGAATATCTCGATATCATCGGTCTGTCGGTGTTCGGCTACCAACCCTATGACAAGCTGGTTGTAGGGCGAGATACGACATTCGTCGAGCGCACCAAGCCGGGATATGATCGTGTGGCAGGTTTTGGCAAACCAGTTGCCATTGCCGAGCTCGGTTATGAAGGCAGTGACAGCTACGTACGGGATTGGGCGGCGGAAGCCAACAAGCCCCACGCCGAGTTTCCGGCCCTGACCGCCGTCATCTACTTTAACGACCGTGAAGTCTACCCATGGCCGCGTGGTGTCGGACGCCCGGACTGGCGCGTCGCAAACCATCCGCTCGATTGACCCGGGTAATTCAACCGGAGCGGCTTGTTATTTGTGAAAACGCCGCCGCTCCTTTCTTTGCATTCTTGCAGTTCCGCCAAGCCAGCTTGCCGGAACTGCTCGATCAACAGGAAGAAGAAAATGCTATTGAAGCATTTCGTCATTGCGAGCGCTGCGATGTTAGCGCTCTCGCTGGCAGGCAACGCCAGTGCAGCGCCAAAGCCAGCGACGGATAATACCGTCACCCAACTTGCGGCCGCCGCCTCACCGATGAAAGGCCCTGCGCTTGAAAAGCTCTATGCCGGCCGCACCTGGAAATGGAAAACCGGCGGCGGATTCTTTTCAAGCAAGAAAGCCCGCAGCTGGATCCTTTCTGGCGAACAGAAACAATTCTCCGCTTGGTCCGGCAAAGGCGCGGCCACAACCCATGCAACAGGCTATTGGTACGTGACCGATGGCGGAAAGCTCTGCTTGCGCGCGCTCTGGAGTAGCCAAGGCGACAGCAGCGGCGCAGTCACCTGCTTCCTGCACCGCGAGAAAAATGGCGTGGTCTACCAGAAACCCGCTCTTGGCGGAAAATGGTATGTCTTTGCGCACAATCCAGTTCGGAAAGACGATGAGATACGCAAACTGGTCAAAGGTGACCGGGTGGGCGCAGAAGTGGCGCGGCTGAAGGCTAATCGCCGGTAAAGAACGATAGTGCGGGAGGCTTCTTGAGGGTTGCTCGGGAGAAGGCTGTAAATCGCACCAACTCTGGCCTGTCGTTAATTCAAGAGATGTAAAGTTTCACGTAGAGGGCGAAAACGATGTTAAAGACCAACGAATTCCAACATTTTACATCACGTATCGGAAAGACCTGCATGGCAATCATGGCCGCGTCGGTGGGCGTGATGATGGCGTGGTCCTCAGCCGTGGCTGACGAATTAACCTGTAGCGCTCCGGAAAATGGCGAAGCGCGGGTCAGCCTGCGTTTGCCGGAGAATGCACGGCCAATGACCGCAGTGGAACTTCATGAACTCTACCGCGACAAGAGCTGGAAATGGTGCGATGGCGCCGCTTACATGCAGGACAAGGAGCGGATATTCAAGGGATGGGCAGGCTCGGGTGCCCGTGCTTCCTGGGCACTGGGACATTGGACCGTGGCCGACACCGGACGGATGTGCCTTGAGGCCGACTGGCATGCTCCAAACGGCACATCCAGCGACAGGACGTGTTTCGAGCACATGATCGATGGCCAGATGATCTACCAGAGGAAGGAACCCACCGGCGGCTGGTACGTGTTCAAGCATTCCGAACCGCAGGATGGTGATGAATTCGCCAAACTGGTCGCTGAGGACCTGGTTTCGGAGAAGCTGGAGAAACTCCGCAATCAATAATTGCGGGACATATTGAACGCAGAAAAAAGCTGCCGGACTTTCTGATCGGCAGCCTGCGATAAAAAGCCGGTCTGGCGGATGGTATCTGCCACCGGCAGCGCGTCTGCTCCTTGATACAACAGTCGCTATTTTCCCTTCCAGACAGGATCGCGCTTTTCGGCGAAAGCTCTGGCGCCTTCCAAATTATCCTCCGATCCATACAGAATGTCGACCGTCGCCAACTTGCGCCGCATGATGAGGTTCATCATGGTTTGGAAGTCCTCGCTTTCCGCGCGCCGGACTGTCTCCTTGATCGCGGCGTAAACGAGTGGAGGACCGGAGGCGAGCAGACGGGCAATTTCCCAGACACGTTCTTCGAGCTTCTCCTGAGGCAGGACCTCGTTGACGAAACCCCAGCGATGAGCTTCGTGAGCGTCGATCCAGCGGCCAGTCAGCAAAAGTTCCATGGCTATGTGGTATGGAATGCGTTTCGGAAGCCGGATACTTGCCGCGTCTGCAATGGTTCCGGAGCGAATTTCGGGAAGCGAAAAGGTTGAATGCTCCGAGGCATAGATCAGGTCACAGGACAGCGCCAGTTCGAAGCCGCCGCCCGCGGCCATGCCGCTGACACAGGCGATGACAGGTTTGTTCAGGTCTCGCAGTTCCTGGATGCCGCCGAAACCGCCAATTCCGTAGTCACCATCGATAGGCGCGCCTTCTGCCGCGGCTTTCAAATCCCAACCGGCAGAAAAGAAACGGTCGCCAGCGGTCTTGAGGATGGCGATACGCAATTCCGGGTCATCGCGGAAGGCTGCAAAAGTTTGACCCATCGCGCGCGATGTCGGCAAGTCGATGGCGTTGGCCTTGGGCCGATCCAGCGTAACTTCCAGAATAGCCCCGTCCCGGCGGGTTGTTATGGCGTCTTCGGCATGTGCGCTCATTTCATCTGCCTTTCCATACGGGATCGCGCTTTTCGACCGCTGCGCGCGGTCCTTCCAGTGCGTCTTCGCTTTCGATCAGCAATTTGAACAGCGGGAAATTACCGGCCCGCATGGCGGCGTAACTTTCGGCCAGACCCATATGTTCGGCCATACGCGCTGTCTGTTTGGCTGCGGCAACAGAAAGCGGTGCGGAGCGCAGGATACGGGCAGCGAGCGCACGGGCTGCGCTCATCAGCTCCGCCTGCGGCACCACGTCATTGACCAAACCCCAGCGGAGGCAGTCCTGCGCGCTAAAGCGCCGCCCTCCATAAAGAACTTCGTTCGCTATAACCTTGGGCAGGAGCTTGGGCAGAACGAATGAGCCGATATCCGGCAGAACCCCGAGCGAAGTTTCCGGCAGCCAGAATTGCGCGTGGTCGGCGGCAATGATGAAATCGGCAGTAAGGAGAATTTCGAAACCCGCGCCGATGGCATAACCGTTGACCGCGCAGATGATGGGCTTCTCCAATCCGGGCAATTCGGAAAAGCCATAGATTCCGCCCTGACCATAGTCGGCGATATAGCCATCTCCGCCGGTCGAAGCCGCTTCGTTCAGATCCCAGCCGGCGGAAAAAAACTTCTCGCCCCCACCTGTGAAAATAGCAACGCGCAGATCCGGGTCGTCGCGAAACATGGCGAAGGCATCGCCCAGCTTTCGGCTGGTTGGCTGGTCGATGGCATTGGCCTTTGGCCGGTCGAGCGTGATCTCCAATATCTGACCGTTGCGAACGGCCTTTACCTCGTCAGTCATCAAGCTCTCCTGTTGCGTATCAGGGCATCGACGGCGATTGCATTGTCCGCTGTGACAATGAGCGGGTTGATGTCGAGTTCCTCAAGTTTCCCTGCCTGTTCGAGCGCATAGTTGCCAACCAGCCACGCGGCCTCGACGGCGGCTTCGATATTGGCTTTTGGCCTGCCGCGAAAGCCGGTGAGAAGGGGGGCGGAGCGCAGGGTAAGAAGCGCCTCGCGGATTTCATCGCGGCTCGCAGGTAAGAGCAGCGACCGTGTATCGTTCCAAAGCTCAACCATCACGCCACCTGCGCCAATGGTCAGATAAAGCCCGAATTGCGGGTCGCGCGCGATGCCGATAATCAGTTCAGCCACACCACCCTGAACCATTTTCTCGACCAGAAAATCGCATTTCAAAGGGGCAAGCGAAAGGGCGGCAGCGCGTACTGCTTCGGCATTCGCCAGATTGAGGCACACCGCCGCCATTTCCGTTTTGTGAAGCAAGTTCTCACCCACCCCCTTGAGGACGACGGGGTAACCCAGCTTTTCGGCAAGGGCGACAGCATCGTCGATAGTCGATACTACGCCGCCCGTCGGGGTGATGAGGCCGATTTCGCGCAAGGCGGATTTCGATGACCACTCGTCCAATGCGGTGGCTGCAGATGGCGACGCCGGCGCTTGGTCAGCCAGCATTGGAGATTGCGGTTTCGACCAGATTTCGCCAATCCAGGCAGCATTGGCTGCTGCCGCAAGCGCAGTTGCAAGCCCCATCATCGGGGCTATTCCAGCTGCTATCAGACGTTCGGCGTGGGCTTCCGTCATATTCTCCGGCAAACTGGCAACCAGCGCAAAGCGACCGCCTCCAGCTTCGTGCGCCGCTATCGCCGCTTCGAGCGATGTTTCGCAACCATTGTCAACACAACGGTCCCCACGGGGGAAGTCGAGCACCAGTATGGTCAGACCGAAATTGCCATCGAGCATAGCGCGATAGGTCTCAGTCAGCGACGGCCCGTTTCCCCATGTAAAGGTGTGATAGTCGAGGGGGTTCGAGATGGTAACCATCTCGGGCAGGGTGGCGCGAAGCCTGTTTGCCTCGTCCGGCGCCAACGGTCTGAGATCGAGACCAGCGGCGCTTGCAAGATCGCCGACGAGTGAAGCTTCGCCGCCCGAACAGCTCATAGAGCCGAGGCTGTTGTCCGGTGAGGGGCCAAGCACATGAAGCAGCTTCAGCGTTTCGACAAATTCGTCGAGCGTTCCAACACGCAGGACGCCACATCGCGCAAAGAAAGCGTCGGCAAGCGTGTCGGCTCCAGCTAGCGATGCCGTGTGTGAGAGGGTCATCGCCTGTGCCGCGGCGGAAGTTCCGACCTTGATGGCGACAACCGGTTTTCTCATCTCACGTGCTCTGGCGAAAACACGTTCCAACCGTGAAATATTGTCGAAGCCTTCTATATGCAAACCTAGAACGGTAACCCGCGGGTCTTCGAGCGCGGCTTCCGCCAATTCGGAAAGACCGGTCTGTGCCTGATTTCCGGCTGTCAGCACATAGGCTATGGGAAGACCCCGACGCTGCATCGTAAGATTGATAGCTATATTGGACGATTGCACGACGATGGCGGCGCCGCTTTCCACCCTCTTGCCGCCATGCTGATCGGGCCACAGCAAGGCTCCATCAAGGTAGTTGATGAAGCCGTAGCAGTTGGGGCCGAGGATCGGCATTTCGCCTGCCGCCGCCAGCAGGGCCTGATTGCGTTCGGCGCCGTCGGATACTTCGTTGAAGCCAGATGCAAAGCACACCGCGCCGCCACTTCCTCGCGCCGAGAGCTGGCGAACAATTTCGATTGTTCCGTCGCGGTTGACGCCGATGAAGCTTACATCCGGTGCGCCGGGAAGGTCGGCGACAGATCGATAGCAGGGAATATCGTCGATAGTATCGCGGGTGGGGTGGACAGGCCAGAGTTCTCCCTCAAAGCCCATTTTGCGGCATTGCCTGAGCACAGCCGTAGACCATCCTCCGCCAAAGATGGCTATGGAACGGGGACGCAAGACACGAGACAGGTTCTTTTTGCTCACGGTCAGGCTCCGAGCGGGCGAAGGAGGTCGCGGGCGATGATATGGCGCTGGATTTCGCTTGTGCCGTCCCATATCCGCTCGACACGCGCATCACGCCAGAAGCGTTCCAGCGGGAGGTCGTCCATCAGGCCCATGCCTCCATGCACCTGAATGGCCCGATCGGTGACGCGAGCCAGCATTTCCGATGCGTAGACTTTCGCCGAGGCGATCTCGCGGTTTGCGGGCAATCCCTGATCGAGACGCCAGGCCGCTGCCAGCGTCAGCCAGTCGGCGGCATCGATTTCGGTGACGGAATCGGCAAGCTGGAAGCCGACGCCCTGAAAGCGACCGATGGGCTGGCCAAATTGCTTACGCTGGGCGGCGTAGTCGACCATCATGTCGAATACGCGGCGCGCGCGCCCCACCGCCATTGTCGCAACTGTTATGCGGGTAGCGTAAAGCCACTCATTCATGACCGCAAAGCCACCATCCACCTCTCCGAGCACCTGCGCATCGGGAAGACGGCAGTCGTCGAATTCAAGGATCATGTTCTTGTAGCCGCGATGGCTGACGGATTTGTAACCCTCGCGGATGGTGAAGCCCGGTGTTCCACGATCCACCAGAAAGGTCGTGATTTTCTTCTTCGTTCCGGCGGAGGACTGTTCCTCGCCCGTCGCCATGAAGACAATGACGAAGTCGGCGTGCTCGGCGCCGGAAATGAAATGCTTGGTGCCGTTCAGTACCCAGTCGTCACCATCGCGGCGCGCATTGGCTTTCATGCCCCGAATGTCGGAGCCGGCGTCAGGTTCTGTCATGGCAAGTGCATCCATCCTTTCGCCGCGCACCGCTGGCAGGAGATAGCGCTCGATCTGCTCACCCTTGCAGGCCATCAGGATATTTTGCGGGCGTCCGAAAAAATGGGTGAGCGCCATCGACCCGCGTCCCAGCTCGCGCTCCACCAGCGCGAACTCCAGATGGGAAAGTCCGGGGCCACCCGCCGATTCCGGGAAATTGCTGGCATAGAAGCCAAGTTCGATGGTCTTCCGCTTGATTTCGTCACCGATTTCCTCCGGCACGTAACCAAGCCGCTCGACGGTCGTTTCATGCGGATAAATCTCGTTCTCGACAAAGCTTCGAACTGTCGAGACGATCATTTCCTGTTCTTCAGTCAGTCCGAAATGCATAGCGTTCCTCCCAGTCGCTTTGCCAGACCGTCCCGGCCTATGGCGTCGTTATTTCTATAAGTGCGGGCCCCTCGACCGCCTGGGCGCGGTGAAGCGCACCGGCGAGTTGCGCAAGGTCGAGGGCGCCTGGATGAAGCGCATCCTGATTGTGTTGATTAGTCAGACGGATATGTTCCCCCGGGATGCCATAGGCCTGCGCGAGCTTGAGAAAATCGGGAGGTGTCGGGCGCACGCCCACGGGCTCGATACCCCGAGAAAGCATGTAATCTTCGATTTCCTGATAACCGTGATTGTTCCAGACGACGAAGATCACCGGCGCTTTTTCGTCTGCGGCAGTACCGAGGGTGCCGAGGCAGAACTGGAAACCGCCGTCTCCCACCAGGCAGACCACCGGTGTGTCGGCCTGCGCAAGACTGGCGCCCACTGCGGCCGGAGGACCAAATCCGAGCGCGCCGTACCCGGTCGAAGCATTGAACCAGCTTCGTGCGCCATCGGCCTCGAAGAAAAGGTTGCCAGCATAGGCGAGCTGCGTGGAATCCCCGACTATGATACTGCCGGGCAGCGCATCCCGAATGGTGTCCAGAACTCCGGTCAAAGCCTGCATCTTGGGTGAAAGGAAGTCGTATGCCGCAGCCTTGGCCGCCGTTGCGCGCTCCTTTCCGTCCTCACGTGGTGCCTGAGGAAGAAGCTGCAGAGCAGAGATGAGCTCTGCCGTTATTGGGGCGGCATCGCCCACGATCATCAGGCTAGCCGGGGCGCCGGTTGCCTCCGCATCCGGGTCGATGTCGATGCGGATCATTCTGGCAGGAGGCTCGAAACCTCCATCCACATACATATCGTAATCGGTCGGACCGAACTGGGTTCCTATCGCAATGACGAGATCGGCATCGGCGATCAGCTGGCGGATAGGCGGCAGGCTGGGGCTTGCCTGCACTACGAGCGGATGACGGCCAAGCAAACCACGGGCGTTCGTTGTGGTCACCACCGGGGCGTCGAGCATCTGCGAAAGGGTGGAAACCGCATCACCCGTCCGGTTGGCGCCTCCGCCTGCGAGGATCAAAGGACGGCGGGCTTCGGCGCAAAGTGTTGCGGCGGCTTTGATTTTTCCGACATTGGAACCCACAGCCGTAGCGGTCGCAGTTGCCGGGGACTTGCGCAAGTTTCCTTCAAACGGAGCTTCCATAAGGTCCGTCGGGATTTCAATATGGACAGGGCCCGGACGTCCGGATTTCATCCGGGCGAAGGCACGGCCAACCACTTCTGCAAGATCGCCGGGCTGTTCCAGTCGCTCTGACGACAGGGCGATTGTTCGCATGGTCGCGGACTGGTCGGGAAGCTCATGCAGGTGCCCCTTATATTGTCCAAGCGTGTGGCGCGCGTTGACGCCCGAGATGACGAGCATCGGTATGGAATCGGCTCGGGCCTGGGCCATCGGGGTTATCGCATTGGTGAGGCCCGGACCGGTAATCAGCAGGCAGACACCCGGCTTGCCCGAAACTCGCGCATAGCCATCTGCCATGAAGCCCGCATCCTGTTCGTCGCGCGGGGTAACATGCCGGATGCTCGATCCGGCAAGGCCACGATAAAGTTCGGCTGTGTGCACGCCCGGAATGCCAAATACTGTATCGACATCGTAAGCTTCCAGAAGGCGGATCAGCGCTTGTCCGACCGTTATTTCGCTGCTCATGAAACCAGACTTTCCGCTCTGTAGTTGAGGCTGCGGGCAAAACGGGCAATGCGGTCACATGCCTCGATTATGCTGACTTCAGGAACGGTGACGCTCATGCGGACCAGATTCTTCGCGACCTGACCGAAAGACGTGCCAGGCATCATCGAGACATAGTGTTCCTCAAGCAGCCGGCTGGCGAATTCCTCGCCATCGAGGCCAGTGCCGCCAATATCCAGCAGCACGAACATGCCCGCTTCCGGCATCAGGGGCTTGATCCCCGCAACGCCTTGCAAACGCTCTACGATCAGCTCGGACCGCGCCTGGTACTGCGCGCGCATGATTGAGGCTGTAGGCAGATCATGTGTCAGCGCATAGGCTGCCATGTCGGCAATGAACGGCTGTCCACCGAAGAGCATGGATTCAGAGAAAGGCAGCAATCTCTGGCAAAACTCCTCGGAACCGACTGCCCAGCCTGCACGAAAGCCGGGGGCCGCGTGTGACTTCGATATGGAGGAGACCACGATGGTGCGGTCAGCCATTTCAGGAAGGTCGAGCGGCGACGCAAATGCGGCGCCGAAAGTAAGCTCTTCATAGACCTCATCGCACACGATCCAGAGATCGTGCTTGCGGCAGACTTCGCTGATCGCAGCAATTTCGGGTTTTGTGAGAACCGCTCCGGTCGGATTGTGCGGGTTGTTGAGAAGCAATGCCCGGCAGCCGGGCGTGATTGCCGCTTCCAGTATTTCCGCTCGAAGATGAAAGCCATCTTCGGCCCGCAGTGGCACCGGGACGATATCGGCTCCCGGCGCCCGCACGACGCCTTCATAGGTCGCGTAATAGGGGTCGGGGACGAGAACCTTGTCGCCGCTCTCGACCAATCCTGTCAGAACGGCATAAAGCGCTGTTTGGGTTCCGGGAAAATAGAGGACATTACTGGTCGTGATGGCACGGCCGGTGCGCTTTGAATATTTTGCCGCCAGGGCCGCCAGCACCGCCGGTTCGCCGCGACCGCTGGAATAGCGTGTGCGTCCGGCGCGCATGGCATTATTGCAGGCTTCGAGCAGCGAGGCATCTGGGGCAACGTCAGGTTCGCCGATCGTAAATTCTATGACGGGATGGCCAAGCGCGCGCAGTTCCCTGCCTCGTGCATGGACCCGCCATTTGTCCGAACCCAGCCCTGAGAGTCTATCGGTGATGGAGGCGTAATGCATGTCATTCTCTCGGAAGTGGTGGCGCGTCAGGAAGCTCGATGCCGAGAAGAGCGCCGATTGAGCTTAGTCCGATGCCAATTTGCGTGGTTTCGTCGATTTCATCCGCGCTGAGACAGCCTTCGATCCAAAGGCCGTCAATCAGGGCGTTGACCGCGATGGCAAGGTTTCGGCACGATTGCGGGGCCGGTTCCCGGCCTTCTGCCGATAACACCTCGGCAATCAAGGTTTCCGTGGCCCGCCGGAAAGCCAGATACCCTTCGCGATGTTCGTGCTCCAGATCCGGATCAAGATGAACCTGGCTCACGAAAGTCGCCCAGAGCGAAAGCATCCGGGGATCGGCCACGGCTCCGCCAAGGCTGGCTGCGATGAACCGCGTCAGCCGGTCGTGAGGCGTGCCGCCGTCCGATTCCAGAACGCTCAATGCGGGCAGGGTCATCATTTCGATCATGCGCTGGTAGGCGGCGGCGATGAGATTGGCCTTCGATGCGAAATGATGGCGGATCAGGCCATTGCTCACGCCTGCACGCGCCGCAACTGCACGAACCGTTGTCGCCTGTATTCCGAGATCGGCAATGCAGTCGAGCGTTGCCTCTATCATGTCCGTGCGACGATCGAAGTCCGGCGCACGTCGAAACGATGCGGTCATCCTCTCCTCCCTCGATGTCTGACTATGCACTTGCGCAATACTTATTCAAGTGTATAGTCAACGTCAAGGGAACGGTTGGCCGCTTGTCGAGAAGTCGAAAGAACTCCGAAGTGGCTGATAATAAAGCAATATCCAGGTGGCTTGCGACAAACCGTAAAGGTGTCGGGCCAAGGGAGGTTTGTGCCGCATGAGTCAAGGCGAAGAGGCGATCTCCGTCGTCGACCTTCACAAGCGTTTCGGTGATCTCGAGGTGCTTAAAGGCGTTTCACTCAGGGCGCGCGAGGGCGATGTTATCGCCATTATTGGCGGATCGGGCTCCGGCAAATCGACATTTCTTCGCTGCATCAACATGCTGGAATTGCCGACATCGGGGGCGGTCACCATCCACGGTGAAACCATCGCCATGCGAAACACCGGCAATGGCGGCCAGATACCCGCGGACCGAAGGCAGATCGAGCGTATTCGCACGCGGCTTGGAATGGTCTTCCAGAGCTTCAATCTATGGCAGCACATGACCGTTCTGGAGAATGTGATCGAAGCGCCTGTGCATGTGCTGGGCGTGCCCAAGGCCGAAGCGACAGAGCGGGCCGAAGCGCTTTTAAGGCGCGTCGGACTTTACGAGAAGCGAGACGTCTATCCGGCTTTCATGTCCGGTGGTCAGCAGCAGCGTGCCGCGATTGCGCGGGCGCTGGCGATAGAGCCATTGGTGATGCTTTTCGACGAGCCGACATCCGCGCTGGACCCTGAACTGGTCGGCGAGGTTCTCACTGTTATCGGTGATCTGGCCAAGGAAAAGCGCACGATGATCCTGGTTACGCACGAGATGAAGTTCGCCCGCAAGGTCGCCAATCACATCGTTTTTCTGCACGATGGCAGGATTGAGGAAGAGGGACCTCCCGAAGAGGTCTTCGGGGCGCCCAAATCCGAGCGATTGAAGAAATTTATCAGTTCAACACACTGAAATGGGAATGGGAGGAGTACCAATGAAGTGTCTTTTAGCTAGTCTGTGCGTCGGTGTAGCATTTGCCCTTGCGGGCGTGGGGGCGGCAAGTGCCGAACAGGTGAAGCTCGGTATCGCAGCCGAACCTTATCCCCCTTTCACGGAACCGGACGCCACGGGAAAATGGCACGGCTGGGAAATCGATTTTGCGGATGCAGTCTGCAAAGAGGCCAAGCTTGATTGCGTGGTCACGCCGGTCGCCTGGGATGGCATCATTCCCGCACTCACCACCGGCAAGATCGACATGATCGTCGGCTCAATGTCGATGACGCCTGAACGTCTCAAGACGATCGATTTCTCGGACAAATATTATAATACACCGACGATTGTCATCGGCACCAAGGATCTGAAATTCGACGCGACGCCGGAGGGGTTGAAGGACAAGACGATTGGCGTGCAGGTTTCTACCATCCATCAGGCTTACGCGGTGAAGCATTTCGCGCCCGCCGGTGCCACGATCAAGGAGTATCAGACGCAGGACGAAGCCAACAACGACCTCACCGCCGGGCGCATCGATGCCGTGCAGGCGGACTCGCTGGCTCTGCGGACGTTCCTTGCGACGGATAACGGCAAGGCATGCTGCGAGGAAAAGGGAACCGTCGCTAAGGATGTTGAAGTTCTGGGGCCGGGCGTGGGCATCGGATTGCGCAAGGGCGATACGGAACTCAAGGACAAGCTGAACGCCGCGATCAAGACCATCCGCGCGAATGGAACCTACGATACCTTCACCAAAAAATATTTCGATTTCGACATTTACGGCCAGTGAGTTTCCTGGCCAGCCGGTATCTCTTCGGCTGGCCTCCCTGATTTCAGCATGAACGGAACTGCCCATGGATGCACCACTGATCAACTGGAGCCTGCTTGCTCTCAATCCGCCGGGTTGGGGAGGGGTGCTTCTGCAGGGTTTCTGGCACACGCTGCAAATTGCCGTTGGCGGTTATTCGCTCGGTCTGCTGATCGGCATGTTCGGTGCGCTGGGCAAGCTCTATGGCGGCCCGATCATTCGCGACCTTCTGGAAGTGTATACGACAGTGGTCCGCGCCGTGCCGGAACTGGTCCTGATCCTTATCCTGTACTACGCGGGCACCGACCTGTTGAACCAGCTGCTTGCTCTGTTTGGCCATGGCAAAGTCGATATCAGCGGGCTTGCGGCCGGCATTTTCGTCATCGGTGTCGTGCAGGGCGCATATTCGACGGAAGTCCTGCGCGGTGCGATCAAAGCGATCGCGCCCGGCCAGATCGAGGCGGCCCGCGCATTCGGCATGCCCCCGTCCAAGATGCTCAGACGCATCACGATACCGGCCATGCTGCCCTTCGCCATACCTGGCCTTGCCAATCTGTGGCTTATCTCAACCAAGGATACAGCACTTCTGGCGGTTGTCGGCTTTAGCGAACTGACGCTGGTGACGAGACAGGCAGCGGGCACGACCAAGCATTATCTGCTGTTCTTCATGGCGGCTGGCGTGCTGTACCTCGGGCTTACCCTGATTTCGAACGTCTTCATCGGCATTGTCGAGCGGCGCGCGCGCCGTGGTTTCGCACGGATTGACTGAGATGAGCACATCTTCAGCAGTATTGGAAAACCGGGCATCCGCCAGAAACTGGCTCGAACCGCACCGCCTTGTGCTGATTGTCATCGCTATCGCACTGTTCACCTCGGCGGTGGTGTTTGGCCGCTGGGACTGGCTGCCGCAATACCTGCCCCGTCTGGGTTCCGGCATCGTGGTAACTCTGTTCATGCTGTTCGGGTCTGCAATTCTGGGGTTTATGCTGGCTCTGCCGCTGGGATTGCTTCAGGTGACTGGCCCATGGTGGTTGAGCTGGCCAGCGAAGGCGTTCTGCACCGTCATCCGGGGAACACCATTGCTGCTGCAGCTTTGGCTGCTCTATTACGGCCTTGGTTCGCTGTTCCCCTCCATTCCCGGCATTCGCGGCTCCTTTATCTGGCCTTATCTGCGCGAGGCATGGCCGTATGGACTTGCCGCGCTGACGATCTCTTTCGCGGCCTATGAGGGGGAGGTCATGCGCGGTGCGTTTGCCGGTGTGCCGTCCGGTGAGCTGCAGGCCGGTCGTGCATTCGGCATGTCGCCCTGGAAAGTGTTTCGCCGCATCTGGCTGCCGCGCGCGATCCATCGCGCCCTGCCGACACTGAACGGCGAAACGGTCCTTCAATTGAAAGCGACGCCGCTGGTAGCAACCATAACCGTCGTCGATGTCTACGGCGTCGTTTCGCGGGTGCGCCAGGAAACCTATCTCACTTATGAGCCGCTTCTGCTGCTGGCCTTGATCTACATGATATTGACCGCGGGTCTGGTCCTGGTCTTCCGGCGTCTCGAGAACCGAATTCCGACAAGAGGTGCTTGAATGCGCGATTTTTCAACTGCTATTCGCAACAACCTTCCAGAGCTGACAGCCTTGCGGCACGACCTTCATGCCCACCCCGAACTGGGACTCGAGGAGAAACGGACTTCCGATATCATTGCGCGGCAGCTCGAGGCTCTGGGATACAAGGTCACGCGAGGACTTGCGAAAACCGGGGTCATCGGGACTTTGACGAATGGATCGGGCCGGAAGTCGGTCGGCATTCGTGCCGATATCGACGCGCTTCCCATTCATGAGCAGACAAATCTGCCCTATTCCAGCAAGTCCCCGGGTCTGATGCATGCCTGTGGACATGATGGCCATACGACCATGTTGCTCGGTGCTGCCAAGGCTCTGGCTGAGCGGCGCAATTTCGACGGAACCATTCATCTGATTTTCCAGCCGGCGGAAGAGAATTTCGGCGGCGCCAAGATCATGATAGACGAAGGATTGTTCGACCGTTTTCCTTGTGATGCTGTTTTTGCCCTTCACAACGATCCCGGCATTCCCCTCGGCAAGTTTGCCTTCCGCGATGGGCCGATCATGGCTGCGGTCGATGAGGCGTTTATCAGGGTGAACGGCTACGGCGGTCACGGTTCGGAACCGGAAAAAACTGCCGATCCCATAACAGCGGGGGCTTCGATTGTGATGGCCCTGCAGACCATCAAGTCGCGTAACGTGCCAGCGCTCGATCCGGCAGTTGTGACGGTTGCCGCATTCCATGGTGGTTCGGCCAGCAATATCATTCCGTCGACGGCAGAAATCGTCGTCGGTATTCGCACTTTTTCGCCCACCATCCGCGATCAGATCGAGCAACGCATCAAACGTGTTGCAGCGCATCAGGCAGAGAGCTTCGGACTAACTGCTGAAGTGGAGTATCTGCGCAGTTATGATGCGACGATCAACCATACCGCGGAAACTGATTTCGCACGCTCCCTGGCGGTGAAGTCGTTTGGCGCGACGAACGTGATCGGTCTGGAGCGTCCTTTCATGGGCAGCGAGGATTTTGCCTATATGCTCCGTGAGCGACCCGGAACCTACTTCTTTGTGGGGGGCGGCAAGGGCGAGAACGATTTCCAGCTCCACCACCCGTCTTACGATTTCAACGATGATCTGATCCCCATCGGCGCGGCCTTCTGGACCGAGCTTGCTGAAGCCTATCTCAAACCCGAGTGATTTCCATGACCGCCGTTTATCAATTCAATGCAGCTATCGTCCGCACGCCGGGACGATCCGTCGTCAATGGTTTGCGCGCCGATGACAGGGGTAATCCGACCTACGAAGGTGTCAGGGAAGAACACGAAGCCTATGTGCAGGCGTTGCGAAACGCTGGTGTCGAGGTGACGGTTCTGCCGCCGATGGAGGATTTTCCGGATTCGATATTTGTAGAAGATCCGGCGCTGGTGTTCCACGAAGGCGCAGTTCTGCTGCGTCCTGGCGCACCATCGCGCATGGGTGAGACGGCTGAAATCGAACCGGTTCTGCGTTCGCTCTTTGAGAATGTCGTGTCGCTCCCTTCGCCCGGTTTTGCCGATGGCGGTGATGTGCTGGTGACGCCCAAGGTGGTGATGATCGGCCTGTCGGCGCGTACCGACAAGAGTGGCGCCGAAGGGCTTCGGGCTGCACTGGCAGCGCTCGGACACGCCGCCGAAATTGTAGAGACGCCCAAGGGTGTACTGCACTTCAAGACCGACTGTTCGCTGCTGGACGAGGAGACGGTGCTTGCGACGCACAGGCTGGCGGGCTCCGGCTTCTTTCGAGGCATGCGTGAAATTGTGACGCCGGAAGGTGAAGAGGCAGCCGCCAATGCGCTTCGGGTCAACGATGTCGTTTTCGTCGGCGCGGACTATCCCCGCACGATCGATAAGCTTGATAAGGAGGGATATAAGGTTGTTGCCCTCAAGACAGGCGAAATCGGGCGGATCGATGCAGGCCTGTCATGCATGTCGCTCAGATGGCGGCGATAGTCAAAAAAAGGTTCTAAAAATGGATCGGCGCGGTAATTCCGCGCCGATTTTCGTTTGATGTTGCTTCAGGCCCGACGCCTCTACGATGACGCGTTCAACGCACGAGAGAACGTTTGAAGCGAGCTTCGAGTTTCGCCTGGCCATATTCCAGAACGACGGACAGGGCCCAGTAGATCATCGATGCGGTTATGAGCATTTCGATGTGCCGGAACTCGGTCTGGCCTTGTGTGCGGGCAAGATACATGAGTTCCCATACGCCGATGACGGAGACCAGCGACGAGTCTTTCAGCATGGCGATGAACTGGTTGCCCGTTGGCGGAATGATGATGCGCATCGCCTGAGGAAGAATGACCAGCCACATTGTTTGTGATGGTCCGAGGCCCAAGGCCGCGGCACCTTCCTGCTGTCCGCGCGGGATGCTTTCGATGCCGGCACGAAAGATTTCCGTCATGTAAGCGCCATAGCACAGGGACAGCGCCAGAATACCGGCGGGAATCGGCCCGATGACATAACCCACCTGCGGCAAGCCCAGGTAAATAATGTAAATCTGCATCAGCAATGGCAGGCCGCGGAAGAGCGATGTGTAGAACGTCGCCAGACCGTAGACCAGACCGTTCTTGGAGAGTTTGGCCACGGCGCCGATGAGCGCCAGAACGGTTGCGAAGAAGATGGAGGCGGTGGAAATATAAAGCGTCGTGACGACGCCCTGACTGATGAGAAATCCGATCTTTCTGGCGATGAATTCAAACGAGAGATTGAATGAATAAAAGAAGATCATCAGCAGCAGGAACAGTTCCGTCCAAATGGCGATGATCTGTGCCCAACGCGGAAAAAGTCTCAGAAAGCTCCAATTGGCGAAGATTATGAGACTGAGCAGAACGGAGGAAAGCAACGTCGCCTTGGTGAAACCCGCCTTCGCGACTTTGGGGTCGATCCCCAGCCAGTTTGTTATGCCCGAGAACCGGACATTCATGAAACAGAAGAGCGCTGTCAGGATAACAAAAAACGCTACCTGAACAGTCCGTTTAGCGGCCTCTGGCCGTGTCAGAAAAAACCTCCCGAGCATATTCTCTCCCCTGTCAGCCTGCTTTTCGCTCGGCAAGCCAATCCTGCATCTGCAATTTCCAATAGGTCAGCTGGGCAGCTGCGAGACCCGCAGCTCCTCCGGCCCAGACCAGCCCGAATTTCTCGAAAAGCTTGTACCGGTCACTTTGTCCGCAGATGGCTTCGGCGACGACCTTGCCGCCGATGGCGGTCGTATTGAGCCCGTGGCCGCCAAATGCCGTGCAATACCATGTGGCGCGGTCCAGCTTGCCGATCTGTGGCATGAGATGTCTCGCATAGGACATAAGGCCCGACCATGCGAGTTCCGTCTTCAGCGAAGCGAGCTGAGGGTAGGTCCCCTCCATTTCGCTGCGCAGTTCCCGCACGACGCCGGGGGTATCCGCTGCTCTTGTCGTGATGCGTCCGCCCCACAACAGTCTGCGGCCACCGTCGATCACACGGTAATAGTCGCCCGCCCGCCGGTTATCACCGATGGCGGATGTGGTGCGAATTGCCGACGCAATCAGTTCGGGCGCTTCCTCGCTTACCATCACATAGGTTGCGATGGGCAGGTAGGCCCGCTTGATCTGCCCGACGAGACCGTCTGTGTAGCCGCCGGTGGTTATCAGTACGGCGCCTGCTTTGACCTGTCCCTGAGCCGTCTTTACAAGCTTGCCATCACCGTGGTCGAGCAATTGAACGACACGGCTGTGCTCGAATATCCGTCCGCCAAGCCGCTCTATCTCGCGCCCAAGCGCCCGCAGATAATTCAAGGGATGGATATGAAAGGCATTGGGATCAGTGACAGACTGGAAATAGCGCCTGGAATTCAAAATGTTGCGGGTTTCGGCTGTTGTATGGAAATCGAGCTTGTAGCCGTAGTCGCGGTAGAGTTCGTCGGCGTAGTGTTTCAGGCTGTCGCCATCGTCATGGCGACGAACGCTCATGATGCCGGGTGATAGCTGGGCTTCCTCGATATTCAGCGAGGCAATGTTCTGGCGAACGAACTCGACGCCTTCGATCGACATTTCGTGAAGCGTTCTGGCGACATTGCTCCCGGCACGGGCGGCAATCGCATCGCCGCCGGTCGCAAAACCGGGGCTGACAAATCCGCCATTGCGCCCTGATGCGCCAAAGCCAATGCTTTCGGCTTCCAGAACAGCTACTTTCTTGCCGGCGCGCGCCATCTGCAAGGCCGCCGACAATCCGGCAAGTCCGCCGCCAATCACCGCGACATCTGCTGTTATCTCACGCTCCAGCGTCGGACGTGCGAAGTCGTCTGCCTTGGTACGGCTGTAGTAAGTGACGGGATATGTCATCGTAACACCAAAATAGGGGTATCGGATGAGCCACCGCATGGATGGCTCATTTCAATATCGAAGCAAGGGACAGGTCAGTCGGCGCTGTAGTCCTTGCCGTACCACTTTGCGGTGAGTGTCCCGAGAGTGCCGTCGGTCTTCATCTGCTTGATGATTTCGCCAATCTTGGCGGTCCATTCGGGATCGTTCTTTTCGGCGATAACGACGAGCGGCTCACGGAAGGCATAGTCGCCTTCGAGGATTTTTACGGGATAGCCGTTCTTGATGGCGTTCTGGGCCGTCTGCTCCGGTGCGACGATCGCATCGATACGAACGCCATCTCCCAGTCTCAGGTCGTCGAACGGCAGCATGGAATCCGCGAAGGTGCGAATTTCACCGGGTTCGAGCTTGTATTCGATGGGGGGAAGGCCGGGGGCGTCGATCTCCAGCTGGTGACGCGCATAATCTTCCGACGTGGTGGCTGTCTCGACGCCGATAACCTTGCCTTTGAGGTCAGCGACCGATTTCGCTTCGCTGTCCTTGTGCACGACATAGACATATGGGCTGTAATAATAAATACCGGCAAAATCGATGACATTGGCGCGCGCCTTGGTCGGCGTGACCGATCCGACGCCTACGTCATAGCGTCCCTGCCAGCGTCCGCCGGTCAAGGTTGCCCAGTCCGGTGTCTCGAAGGATACGGCGACGCCCAGACGCTTGCCGATCTCATTGGCAACGTCAACGTCGAATCCCACGAGCTGGTTGGAATCGTCCAGAAAGCTTTGCGGAGGCCAGCCTGCATTGGTTGCGACAACCATGGCCTTCTTTTCCATGACGCGATCCAGCGTCTCTCCCGCATGAGCCGCGAACCCCGTTGCCAGAATAGCGCCTGCGATACCCATTATTGTTATGATTTTTCTCATCTTATCGACCCCTCCACTGGTCTGACGCACGAGCATTGCATAAACACGCAAGCGTCGGCTAGGCCGCTCGCGGAAACGAATTATGAAATTAGCGTATGATTATATGCTTATCGTGCAGGATTCCGCTGAGGGAGCGCGAATTCGGGGCCGTTCATGTCCCGCGGCCCCGATAAGGCGAGTTACGCCGTGTGTCGGCGGCTACTGATTGCGTACCGCCATAGCCGTGACTTCGACCCGCATCTCCGGCGTGGCCAGTCCCGCCACGCCGACAGCGCAGCGAACCGGAAAAGGTTTCTTGAAGAAGCGCAGGTAAACCTCGTTAAAGGCAGGACGTTCGTTGATATCGGTCAGGTAGATCGTCAAATGAATGACGTTTGCCAGGCTGCTGCCTGCCTTTTCCAGTGAGATCCTGAGACTGTTGAGCGTGCATTCGCTCTGAGCGGTTATATCGCCGGTTTCCATTGTGCCATCTGCCCGGATGGGAATATGCGTGGTTACCAGCAAGTTGCCGATGCCTGCGACATCGGAGGAAATCTCGCTCTCGTCCGTGTCTTCAAGGAAATAGGGCGTCGTGCTGTTTGTCATGGTCATTCTCCAAGAGTCTCAAAAGTGTGAAGCGTTGTCGGACAGGTTGCCTGTTAAAACAAGCCGCATCGTGATGGACAAACGGCTCGATAGCTGTTCTGGCACGCCTGACCGCTGATAGGTGGAAACGTGGTAGCAATAATGTGTACCGACCGGGGCGGGCAACCTATTGCGGTGGTGATCGGGCAGGTCTAAGAAACAGGGTTGGGAGCGAGGAGGCTTCCACTCAACGACGACCGTTCCGGTCTGAAGGCAATCCATGACAGAAAAACATTCTCATCGCGGGCTCGTTGTTGCCGCGATCATGGCAAGCATGGCCATGATTGCAGTCGAGGCTACAATCGTATCGACCGCAATGCCGCAGATCGCTGCGCAATTGGGTCAGCTCAATCTCTATTCCTGGGTTTTCTCATCGTTCCTCTTGACCCAGACCGCGACGACCGTCGTGTTTGGAAAACTGGCCGATATATACGGTCGCAAGCCAGTGCTCATTTTCGGCATTGCCCTGTTCCTGATCGCGTCGATACTGGCGGGCTTTGCATGGTCGATGCCTTCCATGATTGTCTTCCGGCTATTGCAGGGCATTGGGGCAGGGGCGATCCAGCCCGCATCCATGACTGTTGTCGCCGACCTTTTTCCGGGCGCACAGCGCAGCAAGGTTCAGGGATACCTCGCCAGCGTGTGGGCGCTGTCAGCCGTTGTCGGCCCGCTCCTGGGCAGCCTGATCATTCACAATCTCAGCTGGGCGTGGGTGTTCTGGATAAACGTGCCGGTCGGTATGCTGGCGGCGTCGGGCTTTCTCCTCTTCCTGCATGAAGAAAAACGCTCCAAACCCGTATCGGTCGATGTGCTTGGCGCAGCGCTTTTTGCCGTCTCGATTTCATCCCTGATGATTGCGCTTACCCTCATGGAAAGCGCCGTCTCGCCGGAAGCGATTCTGGCATTGGTTCTCTTCGGCTTGTCGTTGGTTGCCTTCATCTGGCAGGAACGGCGCGCAAAGGAACCCATGGTCGCGCCCGGCTTGTGGCTGAAGCGCCCGATAGCATTTTCCAATCTGGCGGTTTTCCTTGCCAGCATGTCGATCATGGGACTGACGACGTTTCTGCCGATGTATGTGCAGACGGTTCTCGACCGTTCTCCGGTGGTCGCGGGCTTTGCCCTGACCATGCTGCTGCTGGGCTGGCCTTGCGGGGCGACGATTGCTTCGCGGCAGTTTACGCGGTTCGGATTGCGCCCGATCATGATTGTCGGAAGCATTTGTATTCCGATCGGAACCTCGTTGCTCGTCATGCTTGACCCGTCCAGCTCGGCCACGATGGCGGGCGCCGGTTCGCTGATCATGGGTTTCGGAATGGGCCTGCTCAACATCGGGGCGCTGATCCTGACGCAGGACAGCGTGAACTGGTCCGAACGCGGCAGTGCCACTGCATCGAATGTCTTTTCGCGCAATCTTGGCAGCACGCTCGGAGCGGCCATTCTGGGCGCGGTGCTGACATACGGTCTTGCCAACGCCAATCATGGCCAGGCTATTACGTCAGACCAACTGCGGGATCTCCTGAATGGCGCCGACATGCTCATAGATCAGCAGGAACTTCGACTGGCGCTTCAACACGCGCTGCACACGACTTTCATAGCGATGATGCTTATTGCCGTGTTGATCGTACCAGCTTGTCTCTGTGTGCCGGGGGTTAAACGGACATACGAAGAAAACGTGGTCACGTGACGTTCGCTTTATTCACAGGTCGAGGATTCAGCTGGCGCTTGGCGCTGGCTGAACAGATGACCTTGCAGAAATCGTATGGAAACACGCCTGAAAAAGCAAAAATCCCGGACGAAGCCGGGACTTTGTTGCCTATCTGATCGGAAAACTGGAGCGGGCGAAGGGATTCGAACCCTCGACCCCAACCTTGGCAAGGTTGTGCTCTACCCCTGAGCTACACCCGCTCGCGCCAGTCGTTTCCGTCAGGCAGGCGGTATATGAACTAACGCTTCCGAGATTGCAACAGGGAAATTACATGAAAATATCTTTTCGACGAAATTGGCTGTGAGCCGTTGGCTAACTATCTGTATTCATGTCGTTATTTTGAGGTGTAGGGCCTGGATTCCGCTGTGATTTCTTCCCCAGACAGGAGGTAAGCGCCTGCTCGGGGGGCTGAACTCTGTAGGATTGGTGCGAGTCAAACCGCTGTGCTTCTGACAAGCAATCCAATTTGTTTTGCGTGGTTTCTAAGCCTCTATCCATGGTCTATAAGCTGTGGTGTGTCGCCGAAGCGTGAGGAGCGCGGCGACATGTGCAACATATTCAATGCCGAACAGAATGGGGTGGGACCATGCCTTTGTCGCCGAGCGAGCTACACGACTATCTTGATAAACTCGGTATCGAAGTAAAGACTGTTGAACATCCTCCTTTGTTCACGGTTGCCGATTCCCAAAGCCTGCGCGGTGAAATTCCGGGCGGTCACACGAAGAATCTCTTCCTGAAAGACAAGAAGGACAATTTCTTTCTCGTGACGGTCGAGGAGGACGCGGTGGTCGATCTGAAATCGATCCATCAACTGATCGGTGCGGCAAGCCGTGTTTCGTTTGGCAAGCCGGAAAAGCTGATGGAATATCTGGGTGTGATTCCCGGTTCGGTCACCGTGTTCGGCGCGGTCAACGATACCGCACACAATGTGCAGGTAATCCTTGATGCCGATCTCATGAAGCATGATGTCATCAACGGGCATCCGCTGACCAACGAAGCCACGACTTCCATCAAGCGCGATGATCTGGTTGCTTTCCTCAAGTCCACGGGACACGAACCGCGCATTCTGGCCGTTTCCGAGCGTGCCAAGGCTGATGCTTAGGTATAGACTGGTGGTCGGAACGGCAGCTTTCCCACGCGGCGATTGGCGATTGAAGTGGGAAACAGAAGCGCTAAGTTACAGCGCAACTGCTGAATCGACCGTCTTGAAATTGGCTTTCGAAGATACGAACTGAATGAACGACGCGGGCTTGCATGCGGAGCGTTGCATCGACCGGAAAATACGAAGGAATTTCTTATGAGCAGCCAAAACAATCCTTATGCTGGCGCGGGTGGCCAGATGACGGCGAATGTCTCTTTCGGCGCGCCGCAGGCCGCTGCTGGAGGAGCGGATCTCGTCAAGGACACCACGACGGCAGGCTTTCAGGCGGATGTAATCGCAGAATCCCGCAAGCAGCCGGTGCTGGTGGATTTCTGGGCGCCATGGTGCGGTCCCTGCAAGCAGTTGACCCCGATCATTGAAAAGGCGGTCCGCGAGGCTGGCGGCGCCGTCAAGCTGGTCAAGATGAATATCGACGACCATCCGGCGATTGCCGGCCAGCTTGGCATTCAATCCATTCCGGCGGTCATCGCTTTCGTCAACGGCCAGCCGGTTGACGGTTTCATGGGGGCTGTGCCTGAATCGAAGGTGAAGGAGTTCATCGCCAAGGTTGGCGGGCCGAGTGACGCTGAAACTGCGATTGCCGAGGCAATCGCGGCGGCGAACGAACTGGTTGAAGCTGGCGATTTCGTTCAGGCGTCTGAGATATTCTCGTCGATCCTTCATGCCGTCCCGGATAATGTCGACGCAGTTGTCGGTCTTGCGACCTGCCTTCTGGAATCCGGCGACGCGGAAAAGGCGCGGGAAATTCTGGCCCAGATTCCTGCAGACAAGCAGAACGCGCCTGCCGTCCGGGCGCTGGAAGCACGTCTTGCACTGGCCGACCAGGTCAAGCTCATCGGTGATCCGATTGAACTCGAAAAGCGAATTCAGGCTGATCCCAATGATTATCAGGCCCGGTTCGATCTTGCGCAGGTGCGTAACGCGCAGGGGCGGCGTGAAGATGCGGCCAATGAGCTGCTTTTCATCATGAAGGCCAGCCGCGAGTGGAACGATGACGGTGCGCGCAAGCAGTTGCTCCAGTTCTTCGAGGCGTGGGGCAATGCCGATCCCGCGACGCTCGGCGCACGGCGCAAGCTGTCGTCGCTTCTGTTTTCCTGACCGCGAGCGGTCGGGAGCATGGCGGACAAATTGCGCTTTGCCCGCCATGCGGATTCCAACTGTTAGGGCGCATGTCGCGTGAGCCCTAAAGGGAGGTTGTAATGCAAGTGGGCAATGCCCGTTACAGGACGGGCGCGGATATTCCTGAGACTGTGCCGGTTTTCCCGTTGAAAGGGGCGCTGCTTCTGCCCGGTGGCCAGCTTCCGCTCAACATTTTCGAACCGCGCTATCTGGCGATGGTCGAGAATGCGCTGGCCGGCAAGCGCATCATCGGCATGATCCAGCCGAAAATCGACGGCGAGGATGATGAGCCGACCGACGAACTGGACGAAAGCCTTCGCCCGCAGTTGAGCAGTGTCGGTTGTCTTGGCCGTATCACCACTTTTGCCGAAACCGGCGATGGCCGCTTGCTGATCACCTTGCAGGGCATCTGCCGTTTTCGCGTGCGCGAGGAGATCAATTGCCGCCAGCCTTATCGGCAGTGCCGGATCATGCCGTTCCTTGCCGACCTGGAGCAGTCGCGGGAGTCATCGGAGATCGACCGTGAAGCCTTGCTGGGTGCGTTCCGGGATTATCTCGAGGCGCACAATCTGGAAGCCGATTGGGATAGCATCGCGCGGGCAAACAACGAGACCCTCGTCAATGCGCTCTCCATCATGTCGCCTTTCGGCCCGGCTGAAAAACAGGCGCTTCTGGAAGCCCCGGATTTGAAGACGCGTGCAGCGACGTTGATCGCCATCACCGAAATGGTGCTGGCCCGAGTGAAGGACGACGATTTCGGATCGCGTTTACAGTAGATTTCAGGAATAGGATCATGGACGACAAGACGGAAACCGGCAATATCGACGTGCGCCTGCTGGAACTTCTCGTATGCCCTATAACCAAAGGGGCGCTTGAATATGACGCGGAACATGGCGAACTGATCTCGCACAAGGCAAAGCTTGCATATCCGGTCCGGGGCGGCATTCCCATCATGCTCCCGTCAGAAGCGCGCAGTTTGACGGAGTGATAGCGGGCCTTTCTGGTGCTGGCCGGAGGCTTGGCGCGCGGAACATGTCTGCTTTTCCCGCTGTTATATAATTTCCACACAAGCCCCTATCTTTTTCATTAGTTTCAGCCACGCGCATTATTGCTTGTCGGACAACGGGGCTCTATAACCCTCGCGGAACTTGATAAAGATGATGGCGGACGGCCTCCTGCTGTTTGTTGTTGTCGTGAATTTGAACGCGATATTCTTGAAAAAAGCGGATCTCCGTTTTGTGGAATATGCGAAATAAAACAGAGGCTTGGCATTATGGCATCCAGAAAACTCCTTCTCCTGCCCGGCGACGGCATCGGCCCAGAGGCGATGGCGGAAGTCCGCAAGATCATCGCTTTCCTCAACTCAGGCCTCAATCTCGGTTTCGAGACGGAAGAAGGTCTGGTTGGCGGTTCCGCCTATGATGCGCATGGCCAGGCGATTTCCGATGCGGATATGGAGAAGGCGCTGGCCGCCGATGCCGTGCTTTTCGGTGCCGTTGGCGGTCCGAAGTGGGACAGCGTGCCTTATGAAGTGCGCCCTGAAGCCGGTCTTCTGCGTCTGCGCAAGGAGATGCAGCTTTATGCAAATCTTCGCCCGGCCATCTGCTATCCGGCACTGGCCCATTCTTCCTCGCTGAAGCCGGAAGTTATCGAAGGTCTCGATATCCTTATCCTGCGCGAGTTGACCGGCGGCGTCTATTTCGGCGAGCCTAAGGAAATCATCGACCTCGGCAACGGCCAGAAGCGCGGCATCGATACGCAGGTCTACGACACCTACGAAATCGAACGCATCGCCGATGTCGCCTTCGAGCTGGCGCGCACGCGCCGCAACAAGGTCACGTCGATGGAAAAGCGCAACGTGATGAAGTCCGGCGTTCTGTGGAATCAGGTCGTCACCGCGCGCCACAAGGAAAAACACGCCGACGTGGAACTGGAGCATATGCTGGCCGATGCTGGCGGCATGCAGCTTGTGCGCTGGCCGAAGCAGTTCGACGTCATCGTTACGGACAACCTGTTCGGCGATATGCTGTCGGACGTGGCCGCGATGCTGACCGGCTCGCTGGGCATGCTGCCGTCGGCTTCGCTCGGTGCGGTCGATTCCAAAACCGGCAAGCGCAAGGCGCTTTACGAGCCGGTTCACGGTTCGGCACCGGATATCGCCGGCAAGGGCGTTGCCAATCCGATTGCGATGATTGCTTCGCTTGCCATGTGCCTGCGTTATTCGTTCAATCTCGTCGACGAAGCGGATCGTCTGGAAGCAGCGATTGCACAGGTTCTCAATGATGGCCTGCGCACTGCCGACATCTGGTCGGAAGGCAAGTCCAAGGTCGGCACCGTCGAAATGGGCGACGCAATCCTCGACAAGTTCTCTAAGCTTTCCGCTGCATAAGCGCGACAGGATCGCTTGATATATGGCCCGTCATGCATTCTGCATGGCGGGCTTTTCTTTTTTGAATAAGTGCCCGATTTGAGGCTGTAAATTCGTGCTTCGCTGCATAAGAATAGCGGCATGTTGTTCACGCTCCCTGATCAAAACAAACTTTACGATGCACTTGTCGCCCGCGATGCCGCTTTTGAGGGCAGGGCCTATGTCGGCGTTATCTCGACCGGAATTTTCTGCCGCCTGACCTGTCCGGCGCGCAAACCGAAACAGGAAAACTGCCGTTTCTTCGCATCGGTTGCCGAATGCATGGCCGATGGATTCAGGCCATGCAAAAGATGCCATCCGTTACAGCCCGCCGCCGAAGCGGAACCGGCCGTCAGGAAGCTTCTCGACGCGCTTGAAGCCGAACCGGAGCGACGCTGGAGCGAAGAGGATGTGGCCCGGCTGGGGCTTGATCCTTCGACCGTCCGTCGCAGTTTCCGCCGCCATTTCGGAATGACGTTTCTCGAAATGGCGCGGCAGGAGCGCCTGCGGCACGGGTTCCAGGCGCTTGCCGATGGCGGGCGTGTGATCGATGCGCAGATCGACGCGGGATTTGAATCTCCCGAAGCTTTCCGCGGCGCCTTTGCGCGTATTCTCGGACTGCCGCCCGGAAAATTGCGCGGCGATGGCTTGCTGCGGGCCGATTGGATCAGGACGCCGCTCGGCACGATGATAGCCATCTGTGACGCGCGAAACCTGCATCTTCTCGAATTCGTCGATCGCAAGGCGCTGCCCGCTGAGCTCAAGAAACTATATGCCACCTGCCGCGGCGATCTGGGGATTGGCCGTTTCGACACGCATGATCTTGTCGAGCGACAGCTGAATGCCTTTTTCGAGGGCAATTCCCCGACGTTCGACCTGCCGCTGGTTCTGCATGGCAGTGCTTTCACGCAGCATGTCTGGCGCGAACTTCAGAATATCCGGGCAGGGGACACGCGTAGCTACAGCGAACTTGCGCAGGCCATGGAAAAGCCGCTTGCGGTGCGCGCGGTGGCGCGGGCCAACGGGGCGAACCAGATTGCCATCATTATCCCCTGCCATCGCGTGATCGGCGCGGACGGATCGCTGACGGGCTACGGTGGCGGTCTGTGGCGCAAGCAGAAGCTGATCGAAATCGAGGCGCAATACCGCCGATAGTGGCACCATACGAACATGAAAACGCCGCCCCGGGAGGGCGGCGTTTCAATTTGTGCGGTTGACGATGGTCAGTCGAGCTTGTGCAGGTCGACGCCCTTGGTTTCCTTGACGAAGATCATGCCGATCACAAAGGTGATGGAGGCGATGATGATCGGATACCAGAGGCCGTAGTAGATATCGCCCTTGGCCGCGCTGAGTGCGAACACGCCAGCCGGAAGCAGACCGCCGAACCAGCCATTGCCGATATGATATGGCAACGACATGCCGGTGTAGCGGATGCGGGTCGGGAACATCTCGACGAGGATCGCGGCAATCGGGCCATACACCATCGTCACATAGATGACGAGGACGGTCAGGATAGCGATTGTCAGAACCCAATTGACCTCTGCGGGGTCGGCAACCATCTTGAATGCGCCGGCGCCCGGGATCGTGAAGACGGCCTGTGGCGTGCTGACACCCAGTCCGTCCGCCTCAGTCTGGGTCAGAAGCTTCTGCTTCACCAGATCGGCAGCCGGAACCATGGCCTTCTCGCCGCCGCGGATCGCTTCGGCATTCAGCTGAAGTTCCGGATTGGCGGCGACAAATGCGTCGAGCTTGCTGTCCGGCACCTTCGCGGGATCGCGAACGAGCGGGAAGCCAGCCTTCTGCAAGGCAAGGTTCACGTCGTGAGACAGAGCCGACTGCTTGGCCGCAGCATCGGCGCCAGCCTGAACGGCGTCGTAAGACGTGATCGTGCTGTCACCGAGCGTGATGGTTGCAGGCGTTCCGGCCGCTGCCGTCTGCACGATCTCATAAGGCACCGAACTCTTGGCGAGGAAGCTTGTCGCGACATCGCAAGACGTGGTGAACTTCGACGTGCCGGTGGCGTTGAACTGGAAGTTGCAATCGCCGGGAGCAGCCGTAACGGTCGCCTTGATCGTCTGTTCGGCCTGGGCCAGAGCCGGGTTTGCGGCATGGGTCAGCGCCTTGAACAGCGGGAAGTAGGTTACGGCGGCCAGAAGCAGGCCCGCCATAATGATTGGCTTGCGACCGATCTTGTCGGACAGCCAGCCAAAGAAGACGAAACCGCCGGTGCCGATCAGGAGTGCGATGGCGACCATGATATTGGCCGACTGGTTTTCGACCTTCAGAACGTTCTGAAGGAAGAACAGGGCGTAGAACTGACCGCAATACCAGACGACGGCCTGACCGGCGGTGAGGCCGAAAAGGGCGATGAGCGCGATCTTTGCATTCTTCCACTGGCCGAAAGCTTCAGAAAGCGGTGCCTTCGAAGTCTTGCCTTCTTCCTTCATGCGCTTGAATGCGGGCGACTCGCTCATCTGCATGCGAATCCAGACGGAAATGCCAAGCAGGAGGATCGAGACGAGGAACGGAATGCGCCAGCCCCAGGCGGCGAAGGCTTCCTTGCTCATCATGGTCTGGATGCCCAGAATGACCAGCAGCGACAGGAACAGGCCAAGCGTTGCCGTGGTCTGGATCCATGACGTGAAGAAACCACGGCGATTGTTCGGAGCATGTTCCGCAACATAGGTTGCCGCACCGCCATATTCACCGCCGAGTGCGAGACCCTGCAGCATGCGAAGGACGATCAGGATGATCGGTGCGAAAATGCCGAGCGTGGCCGAGCCGGGCAGGATACCCACGAGAAACGTGGACGCGCCCATGATGACGATGGTCACAAGGAATGTGTATTTACGCCCGACGAGATCGCCGATGCGTCCGAAAACAAGGGCGCCGAAGGGGCGCACGAGGAAGCCTGCCGCGAAGGCGAGCAGAACGAAGATGTTTCGGGTTGCTTCCGGATATTCGTTGAAGAATGCCGCGCCGATGAAGGCTGCAAGCGTTCCATAGAGATAGAAATCGTACCATTCGAAGACGGTACCAAGCGATGACGCAAAAATTACCTTGCGTTCTTCGCTCGTCATTTTCTGCGTGCCGACCTCGGCACTTGACGAGACTGCCATTAATCTGTCCTCCCAAACAGAGCCCTGCGGGCAAATGTAGGGCGATACTTCTTCACCGGGTAAATGAAGTTCGCCTGGTGCGCCGGGAACAATTCCTCTCAACTGTCCGGGCGCTCTCCTCACACTTGCATGATGAACCGAAAAAGGGGATTCGTGCAGTAGTCTTTAGTATGAGACAGAACTGACGGCTTGAAATACTGAAGGGAAGCAATAAAGCGCCAAAAAATGCGCTCCTTGCGGGGATGGAGAATTGACTCCATCTATAAACCGCGTAAAAGCAGTGGCGAACGAAGGAGAACCCGCGTGGATCGCGTCAACGTAGCGTCAGTTTCGCTTGGAACTGCCGGCATTCTTGCCGGGGCAGCGCGCATGCCTTCGATTTCCAAAACACTCACGGCCATTACCAAAACGACCACGAAAACGGTCTGATTCCCTTGGCCTGCTCGCCCTCTCCCCGGGTCTGGCCCGGGGGCGGAAGTCCCGCGTGGCCTGCGGGGTTCCGAATCTGGAAGCGGAGAGGGACAGGAGACGAAAAATGGGTTTCAAGGTTGCAGTTGTCGGCGCCACCGGAAATGTCGGGCGCGAAATGCTCAATATCCTCGAGGAACGCGGCTTTCCGGCTGACGAAGTTGTCGCGCTTGCATCGCGCCGCAGCCAGGGTACGGAAGTGTCCTATGGTGACCGGACGCTGAAGGTCAAGGCGCTCGACACGTATGATTTCTCCGATACGGACATCTGCCTGATGTCTGCCGGCGGCGAGATTTCCAAGGAATGGTCGCCGAAGATCGGCAAGCAGGGCTGTGTCGTCATCGATAATTCCTCGGCCTGGCGTTATGACGCCGAAGTGCCGCTGATCGTGCCGGAAGTGAACCCGGACGCAATCGAAGGCTTCCGCAAGAAGAACATCATTGCCAATCCGAACTGCTCGACCGCCCAGCTCGTCGTGGCCTTGAAGCCGCTGCACGATGTCGCCAAGATCAGGCGCGTTGTCGTGTCGACCTATCAGTCGGTTTCGGGTGCGGGCAAGGAAGGCATGGATGAGCTTTTTGAACAGTCACGCGCTGTTTTCGTAGCCGATCCGGTCACGGCCAAGAAGTTCACCAAGCGCATCGCGTTCAACGTGATCCCGCATATCGATGTCTTCATGGAAGACGGCTACACCAAGGAAGAATGGAAGATGGTGGCCGAAACCAAGAAGATGCTCGATCCGAAGATCAAGCTGACGGCAACCGCTGTCCGCGTTCCGGTCTTCATCGGCCACTCCGAGGCGGTCAATATCGAGTTCGAAAACCCGATCACGCCGGAAGAAGCGCGCGAAATCCTGCGCGAAGCCCCGGGCTGCCAGGTTGTCGACAAGCACAAGAATGGCGGCTACATCACGCCTTATGAATCCGCTGGCGAAGACGCGACCTATATCAGCCGCATCCGCGAGGATATCACCGTCGAAAACGGTCTTGCCATGTGGGTGGTCTCGGACAATCTGCGCAAGGGCGCTGCTCTCAACACGATCCAGATTGCTGAACTGCTGGTCGCGCGCGGCCTCATCAAGCCGAAGGCGCTTGCGGCCTGATCTGCTTTCTCAGCACTGAGATTGAAAAGCGCCGGGAAACCGGCGCTTTTTGTTTGATGCGGGTGGCGGTCCCTTAAGCTTCGGGATAAGAATTGATCGGGATGGGGGCGATATGAGTTTGATACACAACGAACGAACCAAGTTGCTGGCGAACAATCTTGATCGCCTTTCCACGGCGTTTCTCGCTGTCGGGGTTCTGGGCAACACCTTTAATTTCACGCCGGGGAGCGGCCTGGTCGTCTCTTTTCTCGGCGTCACAGCTTGGATTTTGCCGGCGATCGTATTACATCTTATGGCAAGACGCGTTTTAGGGAGATTGAAGCCATGACTTCGGGGGTCTTCTTTTGGTACATTTTCCCGCTGATCGTAGCGGCCGCCGGTCTTGGCTGGCTTTGGTACGACAAGCGTTTCAACAACCATTATCGCTGATCTGCGTAGCCTTATCAGAAGTCCAAGCGCCGGTTTTCCGGCGCTTTTTGTTAGCGGTTGAGGCTGTTGGCGAGATTGCCGCGTATACCGAGCAAGCGTGCGCGCAGATCCTGCAACTCATCGACAGGCTGACCCAGTGCGCAGAACACCTGCTCCGGGATGTTCTCGGCCTGCTTGCGCAATTCCCGGCCTTCGTCGGTCAATGTGATGCGCACCTGCCGCTCGTCCCGCGCATCGCGTCGCCGCGCAATGCGTCCGGCTGCTTCGAGGCGTTTCAGCAGCGGCGTCAGCGTGCCTGAGTCCAGATTGAGTTGTGCGCCGATCTCCGAGACTGTCCGATCGTCCTGTTCCCACAGCACGATCATCACCAGAAACTGCGAATAGGTGAGGTCGAGTTTGTTGAGGATCGGCTGATAGGCGCGCGTCAACGCATTTGCGGTCGAATAGATCGCAAAGCAGACCATGTTGGAAAGGTCGAGATTCGAATCCTGATCGTCGCGCTTCATTCAGACAACTCCTTGGTCGATATATACAGCATACGCAATTGGATTGTGCATCATATAATCGTGATATTATATTTTGCAAAATTAGATTGCGCGCAATTTAAAAATCTGCGAGTTTGGCTGCGAAGACAAACCAAAGGAGAAACCCAGATGTCAATTCTGTACACCACCCAGTCCACAGCAACCGGCGGCCGCACGGGAAGCGCCAAAACCGCTGACGGACGGCTGAGCGTCGTTCTCGATACGCCGAAGGAACTGGGCGGCTCGGGCGGCGAGGGCACCAATCCCGAGCAGCTTTTCGCTTCCGGTTATGCGGCCTGCTTCCTCGGTGCGTTGAAGTTCGTTGCCGCAAAGGAAAAAGTTTCCATTTCAGCCGACAGCACCGTGACCGCGACGGTCGGTATCGGTCCGCGTGAGGACGGCACCGGCTTTGGCCTTGATGTCGCACTGCAAGTGGCATTGCCGGGCGTGGACAAGGCGAAGGCCGAAGAACTGGTTCAGGCAGCGCACATCGTCTGCCCCTACTCGCATGCAACGCGCGGCAATATCGATGTTCGCCTGAGCGTGGCGTAACAGGAAATGGAAAAGGCGCCCGGCGAGGGCGCCTTTTTTATGATACTTTCCGAATTTCAGCAGGAAGCCCTGTCGATGAGTATAAAACCGGATATTCGCGAACTCCGCTCGACTTGTGACAGAATGGAAGCGCGCTACCTTATAAATCCGGCAATTGACGCTTCATATCGCAGGCTTGCGGATCGCTTTGCCACCGACCTTTCAGATGAACGAGACATCTTGCTCAGCCGGTGCGCTGCGCTCATGGCGATCAAATTCCTGGAGGAAGATGGCGCGTTTTAAGCCGCTCCAAAAATCAGCAGCGGCTACTCCGCCTGAGCCTCGATATTTTCCATATCGTCGTCCGACAGGCCGAAATGATGGCCGATCTCGTGAATCAGCACATGGGTGATGATATCGCCCAGCACTTCTTCATGTTCGGACCAGTAGTCGAGGATCGCGCGACGATAAAGCGTGATGCGGTTCGGACCTTCGCCGGTCTGCAGGCTGAAACGCTCGCCGATGCCGCGACCTTCGAAAAGGCCGAGCAGATCGAAAGGCGTTTCCAGCCCCATATCCTCGATGATCTGGTCGTCAGGAAAGTCGGCGATCTGGATGATGATGTCGCCGCACAACGCACGAAACTCCTGCGGCAGATGCGCAAGAGCTTCAATCGCGATGGATTCGATTTCGTCCAGCGAGGGCGAAAGACGTCCCGCCCAGTCGCCGCTTTGATCTTCTCGGGCCATTCCAGCCAATCGTGTCCTATTCACTTGTGCAGGCCGCCAGACCTGCAGCCGGGCGTTCTGGCGGGCATTCTGGCCGAGTATATATAGCGCATGCCGTCATTATGCCCAGGGACGCTGTTCAGCGCGCTTGGCCTCGAATGCGTCGATGCTGCCAGCCTTTTCCATGGTCAGGCCGATATCGTCCAGACCGTTGAGCAGGCAATGGCGCTTGAAATCGTCGAGATCGAAGGAAATCGTGCCGCCATCCGGGCCGTGAATTTCCTTGGCTTCAAGATCGATGGTGAGGGTTGCATTGGCGCCGCGCGAAGCGTCGTCCATCAGTTTGTCCAGATCTTCCTGGCTGACCTTGATCGGCAGAATGCCGTTCTTGAAGCAGTTATTGTAGAAGATGTCGGCGAAAGAAGTCGAAATCACGCAGCGGATGCCGAAATCGAGCAGGGCCCACGGCGCATGCTCGCGCGACGAACCGCAGCCGAAATTGTCGCCTGCGACGAGAATCTGCGCGTTGCGGTAGCCCGGCTTGTTCAGGACGAAATCCGGGTTCTCCGTGCCGTCTTCGTTGAAGCGCATTTCGGCGAAAAGACCCTTGCTCAGACCCGTGCGCTTGATCGTCTTCAGGTAATCCTTCGGAATGATCATGTCCGTATCGATATTGACGATCGGCAGGGGGGCGGCGACGCCCGTGAGCTTGGTGAACTTATCCATGTCCTGAACCTGTCGGTTGGGAATTTGCAATTTGCAAACTGGTTTACATCAGCTTGACCGAGAGTCAACGTTTGAGGCCGAAACTGCCCAATAGGTCGCAACTCCCGACCCGTCTTGCGATTTATCCGGCGCGCCTGCAAGCACGCCGGATAGTTCGACTGTCGGGTTATGCGCATAATCCTGTCTGTAAACCGCGTCAAGGTTTGCGGATCATGCGTATGCGAGGCACTTTGAGCAATTATCCGACATTCAACGCGATGCCGCCGGTCTCGCTGCCGGTCAGGCGGCGGGATTTTCCGTCGGTGCCGACAACAGCCGTGACGCGCCTGCGCAACATCGAAAGGTTGGGCGAAACCGCCACATCGATAGCCGGATCGAACTGGAGCGTGATACGCCACAACTCCGGCTTGATCGTTTCCTCGACCGCGATAATGCGGGCGTCGAACGGCGTGGTGTGAAACAGCCCGGTGATGCGCTGGCCGACGCGGTAAGGCGCGGTATCGTCCTGCACGGATGCGGCTTCAACCTTGCTGCCATTGGCGGCAAGTGTGTTCCAGTCGCGCGTGCCGGACTGCCGCGCCACGAGGTCGAGGGCCTTGCCGTGGCTGATGGCGATGCCTTCCTCGCTCAAAGCCTGCCGCAGACGGCGGGCCTGGTGCTTGAAGTCAACATTATTGGTCCCAGCGATGATAGCTGTGGTCATTGTTTTCGCTCCTGATTGTGAGCGGCGTTTTCATGAACGGGTGCCCGCATTGCCGTTTCTGCCGTCACCGGAACAAAAACGAAGTTTCAGAATGCTTTACCATGGCTTGGAAGCTGCGGGCGGCAGGTGCATTCAACCGAAGGCCGGAAAATAGGCAGCCGTGATGCGGATTTCAAGTCCCTTTCCGGGAAGGCCTGCGGGACCACGCCGAACGCTTCCGGACCTTGCGCGTTTACACGGTTCGGTGCACAAATCGGGACATGAAAACCATTGTTCGCTCCCGCCGTTCCGTCCTGTTCGTTCCTGCTTCCAATGCCCGCGCTCTCGAGAAGTCGCTGACGCTGCCGGCGGATTGTGTGATCTACGATCTGGAGGATTCCGTAGCGCCCGATGCAAAGGTTGTGGCGCGCGATGCGCTGGCGGCGCATTTTGCGAGCCATCCGAAGTCTGGCTTCGAACGGATCGTGCGGGTGAATACGGCAGAAACGCCGTGGGGCAAGGACGATGTTGCGGCGGCTGCGAAGATGGGCGCGGATGCGATCCTTCTGCCCAAGGTCGAACGCCCGCAGGACATAATCGACGCAGCCAACCGGCTTGATCGCCATGACGCCGATCCGGCCGTTGGTGTCTGGGCGATGATCGAGACGCCAAGGGGCATTCTCAACGCCGACGAAATTGCGGTTCTTGGCCATCGTTCGGCAGTGCGGCTTGCCTGTTTTGTCGTCGGGCCGAATGATATAGCGCGGGAAACGGGCGTGCGTCCGCAGCCGGGGCGACCCTATCTGATCCCCTGGCTGATGCAGATCGTTCTTGCCGCGCGCGCTGGCGGGATCACCGTGCTTGACGGCGTTTATAACGATTTTCGCGATAGCGTGGGTTTCGAGGCCGAATGCGCCCAAGGCGCTGCCATGGGTTTTGACGGCAAGACGCTCATTCATCCGGGGCAGATCGAAGCGGCCAACCGGGCATTCTCCCCGAGCGAGGAGGAAGTGGCACAGGCCCGTCGCGTCGTTGAAATCTTTGCCCGCCCTGAAAATGCCGATAAGGGTGTCGTCTCGCTGGACGGGCAGATGGTCGAGCGCCTGCATCTTCAGATGGCCGAGCGCGTGCTCGCCAGAACCGGCGTGAAGTTATAACAGAGGAAGTAAAAGCATGAAGTTATACCGTTTCATTACAGGCCCCGACGATTCCGCTTTCTGCCATCGCGTCACGGCGGCGCTCAACAAGGGCTGGCAGCTTTACGGCTCGCCGACCTACGCCTTCAATGCCGCCACGGGTGTCATGCATTGCGGCCAGCCGGTGGTGAAGGAAGTCGACGGCGTCGATTACACGCCGGACATCAAGCTCGGCGAATACTGATGACTGTGCGCCGCATCGTTGCCAATATCGCAGCCGGCGACCCGGCGGCGGCAAAGCGCTTCTACGGCGACTTGCTGGGCCTCGATGTGGCGATGGATTTCGGCTGGATCGTCACCTATGCCGCGGATGCGCAGGCACGGGTGCAGGTGAGCATAATGAGCGAAGGCGGGTCGGGCACGCCGGTGCCCGACCTTTCCATCGAGGTCGATGACGTCGACGCCATGCTGCAGCGCGCGATCGCGCTGGGGTTTCCCGTAGAATACGGCCCGGCGGATGAGGAATGGGGCGTGCGCCGTTTCTTCACGCGTGATCCCTATGGGCGGCTCGTGAATATCCTGACCCACAAGAATTGAAAAAAGGCCGGTTTCCCGGCCTTATACATTTGAGGCCGGAACGGTAAACTTCGTTCCGGCCTCGTTTGTCATTGGGGTGAATGCAACACCGCACTGACGGCTGCAAAGA